>Ga0214919_10010034_pt1 | contig 12086 bp, 9 predicted proteins | sample LL1503_MetaG_FD_177994 | JGI IMG/M metagenome (GOLD analysis project Ga0214919, IMG submission 177994) | Freshwater microbial communities from Lake Lanier, Atlanta, Georgia, United States - LL-1503 | ecosystem: Environmental > Aquatic > Freshwater > Lake | place: USA: Georgia | collected 2015-03-15
GTTGCCATCGCGTGGCCTAGAGCCGCAAAGGACATTCCCCTTTCATCGTAATGAATGGTCACCTCGATGTCTTCGATTTCTGCGAGAGCGGCAACAAGCGGGGAAGACCTTGCCCCCGGACTCATAAAAAAATGACGAACCCCAAGATGATAGAGCGTATCAATAACGATGCGCCCAGACTCGCGATTGGTGAGTGGGGACTGACTCATGGAGCTAGGATATGAAGGACACCCGAAATTTTATCCTCAAGTTCAGACCACTCCCGTTCGGCGTCCGAGCCCTCAACAATTCCTGCTCCGGCAAAGACATGGAGACGCCTCTCAAACAAGTGCATGGATCGAATCGCCACACAGAACTCGGCATCCTCGCGGGAAATCCAGCCCAAGGGACCGGCATACCAACCGCGATCAAAGAGCTCATTTTCTTCAATGAAGGAACGAGCCTCCCTCGTTGGCGAGCCGCATGTGGCGGGAGTGGGATGCAATACCTCAAGTATCTCGCCGTCGGACAAGTCGGATGCCAGTTGGCCGCGCAACTGCGTCCGCAAATGCTGAACCCGAGCGAGCTTAAGGACGGAGGGCTTTTCGTCATGAGAAAAATCCACGCAAAGTTGACAGAAGGCTCTGGATAGCTCGTCCACCACAAGACGGTGCTCGAGTTGTTCTTTGGAGAAATCCCTCAATTGGGACTCCAATCGCGTGTCTTCCGCTGGATCGAGGCTGCGGGGACGGGTGCCGGCGACGGCCTCGCTTTCCAAGTTGCGGCCGACGCGGCGGTAGAGTTGTTCGGGACTAGCACCCAGAAATGCACCGGATTCCTTTGTCGGCTCAAAACAAAAGTGAAAACAAGACGGAGTTTCACCCATGATCAATCCCAAGAGCGCATAAGGGGTGATTTTTTCCGCCAGCTCAAAGGTGGATTGGCGAGCCAGAACGACCTTTTCCAATAAGCGGGAGGAGATTTTTTGGAGGGCGAGATTTACGGCCTCGGACCATTGCGAAAATGGCGGGCGGTCACCTCGGGTCAAGACACCAGGCTTTCTTAGCTTGGCCATGCCATCGAGACCAGCAATCCAGGCAGCCACGGCGGATGTTTCCAAATCCTCTCGCGTGAAGTGAATGGCGAGCATGGTCGAGGCCCCAACACGCGTGACTTCTGCCTTCGGAACAAAATAGAAGTTAGTGGGGAACGGCCATTGATCTGTGTTGGAAGTTTGAGCAAATCGAGCCCCCCCGAAAAGTCGAATTCCGGCGTCCGAATTGGCCAGCAAGTCGGACAGCTCGGACACGCTACCAGATGCCACTTGACCGAATGCCAGTATTGGAAACCCGCCACTTCGCGACCTCCAAAACATTTTAGGGAAAAGGGGGGCGGATTCCAGCCAACGCGGACTTAATGAAAAATCATCGCTCATGATCCACTCGCGCCGCAAAATCCCCTCTTTGCTGGCAAAATCTTCGGCGGATGGCCCGAGCAAATCGGGCCAATCCCCGGCACGCAAGCGAATCGAAGGATGTGAAAAAACGGGCGTCATTCTTAAGATATTACGATAGGAGACCTCTCAAAGGTGTGGAATCATTTCCGAAAGTGAATAAAAGATATCACTATTCACGCTATGACAAGCCCTGCCGCATACAGACTCATCCGACGGATCCAATTTGCTGACACCGATGCGGCAGGGGTCGCTCACTTTTCCCGTCTACTCGTGATGGTGGAGGAGGCGGAGCATGATTTTTTGCGCTCTCTGCAAATCCCCATCCTCACGGAATCCTCGGCCTGGCCGTGTATCGCCCTAGATGTGAACTATGTGGGCAAGTGTGAGTTTGGAGATCTGATCGCCATCGAATTGCACGTGACCACCATCGGTCGCACCTCTGTCACATTCGAGTTCCATGCATTCCAGACGACAGCATCCGAGAAAACCAAGGTCTTCTCAGGTAAAATGGTCAAATGCCATATTCTTCCCGGTCAGCCAGGGGCCTCAGCGATTCCCGATTGGATTCGTGCTGTTTTGGAAACGTTTTTGCCTCAATCAGCCTGAGCTTCACCCTTTTGAAGGAATGGTCGGGGATGCAGATTCGGATGACTTTTTGCTAAATTCCCCTCGCTTGAGATAATGACCATAGCGCTCGATAATACTTGCGACGTATTGCTTGGTGAGAGGGAAATCCATTGCTCCCCTGAGGTCCTCGGCGGTGAATTCGGAAATGTCTCCGGAACTTTTTTCCCAACGTTTCACACGAGTGCGCCCCGCATTATATTCGGACAAGGCGAAAGGAATCGGATCGTCCTTGTGCGCCCAATGCTTCATGGCTCGCCCGAGATACCAAGTGCCGATCTCAATATTCGTTTTCGGATCGAATAAATCCGTTGGCACGAATGTCTCCACCTTTTCTGCTTTGACCCAATCTGCCGCAGCCACCTCCGTGATTTGCATGAGTCCACGCTCACCGTGGTTTCCTTGCATTTGAGGCTGGAAGCGGGTCTCACGCCAAATCACGGCCTTCACCAATGCAGGATTCACGCCGTGGCGTTCCCCAGCTTGCGCGATCAGAGAATCATAGCGGGCGAAACGCTCACCAAAAACAAACTCTTGGACGAGATAGTCGCGCATCGCACTCCCGCGAATATAAAAGTAGCCGGCCACAAGCGACAGGCTGGCGGCAACACATAGGGCAACAAGCACCCCAACCCGTACAGAACGAATCATAGAAAGCATGCTACTCTGCCGGGTTCAGAAAATCAATTGCATCATCCGTTGCTGTTTTGCTCTTTTCGCCAAGGCCTGTCTTCATGCAAGTTGAATGGATGCTCAATTACATCTGGCTCACCCTCGTGCTCATGGCCGTTCTTCTGGGTGGTTTTACCGGCCACTTGCAGGAGGTAACAACAGCTGCATTTGATGCCTGCAAGAATGCCGTTATGACGATAGCCCTACCCTTGGCCGGAGTGATGGCTCTTTGGTTGGGGTTGATGAAGATTGCCGAAAAGTCGGGACTGGTAAATCTCCTGGCAAAGGCCCTGCGTCCCCTCCTCTCTCGGCTCTTTCCGGATGTGCCGGCAAATCATCCCGCCATGGGATCCATGGTCATGAACATGGCGGCAAACATGCTCGGGCTTAGCAATGCCGCAACACCGCTTGGACTCAGGGCGATGCAAGATTTGGAAAAACTCAATCCCCGTCCCGGAACGGCGACGAATGCCATGTGTACATTTTTGGCCATCAACACGAGTTCCATCCAGCTCATACCTGCTACGACAGTCGCCCTCCTTGCCGCAGCCGGATCAAAAAACCCGACCGCGATCATCGGAACCGCATTTTTTGCGACTTGCTGCTCAACATTGGCGGGAATTCTCGCAGTGAAATCCCTCGAGCGCTTACCGATCTATGCCCTGCCTGCATGCGAGAATCCGATTCCCGACGCCGTGATTGAGGATTCTCGTAGCGAAGAGAAATTCGCCTCGCCAAAATGGTGGGGAAATCTCGCTCTCTTTTTATTTGCAGCCTGTTTTCTTTGGTTCGGATGGAACTTCATCGCCACTGCCCACGAGTCGAAAAGCTTTCTCGTGAGCGTGGTGGAGGCCGTTTCCTACTTGGCTATCCCATTTCTTATCGCCTTTTTTCCTTTATACGCCTCGCTATGTCGCATCCCAGTCTACGAGGAATTTATTGAGGGTGCGAAGGAAGGCTTCCAAGTCTCGGTTCGTATCATCCCCTATCTCATAGCCATCATCACGGCCGTGGCCATGTTTCGAGCTGCAGGCGGAATCGACATTATGGCAAAAGCTTTGGGGCCACTACTGGCTGCTATCCAACTCCCCACAGAGCTTTTCCCTCTCGTTCTCATGCGTCCCCTAAGCGGCAGTGGATCTAACGCCATCTTTGCGGAATTAATACAGAGCCAAGGGCCGGACAGCCTCCTCGCAAAAATGGGGGCAACTGTCCTTGGAAGCACGGAAACGACATTCTATGTGATCGCGGTCTATTTCGGTTCGGTTGCAGTCAGACGAAGCCGCCACGCCGTCCCAGCGGGTCTGATTGCGGATGTAGCTGGTGTCATCGCCTCGATTGTCATCTGCCGCCTTGTTTTTGGAAACTGACATCAACCCAGCGCCCAAAAAACAACGTGGAGCTTCAAATTCACGCTGAAATTGGATTGCTACTCGAGGCTATGATGATGAATATCACCGCATATGTCCTTTTCCACACCGAAACTTCCAGCCGTAGGCATCGTTGCCAATCTTTCTGATGAAGACCGTGATACACTGAGTTCCTACGGAACGTTTCACCTCGCCCCCGTCGGAGCCGTCCTCATCGAGCAAGGCCAATCCCGTGGCAAACTTTTTTTTACTTTGTCGGGATTGATGCATGCGCGTCGCGTTGATGAGGGAAATGATATCCTTCTTGGCAAAATCGAATCCGGTGAATGGGTCGGTGAAATCGATCTCTTTGATCCCTCGAGCGCCGTTTGCTCCGTGGTCGCGGTAGAACCGTCGCAATACTGGGAGATCACCCGTGAAGATTTGGAAGATTTTCTGAATAATTACAACGCCGCTGGAATCATGCTCATGATCGGTCTAGCCACCACTCTAAGCCAGCGAATCCGCGGTATCACAGCCAAACTCGCCGAACAAGCGGACATCAATAAGTTCCGCGATATGACGGTGGACTTTGAGTAAGAGCTCCGCCGCCCGTTTAACGACTCCTATCTCGAATTATTGATCTTCGCGCCGGTCATCGGCGCGTTCTTCAAATCGAGTGTACTCCTCAAGGAAGGTGAGATTAATATCGCCCGTCGGGCCGTTACGCTGTTTCGCGATGATCAGCGTGGCTTTTCCTGCGGCCTCTTTTTTGGATTCATCATCCTCGGCGTAATATTTTTCACGGACCAGCAATCCGACCACATCCGCATCTTGCTCGATTGTCCCAGACTCACGGAGATCACTAAGTCGCGGACGACCCTTCCCATCACCAGTTCGTTGTTCCGGATTTCGGTTGAGCTGAGCGAGAACGATGACCGGAATTTTCAACTCCTTGGCAAGCGCCTTGATACCGTACGAAATTTCTTGAATTTCAATCTGCCTGTTGTCCTGCCCCCTTTTCGAGTTCGAGCGTAGCAACTGGAGATAATCAATCACGATTAACTCAATCTTCTCACGATTTCGCAGACGCCGAGCCTTCGCCCTCAATTCCAAAATACTGAGACCCGGAGTGTCATCGACAAAGATTTTGGCTTTCGAGAGGACACCCGCGGTGACACTGATGCTTGTCATCTCATGCTTGCCGAAGAATCCCTCGCGAATTTTCTGTCCGTTCACCCGCGCGCGCGAGCAAAGCAAACGCTGCACGAGTTGTTGGGAACTCATTTCCAGGCTGAACACAGCCACAGGCTTGTTTCCATCGATCGCCACATGCTCCGCGATGTTCATGGCAAATGCGGTCTTGCCCATGGAGGGACGGGCCGCAATAACAAACATTTCCCCCTCATGAAGACCATTGGTCATCCGATCAAGGGAGGCGAACCCGGTTGGAAGCCCAGTAATACTGCCGCGTGTGGTGACTAGTTTTTCAATGCCATCAATCGCTTGATCGACCATTTCTTTCAGCGTGGGCATCGTGGAACGGAAACGCTCTTCACCAATCGAGAGAACTCGGGCTTCGACTTCGTCGAGCAGGATTTTGACATCGCCCTGCTCTTCATAGGATCTCGCCACGTATTCGGTGCAAGTCCCAATCACTTGCCGAAGAAGAAACTTTTCGCGAATGATCTCGCGGTAGTAGTCCGCGTTGGCCGCAGTAGGCACAAAAGTAAAAAGCTCGGTGACAATCCCAGCGCCCCCAACTTCGTCTAGCATTCGTCGATCTTCCAGAATTTGCGTGAGCGCAATCAGGTCAATAGGGCGACCGGTATTCCGCATCTCCACCAGAACTTCAAATATCTTTTGATGGGAAGGGAGGTGGAAGTGCTTCGCCTCCATCTGCGAAATACAATCATCCAGAACCGTCGAGGAATGCAAAATCGAACCAAGCAAACCTTTCTCCGCATCGATGCTTTGAGGAAGCGCACGATGGACATCGGGGAGATAAGCGCTGGCACGCTGATTGTAATCGACGGGCTTTTTCTTTTTCCCCTTTCCATCTCCAGCTCCGTTTGCGGTTGGATTGTTGCCTGCGGTCGACTCAGCAGCTGGTGAAGGCATGGATGTAATTAGGAGAAATGATGAGGATTAAACTGAGGGGAGTTAAGACTCTAAAAAAGATAACGCGAAATTTTCAAAAGAAAAACGGGAAAGTCATCTCAAGGTGAGACAACTTTCCCGCAATATCGAGTGAAAATTATTCTTTGCTGGTGACTTTGCGGCGGGGCTTGCGTTCGCCAGACTCCTCGTTGGAGGCGGGGGCTTCAGCGCTCGCGGGGACATGCACGTTCACTTGCACTTTGAGTGTAGCGGTGACGTCGCCATGGACTTTGACGCTCACAGTATGGGCACCACTTTCTTTGATGGCTTTCTCAAGAACAACGGCGTGCTTAGGAAGATCATCCAATTTGAGATCTTGCACAAGGCGATCATGAATGTCTTTAGCTGTCACAGAACCGAATGCTTTGCCGGACGCACCTGCTTCAAGTGTGAAAACAGGCGAAAGCTTATTGATTTTGGATGCAAGCTCCTCTGCAGCAGTAACCTCACGGGCTTCACGCTCGGCACGCTTGGCCTTCAGGTGATTGATTTGGCGTGTCGAGCCAGCGGTGATTTCAAGAGCTTTGCCCTGTGGGAGCAAGAAATTGCGAGCAAAGCCACGGCGGACTTTAACGATGTCTGCTTCGGCGCCGAGGTTCGGAATGTTCGCGGTAAGAATAACTTCAGTGTAGGCCATAAAATGATTTAAATAAACGGGAGGCAAATCGTATCGGGCATCTGGGTAATGTCAATACAAGCATTTCGGGAATTTTAAGATTCTTCGATGCCCTAAAAAAAGTACTGCCCGTCGCAGCGAATGCTACAACGGGCAGTTGTTCCCCCCAGAACAAAAATGAAGGTATCTGGGATTCCTCTTATGACAAGAACTATTTTTTAAAATAAATTTCCAATCAGGATTAGAGGTATGAGCGGGCTTGCGAAGGACCCCACGGATGGCGATATTCCGCTGGATGTTTGCGAGAGTATTACCCGATCAGGCTGCTGGTCGATTGCTGGATTATCGAATTCCCGAATCGATGACATCTTCGATTGGCGTTGGATCTCGGGTCCGAGTACCGGTTCGCACTCGACTGCTCACCGGCACTGTTATTGAGGTCCTCTCGTCCTGTGAATATGATACCGTGCGAGATATCAGCCAGCTTTTGGATGAGAAACCCATGATTCGTCCGGCTCTCTTGGAACTCGCTCGATGGATGGCTGACTATTATTGCTGCCCCTTGGAAACGGCCGTTTGCAGTGTGCTCCCTGTGGCTGTGCGCGACGGTCGCGTTTCTGTCAAAAAACAAAACTCGGTCCGTCTGATTGCACCCATAACTGAGGAACAGCTCGAAGCACTCTCTCGCAAAGCGCCTCGTCAAGCGGATGCTCTTCGTGTGCTGATTAAGGCTGCCGGCCCCCTACCCGTCTCCACAGCAGCTGACCAGGCCGGAGTGAGTGATAGCGTTTACCGTAGTTTGGAAAAAAATGGCCTAGTTGTCATCGAGGCTGGCGTTGTGGCCCGCAACCCCTACTCCGAGCGCTTCGTGGCAAATGCCGAGCTGGTCCTCAATTCCGAACAGGCCGAAGCCATGCTGGCCGTGCGCGAAGCGATGGTTAAACCCGGCCAGCCAATATTGCTTTTCGGAGTCACGGGTTCGGGCAAAACGGAGATCTACCTCCGTGCGATCCGCGAGGCGATCAATCATGGCCGAACCGCTCTTGTGCTGGTTCCCGAGATCGCACTGACTCCGCAAACAGTGGAACGCTTCAAGTCGCGATTTGCAGATATGCAGGACAACATAGCCGTTCTTCATAGTCACCTCTCCGAAGGAGAACGCCATGACGAGTGGCATAAAATCCACGATGGAAGCGCTCGCATTGTGATCGGGGCAAGAAGCTCGATTTTTGCCCCATTGGAAAACCTCGGCGTAATCATCGTTGATGAGGAACACGAAGGTTCTTACAAGCAAGACGAAGCCCCGCGCTACAATGCCCGTGATATGGCTGTTCTTCGTGCGTCGCGAGAAGGCGCCGCTGTCATACTCGGCAGCGCGACTCCTTGCCTCGAAAGTTGGCATAATGCCCAAACAGGCAAATATCGGCTTGTCCGCCTCAATCAGCGAGTGGACGACAAAAGCATGCCGGTCGTCCGGGTGGTAGATTTGCGACGTCAATCCCGATCAACGCCAGAGGGCGGCATTTTAGCTCGCCCGCTCTCCGAGGCTATCGAGGGCAGGATGGCAAAAGGAGAACAATCGATTCTCTTTCTCAATCGTCGCGGATTTTCCACATCCATGATTTGCGAAGCCTGTGGCCATGTCTGTCAATGCCCGGACTGCAGCGTTTCCCTCACCTACCATCGCGCTGCCGAGCGTCTCATTTGCCACATTTGCGGGCACACAAGGAAAGCTCCGAAGTCTTGCCCGAAATGCTCCGATCCAAAAATCCGTTTCGCTGGAATGGGAACCCAGAAGGTCGAGGAAGTGCTCAAAAAGATTTTCCCAAAAGCACGGATCGCCCGCATGGATGCCGACTCCATGACCCGTAAGGATGCCTACCGCGAGACCCTTGGAGCCTTCAAGGAGGGGAAAATCGATATCCTGCTCGGTACACAGATGATCGCCAAGGGCCTCCATTTTCCGAATGTGACGCTTGTGGGAATCATCAATGCCGACCTTGGCCTGCATGTACCCGATTTCCGTGCTGGGGAACGGACATTCCAGTTGCTCACCCAGGTCGCCGGACGAGCTGGACGGGGGGAGATGGAGGGCGAGGTTTTTGTGCAGACATTCACCCCATTCAGCCCTTCGATTCAGTTTGCACGACATCATGACTTTCAAGGATTCATGGAGCAGGAAATGGAATTTCGAGAAAAGTTCGGATACCCCCCGTTTGGAAAAATGGCGATGATCACTCTGCGTGGAACCGTGCGCGAGCGGGTGGAATTTTCCGCTCAGACGCTCTCACGCAAACTGAAGGCCGCTGCCCTTGAGGGCATGACCATCGGCGAAGGAGTTCCCGCACCCCTCGAAAAAGCCAAGACCTACCATCGCTTCCAAGTCTCGATGCGGGGAAATTCCTCCATGCTTTTATCCCGACTTGCGAAAGAAACATTGCAGACCCTGACCATGCCCGAGGACGTTTTTGTGGCTGTGGACATCGATCCGCTTCATCTTATGTGATCGATGCGAGTTCATACTGTTATTTATTATTTTTTTAAAAATTTCATCCGACTTTTGTTGGTTGTGATTTTTGTAGGTGTTCCCGCGGCCGCCTACTACTTGAGGGTGCAGGGGATCGGGTTCGGCGCAAAGGAAGCCCTTGGAGCGGCACTGAGCGGTCCCCAAATCGAAGTGCAAATAGGTAAGCTGGCCTTGGACCCCTTCAATGGATTGCTGGCAAGAAATGTGGTGGTGCGTGAGACGCAATCGCCCAATCGGACACTTGGTTCGCTGGACAATCTCGCCATCTCGATCAACTTGAGCCAACTCATGCGCCGGGCTCTGATCATCGACCGTGTGAGTCTGTTCAATGCCAGCGCCTCAATTCCGCTCACGGATTCCGACCCGACCGCCCGCTTGAAAATCCAGGACATCCATGGCGAGATCGTGATACTCGGCGACCGTCTTCGTTTGAGCCTGCTTGAGGGTGTGATTGCAGGCATCCAGATCAAGGTCAGTGGGGAAATTCTCAACCACCTTGCTTTCAGCTTGGCCCCTTCACAAGGAAGCCCTGACAAACAAGATCCCCTCGCCGCATTGAATACCATCACCCGCGCTTTGGGAGAACTGACATTTCCAGATGGTCCGCCCACCCTTATGGCCGAGTTTGAAGTCGATGCACTCCATCCAGAATCCCTTCACCTGCCCGAATTCCGCCTCTCCTCCTCGCGCATCCTTCACAAAACATGCAACCTTGAGGGAGTGGAAATCAAGGGTTCGTTCACGAATGGAACCCTCCGTTTACCTATCATTCAATTGAAAGACAAACAGGGAACTCTACAAGCCTCTGGCGAATGGGATCTTCACAAGTCCAAGGCGGTGGCATCTCTGATATCCACGCTCAATCCGACCACCTTTCTGCACGGATTCATGCCGTCCAGCCCCGCAATTCAAAAGCTCGAATTCACAGAACCTCCCCGCATCGACGCCGAAATGGAGATCCAATTCGAATCTCAGAAACCTCAGTTTCACGTCACCGGAAGCTTTGCGGCTCCGATGGTGCTTTTTGATCATGTGGGCTTCACTGATGTCGGATGCAGCTTTGCATGGAAAGATGGGGTTTTTTATGCCCGCGACATTCTTGTGAGGACACAACGCGGCTCACTCGAGGGAAATTTATGGATAGCCAAGGATGATCTCCGCCTCGATCTCCACAATACAATCCCGCCTACAGACCTCATTGGTTTGGTGGGCCCGAAGGCACGCGATGTTCTTGCCAGCACTGAATTCACTGAGACTCCAGACATCACTGTTTCCCTCCGATCCTCGAATCTTGATTTCGCAAATATGCTAGGAAAGGGTCACCTTAAACTCGGTCGCACCGCCATGCGCGGCGCTTGGATGGATAGCGTGGAGTCGGATTTTGAAATCGCCAATGCGTGCGCCACATTCACAAACATTCTTGTTGCCTCTGGAGACGGGCGCGCCACCGGCAGCGTCGCCTATGATGTCGGAAAACAGGAGGTTCGACTCGACAAGATCCGTTCCACCCTCGTTCCAGTCGACGTCATGACTTGGATCGATCCCAGAATCGCCAGAACCATCACTCCCTATCGTTTTCACACTCCTCCCAGCCTCGCTGTTCAAGGGAAAGTCCATATGAACGATCCCACAAAAAACAACCTCGGCATTCAGGTCGATGCTCCCACTGGCTTGGATTACGATCTCCTCAAAAAAACGCTCTCCTTCGGGCACACGAAGGCCAAAGTCGACATCCTCAACAATCGTGTCGTTGCCGACGTCAAGCGAGGCGACCTAATGGGCGGAAACGTAGCCGTCCTAGCTAACGTCTCGATCAATCCCAAGGATCCCGTTTTCAACGCGAACATCACTCTCTCTCGGCTCAATTTTTCGAAACTCACCGACCTATACTTTGGATACGATGATTCCAAGGGCGTCATTAGCGGACAGTTCCAATTTAATGCCCGAATGAAGGAAGAGTCCCAAATGATCGGCAAGGGCAGCCTCAAAATCGAAGATGGAAACGTTTTTGCGATACCTCTCCTAGGGCCCTTCTCCTACATCCTTGGAACAGTGATTCCAGGCGTTGTCTACAACAACGCTCGAATAGCCACAGCGGATTTCACTGTCGGCAACGAAAAAGTCAGCACGAAAAATATCGAGATTCAAGGCCGCGGATTCAGCATGTATGGTGATGGCAGTATCCAGCTCCTGACTGGAGGATTGGACATGAGCATGCGAATCAACGCTCAAGGAATTCCAGGCTTGGTCTTTTTTCCGGTGAGCAAACTCTTTGAATACTACTCCAATGGCACTATGGCAGACCCTAAATGGAGTCCCAAAATCATCCCTCGTATTCCAGTCTTCGGCGGGGGTGCTGCGAAAAAGCCGGAAGAGCGTTAATGGAAATCGAAATCGGCCACCACGGCATGATGGTCGGAAACTTGCGTTTGAAAGACTCGCCCAGATTTCAGTTCCAGATTCGAATTATAAAAAATGTGATCCGTAATGTAGGGACGTCGACGCCATGTCACCTCGGAGTTTTGAGCTGTCTGGTAGCCTGAGTCTTCAAACTGCCGCACGATCGTCTCCCCTGGCGCTGAGTTCATATCGCCCGTCAAGATTGCGGCCCCACCGGAATACAGCTTAAGGCGTTCCTCAATGATATTGCGTTGCTCGGGATGTGAGTCACTCGAGCCACCGATCATAAAAAAGGCCTGAAGA
>Ga0214919_10010035_pt1 | contig 12085 bp, 13 predicted proteins | sample LL1503_MetaG_FD_177994 | JGI IMG/M metagenome (GOLD analysis project Ga0214919, IMG submission 177994) | Freshwater microbial communities from Lake Lanier, Atlanta, Georgia, United States - LL-1503 | ecosystem: Environmental > Aquatic > Freshwater > Lake | place: USA: Georgia | collected...
ACCGGTCTAAAAATATTTTATAGAGTCTATACAGAACCAATGCAGATTTTTGTGAAGACACTCACGGGTAAGACCATCACGCTGGATGTTGAGCCCTCGGATTCTATTGAGAATGTTAAGCAGAAGATTCAGGACCGCGAGGGCATTCCACCGGATCAGCAGCGCCTCATTTTTGCTGGTAAGCAGCTCGAGGACAATCGCACACTAAGCGATTATAATATTCAGAAGGAGTCAACCCTTCACCTTGTTCTCCGCCTCCGTGGCGGCTATTAACCACCTAAGCCATTTTTGAAATAGTAATCAAGTGAATGCGTATTCTCTTGATTAGTACTGGAGTTGGCCCATGGCCGTGCGATGGATGGGGAGCATGTGAAAACTTAACAGCTGATTTTGCATGGGCACTTCAACAAGAAGGTGCCGAAGTGAAGGTGCTTCATACAGCATCTGTTGAAGCGGAACTTATGCCACTTGTTGAGAGTTTTCGACCTGATATTGTTCATTGTCAATACGATGATCATTTTATTTTTTTACTTCCTATTTTACAGAAGTTTCCTGAAATTCAGTGTCTTTTAACAACACATTATGCATATTTAGATCAAGATATTCGTCTGATTCAAGATCCGTATATGATAAAATTTATTTCCACATGTCAACTTCTAAATGCCAAGCAGTTTAGCCTTGTTGCGCTCTCAGATCGGATTGCAAAAACGTATAACACACTTGGGTCAGTTCCTGAAAATAAAATCTGGATTCTTCCTAACGGAACGCGTACAGATTTAATTCAGTTTGATCCACAGCCCACTCTTAACCGCGCAATCTGTATTGGAAAGATTGAACCGCGAAAGGGTCAAGAACGACTACAATCTTGTCATCAAGTTGATTTTGCTGGTCCTATAATAATTAAGGGATTTGATGTTGGTTCACGGTATAAGGGACACTGGACTCGTAATCAGATTTATACTGAACTTACAAAGTACTCCTGTTTGGTCCTTCTCAGTGAAGCCGAAGCGCATCCTCTTGTTATTGGTGAAGCACTTGCTGCAGGATGTGCGATTCTCTGTAGTGAGGCAGCCTCTGCAAACCTACCCCGTACCAAGCCTTGGATTCGTATTGTAGGAAAGGATGTAGATCTAAATAAAGAGATTGCAGAAGTCTGTACACTGGGCCATACTTATCGCGAGGAAATTCGTAAATGGGCACTAGAAAATCTCGACTGGCGACTTCGCGCGAGAAAATATATTAAACGCTGGTCACAGACAACGCCTCTTAAAATTGCATTAGTGGGTCCTGGAATTATGCCGATTCCACCTACAGGCTGGGGGGCAGTTGAGCAACTTATCTGGGATTATTCACTCTTTCTCAAAAAGAAGGGACATCACGTTGATATAATTAATACACCATCTCGGCAGGAAATTATAGTACGAGTTAATTCAGGAAACTATGATATTGTACATGTTCATTATGATGAATTTTGGAATATTTTACATGAATTACACGGAGGTAAAATCTGTGTTTCAAGCCATTATCCTTATATTGAGCGACCTGAAAAATGGCCGCGTGATGGATATGGAATCGTTTTTAATGGAATCTGTGAGGCGGTGAAGAATCATGGAGTACATCTATATTGTATTTCAGTAAAAGATAAGAATGCATATCTAAAAATGGGTTCTCTTCCTGAATCAAAGGTCTTTCTTATGCAGAATGGAGTCAATACGGATTCATTTCCCTTTGTACAAATGCCCGAATTTTTTCGTCGGTCCATTGTGGTTGCAAAGATTGAGCCGCGTAAACGTCAGCACCTAACCTATCTGCTTCCTCAGGTTGACTATGTGGGTAGGGGACCCTGCAATCACTCAAATTATCGCGGTGAAATTGAACCGCGCGAGAATCTACTGAATATGCTTACGAACTATGGAAATTTTGTTCTGCTCAGTGATGGAGAAAATGGCTCTCCATTGGTTGTTAAAGAGGCAATGGCGGCTGGTCTAGGAGTTGTACTCTCAGAGTCGGCAGCAAATGAACTTCCCAAACTTCCATGGGTAACAGTGATTCCAGATGCGGATTTAACAGATAGTCTAAAACTAAATATGGCAATTGAACTGAATCGCGCCAATTCACTTTCTTTGCGTAATGAAATTCGTGAGTGGGTCCGTCGCGAATGGGACTGGAGTAAACTTGTTGATCTCTATATTAAAAATATTAAATCATAGAAATTCAAGAAATTTAAACCATGGATCAACTGTAGATTCTTGAGGATATAATGTAAAAAGTTCTGATTTATTGAGAACACATCGGTGCATTATATTTTGATCCATTATTCCTGGTATTTCATTTTGATCATATTCATCAAGTGATTTTTCATAGATATCAATAAATTGAAGCCAGGCAATTCGATTGCCAGCCATAATTGCACCTGCAATACAAAAATCAGGATATCTACAAAACTCTTTCGGTTCAAATGTATTTACTTGTTGAAGATGCATTTTATTATCATTCAGAATGGTCATTCGTGTACCAAAGTAGTTTGCAGTATTTTGGCTTATATTATTTCTGATACAGCCAGCATCACACCAAATAAAGATGTCTGCTTCAGTATCCAATTGCATTGCCTTATAAACAAAATGACGTTTTTCATACCATATCATTCCTAATTGTGGCGAATGATACCGTTCTACATCACGCGCATATTGGCGATTCCAAAACTCAATACCTTTTAAATTTGCAATTAAGTCTTCAAATGGTAAAATATAGAATTTAACATGCGAAAGATCAACAAAACATTTTAATTCTTCCACAACATCAAGTGTTGTGAAAAATACTATATTTCCACGAATTGTTCTAAACCAGTTAATTAAAAACGGTAAATACCATTCATGTGGTTGTTTACTGGGAATTTTATAATATGCTGATACAATACAATTCTTCATTATTGTATAGTTAAACCATAAACTTTAGGTAAGATTTGCCTGAGTTTAAAGTAATTATCTATACTTTTCTAGATGGAGAACCTAATTTTATACACGGTACCTCTTGAAAAAGAACGAATTGGAAAACCCTTTGATGGAGGATATATTATTTATACTCTACCTGGAACGTATGATATTTGTATTAGTGGCGGAATTGCCAATGATATAAGCTTTGAACAAGCCATTGTAAGTAAGTTTCCATCCACACCACTTATTGCATTTGATGGAACAATTGCAAAATTGCCTGAGGATGATTATCGTATTTATTTTGTAAAGAAAAATCTCGGAAAAGAAAATACAGAAAGCCTCTCCAATTTACATAAGGAAATCGAACCCTTTTCAAATATTTTTATGAAAATTGACATCGAAGGGCACGAGTTTCGACTTTTTCCAACATTTTCAGATGAACAAATGAATAAAATCAAGCAACTTGTGATTGAAATTCATACTCCTGGAGATATTCAACTGCATCCTGAGTACTTCACTGGATTATCTGATATTACAAATGAAACTATGTTTGCATTATTTAAAAAAATAAATAGAACACATACACTTGTACACGTTCATCCAAATAATGGATGTCAAACCTATATGATCGATGGAATTTGCTTTCCAAATGTATTTGAATGTACTTTTATTCGTAATGAGTATGTTAGTTCTAAGAGAGAAAATACAGAATCTTTGCCATTATCAATTGATATGCCAAATATTCCTCAATTACCTGTAGTTACCTTCGATTCCTATCCATTTACACAAAAAAATAAACCTGTATCTATACCTGAACCTGTAAAAACCAGTTTATGGAATGAGATGACAATCGTTACATGTCTTGTGAATATTGGACGCGAAGAATTTGATGGAAGAAAGTTTGATGAATATGTGAAATGGTTTTTACCTACAATTCAGATTCGTGCACCTATGGTAATTTATGTAGAGTCTGTTCTTGTACCAATTGTTCGACAACTGCGAGGTGCACTCCCAACTAAAATTATTGAAGAGAGAATTGAGACAATTCCCCTTGCCTGGAGTATTCGATTTGTCCAACAAATTCTTGAATCACAAGAATGGAAAGAGAAAATTATTTGGCGAAATGATTTAACAAATCGTCTACCTACATATGCACCAATGATTCATTCTAAGATGGCATATATGCTCAATGTAATCAAGGAGAATCCTTTTAATACAGATCTCTTTTTTTGGATTGATGGTGGACTTTCGCGCTTTTGGAAAAAGAATCATATTATTGCAGAGCCACGTGAAGATATTCTTAAGATTCTTAGAGAAACACATAAAATATACATACAGATTGGAGGAAATAAAGATCATCTAGTTGCACACGCACTTGGAGGAATGCCATTTACAGTAGACCAGATGATTGGAGCCAATCAGAATCTCTTAATGGGTGGGTTTTGGGGAGGTCAAGCTGAGCACTTGAAAGAAGCCTGTGAATTTGTACTGCGCAATTATATTACTGAAATGATTATGAAGAAACGAATTGACACCGAACAGACCAATTTGTTTTTTCATGCACAAAAATATCCTGATAAGTATCTTTTTGTTGGACCATATCATGGGGTTGATGTTTATAATTTCGAGATTTTTACTAGCTAATTTATTTTAAAGGCATGTGTAGGATGCGAATTCAGTACTGTAGTGACTTACATTTGGAGATGAATCCTGCTGTTGAATATACTACTCTCTTAACACCTGTTGCACCTGTTCTCGCTCTCTTAGGTGATATTGGAGACCCCGAGTCACCAGAACTTCAAAAATTTCTTGAATGGTGTACACGTATGTGGAAGCAGGTTCTCTATGTTCCTGGAAATCACGAATTCTGGAGACTGAAACCTGGAAGTAAAAAGACAATTCCTTCAACATTGGCCCTTCTCCGCAGTTATGAGAAACTCTATCCAAATCTTATGATCATGTGGCGCGGAAAGGTCTATAGCGAAGATGGAGTTATTGTTCTTGGTACACCACTCTGGTCACGTCCTGCTGAAGGCGTAATACCGCATGAACAGGAGCGGGCATGGGTAGATAATGACCGCACATTTGATGCGCAGACACTCAGTACACTACATCAGGAGGATTTGAATTGGATTAAACAGGAAATCAAAGCGGCACGAGGTACAATGATTGTCATGCTAACACATTATGCACCGAGTCTCCTTCTCATCAATCGTAACTGGATTGAACGGCCAGAATCTACTCTGTATGCAAGTGATCTTGATATTCTCATACGTCCTCCAATTGTGGCATGGGCGTGTGGGCATATACATCAGTCAATTGAATGGCTGAAAGGATGGGAATCGGCTACAGGAGAAACAGGCGTTGTTCTACTCACTACAAATCCACGCGGCTATCCGCGGGATGCATCTGGATATCGTACAGATGCGGTTTTACGAATTGACCCTAACGCAGCTAGCCGAGGGTTGGGCGAATCTCTTTTTGAAACGCCGTATAAAAGCCTTGAATCGCCTTTTCAAAGTTAGCCGCTGGAAAAAAGGCAATATTACGTCTCTGTTTAATATGACGATGTGCTTGCTCCCAATTCATTCCTTGAGTTGCGATTAAGTACATAGCAACCACCGCAGCAGAACGCTGCATCCCTGCTGCACAGTGAACTAGAACTGGCTTTCCCTTTTTCATCTCAACTGCGAGTTTGTAGATGGTTTCATAGGACCAGAGTTCCATATTTCGAATTTCATCTGCTTCCAGATTATCATCTACAGGCACACGGTACCGAATTTGCGCCATGGGACTAAATGGAAGCTCCTTTGTGCAATTAAAGACAGTGCTGATATTTTTTGTCTTTAGAAAGACTTCATCTTTCGAACTATTGAAATTTCCAAGCCAGAGCCCTGGCAGAATTTCATCTGCATTATTGCCCACTATCATTCTAACGGGAACGGGTACGAAAACTTGAATGAAATGCGCGCGTTTAGTGAAAGCATCCACAATGATTACACGGCATTTCTATAAACAGGATGAAGTCCTGGCGGCTCTTGTCTTCTGTATTTGTACAAATCGCCCCCATGAAGCCGTTTTCTGGGCACAGGAATTAATTGATTCCAATTTGATTCTTGAATGTTTTCAGACTCTTGTTGTTTCATGGACAAAACTGAAGAGTATCGGAGGTCTTGCATGGTTTACGAGCGCTATGGCCTTATGGGACTCAGGGGAACTTGATGAGGAAAAAGTGATTCTTCTCACCTATCAACTAGCATGTTGCTTTGTACGAGATGCAAGTCCCTTAGTATTACTTGTCCTCTCATTGAAGAAATATCCCAAAGTACCTGAACGCCTTCGAACAAAAGCAGTGGGCTGGGAGGCTCTCTTTCGGGCCGCCGTCGCCGAGCGAAAAGTGGCATTTGCATGGCTTCTTCTTCGAATTGAATGGATGGACCACCCTGAGGCTGTATGGGACCTGCTTGAGAGCCTGAGTCCTCAGGTAAAGGTACTTCGAGCAGCGGAAAAGGTTGAGTTTCTCGAAGGTATGGAATGGGTTCTTCGAGCAATTGCAGTCGCAAGTCTCTTTCCACATCCAACGTCCACTCTTCGCGAGGTTGTTGCACCTGATATAGAAAAATCAAGACGTGAATGGGCTGCAGCCATGGGAGGAAAGGTTCGAAGAGACTATGCAATTCCACGTGATTGCCTCTATGGAATCACAGAGCGTGGGCGAATGGTTAATACAGAGAGTACTGTAAATGAACTGGGCGACCTACTTGAACAGATGGAGATTGCTCCCTATTGGTCTGAAGCGCTCGGTGGCCGCGCCTTTGTAGACTTAAGTATCGAGGAGCAACTTGAATTTACAGAACTCTACTTTCCAGATGGTCATCCAGTTACATGGTTGACTGCCGAGAAAGAAAAAAGCCACGGATATGGAGTACTCAGACCAGATGAAGAGATTGAGACAGTGAAATACTGGAGAACCTGGATACGTAGGGAAAAATCACTGCTGATTTGGAAGGGTGTTGACCAGATCTACGCGGGACTTGAAGGAAAAAAGGGACCACTTAACTACGGAGAGCTCTATGCAGAGGCGTTGCCCTCATGGCGTGAAGAGATGGATGGATGGTGCCTCGAGCCGGCAAAGAAGATTCTTGTTATTTCTTAAAATATTATTATTAATAAGTAGACTATACTATGCCATTTATTAATAAAAAAGAGGCTTTTAAACTTCTTGATGAAATGATGGAAGGAAAATGTATTGGCGACTGTCGTAAAGTATGGTTAAGAAATATAGGATATGCTTTAAAAACAGATACAAATCCTCTAGGACTTACAAAAGCTGAGCATAAAAGAATGACAGCTAAAATGGCTGAAGTGAAAGGTAAAAAAACACATGCGACGAGAAAAATAGATAAAAAATATCTTACTCGTGATTCTCCACCTTTTCCAGCAAATGAGCACTGCGGTGAAATTAAAAAAGGTAATGATGGGAAAATGTATAAATCTGTTCCCGATAAAAATAAAATATGTAGGTGGAGACTAAATACTTCAGGCTAAGCATAGAGATCATCATCTTCTTCTTTTTTCTCTATTATTGCAACTGTGATTAGCCCACAGTGTTGTTCATGAACACCTCGAATCTCCATTTTTAATGAGGTACAGATTCTTTGGAGATATTGATGTGAATAAGAGAGTGGATTATTAAATCGCCACTCTTCCTTTGATACATTTCGATTAGAGTGTACAAAGCCTGCATCTACACAGAGTAGACATGAATAGATTAATTCTTTATGTGCAGATCCATTTATATATAACTCATCGCCCATTATGCCCAAAATTCGGATAATCTCCCGTGTTAGTTCTGAAGCAATTGGACCAATTCTCTTAAACTTTAATACGTTGTAAAAGGGATCCGATGGAGGTAGAGGTCGTACTACAGTATCATAGATGTAGCAGAAACATTTTTCACACTGGTTCGACATTTGAGTAATGATCCTAAAAAAGTTGGTGATGACTTCAAATTTTCCTACGCAGGGCCACTGTCGAGTTCAATCTCCTCTTCAGAATCAGTCTCTGATTCTGCCGCTGCGGCAGCAATAAGTAGAGGTAGAGTGCTTGCAAGTGATTCCGTTTCCGCAAGAATATTTTCAATGAATTCATGACGACCCCTGCGAGTAGGTGCTGTTATAATAAATTGTGGGATGGGTACATCGATTACACTTATTCTGCGAGTAATACGAATTCGTGTACGAGTCTTATCCCATGCTTCCTTAATCTCTGGAGGAACATCCATGAGCCGCTTAGACTTTACTACTATGGCCTCCTGTAGGCGCTCAAGTATTTCACTATTCGAAGTGGTTATCCTGTTAATATAATACTGTGCACAGAGAGTTTCCCATGAGCGTTCATACTGGCTCATAGGATGCTCCTTAAAGAGCCAGGTGAAGAGATTCTTATTGAAGGTGATCATGTTTTCGTAAAACTGTTTATCGGCAAACTCGACTAAATATTCAAGTCGATCTCGCGATCCCTTGTCCTTCAGTGTTGAGCGAATAGCCTCAATTCGAAGGGGTAGGTCGAACTGCATTTCCCACTTGGAAGGATTGAATTTACAGGATGCAAAGGATTCGAGAATCCAGTTCAAATGACCGTGTTTCCGCAGATCTGCAATTGCATTCTTCAGACTTAGCATATCAACAGGTAGATTTGTAAAGGGATTTGTAGGAAAACGTGGCTCAACAAAGAAGTCATCATGCCCAAGAAGAAGTGTGGTCCAGTGATGTGCAAGAGACCGGGCTTCAAACTGGTAGATAGACTTCACATTCGGTGCATAGAGTGATACGGCTTGTGTAGGCGGCTCCATCGTAATAGGATCTGCATGATTCATGAGTTTACTCTTGCGTTGCAGATAATGAAGTACAAGTCGCTTCATCTGAAACCGAAACTGAATCTGTTGCTGAAAGAGTTGATGAAGTTCCTTGATTTGTTCTTGAGACCATGGAAAGAATTTCATTACCTTTGCGGTGGGTGGAGTGAGCATGATATGTAACTTCCGTTGGGCCAATCGAAGATTTGAAGGAAGTTTATGGAGGATAGACGTTGTAACACGGTCATAGGAGCCAATAAGTGGATAGACCTTTGGATCTGGAAGTGGAGGATCTGCAGCCTTTGTAACAGGTTCCTTTTTATTTCTGTATTGTTGGATATCCTCTGCGCGCGTGCCTACAAGCCCCCAACGTTGAATATCAGACATTGCTGCGATGGCAGCAAAGGGTGATTCACATGGAGGTGAACTAATTGTTTGATAGACGCGAGAACTTCCTGGTGTTCGACCAATTGAGAACATGTTGTAATAGTATCTATAAAGTATACAAAAAACTTTTCAAATTTTACTCCGAGGCGATAAACAATACAAGCGACTGTGTTTCAGGATTCCATGTCCCAATTCGCACAAGTGTTTCACAATCAACTACATCATTTGTAGATGCATTTACATAGCATGTTTTATCTGTGCTCTCCTCTTCATCAAAGTACTTGAGGCGCCTGTACTTTGGAAGTGATGAATCAGGTTTCTTAATCACTGTATTTGTATGGTGAGGGCACGTCTTTTTTCCGAAGATTACTGGATTTGTGCAGGGCTTTTGTACAACACCATCTAGAGTATATCCAATACATTGAAGACTTTCATCTGTAGGGTCCATCATATCCACAAGATAAGCAGAGAGTTTCTCTTTACTCACCTCCTTCCACAGAGCGGCTTCATTTTGCCCCAAAGTGGCTGCTATTTCTTTAACAAGTTTGCGAGATTCGGCTTGTAGAGTGGCTTCTAGAGAAATCCACAGATAACTTGGAACTGGAAATCGCGTTTCCGTCATTGCGTACTTTACACATTGCGTGTTTTAAATGTCAAATTTTTAACTACCCGATTAGATGTCTGCGGTAGATTTGACCGCTCCAAAAAACTCAGAATGGGGACCAGTACTTTGGGAAATTCTTCATGGAATTGCCGAGAGGGCTGGAAGAACACCGCATCAATATATCTTAGATGATCAACAACGTGAATTTATCTATGCACTACGAATGCTTGAAATAGTTATGCCATGTGCATTGTGTAGAAAGCACTATCAAGAATGGAGGCGTCTTCATCCGCTTGAGGCTCTAGGGTCTGGTCCTAGTTTTTTCCCAGCGGTTCGAGAATGGCTTTTTATACTTCACGAATATGTGAATAAGAGTCGTGAAGTCGAAAATACATTTACTCGTGAAATGTTAACTGAACGCTATGGAAACTATGTCTTGAAACCGAAGATGCTAGAATTGGAGGGGCTATTAAAAAGAGCCGTTCGAGGTGGTGCTGTTGAATTTGAGGCAGTGAAAAATTTCTCACGTCATGTGTTCACGTTAATTCGACTTGTTTTATAGCCGTCCAAAATTTGAAGCTTGGTTGCGTTGGAAAAAAATGTAGAAAGAAAACCGACTAACCATGGATCCCTATGTTCTTGATATGGATGAAAAGAAGAGTTCCGCAAATCTTGCAGCCCTGATTCTATTTACAAGTTTCATGACTGTAATGGCATATCTATTTACAAAGACTACAATGACTATTCTTGACTTTCACGCTGCAACAGAGATCAAGGATATTGAAGGCCTTGTGGATGAGGAGGATGTTGAGGAAGAGGATGCTGAGGAGGAAGGCGGCGAGGAAGAGGATGCTGAGGAGGAAGATGGTGAGGAAGAGGATGAAGACAACGAGGAAGATGATGGCGAGGCTGCAGATGACGAGGGCGAAGATGTAAAGGAGTTCCCTGTAGAAGATATTGACGATGATATGCCTGGACTTGATGATATGCCTGGCCTTATCAATGAGTATGAGCCCCTTACAATCACTAGGGAGCGCGAGGTAGACCTCTCTGGAAATCTCCGTCCCTGGACACCTCTTCCTATGGATGATGCTGTGCTAAATGAGGTTGAGAGGGTACATAAGCAGGTAAATACTCTTAGCTCAAACTTTACTGACTTTGTAGAGACAAATCGTGAAACCTCTACACGTGTAACTAGTCAGATTGAAGAACTTAGGCTAGAGTTGAAGACATTTGCTACTCATGAAGCGGTTGACTTGCTCTGCGAGCAGATTCATCAGTTGAGCCAGAAGAATAAGTTTGATGATGTAAGTGCAATTATTGCTGAAATGCGCACTCAAATGGCAACCTTTAGTACAAAGGAGAGCCTAGTAACTCTTACCCAGGAGGTCTCAAGTCTGAAGACACAGGTTGCACAGATGATTACAGATATGACTGTTCTGATGGACCGTATGAATCTTGTTGATTCACTTGTAATTGAGAAGGATGTTCGCCAGGCATGGTTCGGCAAGTCAAGTGTAACAGCAGATGCAAACGGCGCTGGTCTAATGGTGGATGTGGGTCTCACAATTCGTATTACGTATGATAAGGCCCAGTCAGTTGGTGAGAATAAGTCGTGGCTAACTTCTGCAAAGAAGGATGACCGCGAATCTCATCGCGATACACTTGTTGGATATACAGATGATACTACATGGAAGGTTGACCCTGTAAAGAAGAGTGCAGTAAAGCGCTACCATAAGAATGAGTGGAGCGGTGATTGTGTAGATGTTCACATTGAGATTGATTTCAGTAAAGAAACCAACCAAGCGTATATGGTTGGTAATAAGGGTATTCCATTTGCAAAGATTCTCACTTATCTTTACCAGGAGAAAAAGATTACCTGGGAGCGTCAGTTGCTAAGCGCTTAATAGAGTCGTTCAATATAAACTGCCTTATCATTGTGATATAGAGTTCCGCCAAATCTAAATGGCTCGCTTGCAAAGAAATATTCTGACCTCTTATCTATTTTTCGTAGTGTTGTTGTATCAAAGACAGTATATCCAGCAACTTGTAAAACATCTTTGTAAGTTTTTAATTCGCGAAACTGTTTGTAACTAAGCCTTTTATCTTCAATCTGGATAAAAGGCCGCGATACGAATGACCCCATCTACTAAAAAATGGGCAGATTTTCTTAGGCTACATAGGAGTTCCATTTGTACGCCATGCTTCTAACCTTCTATAATAGTCCGCCGATTGCTGATGATTTTTTGTGGCGGCTGCAATACAGACTTCACACACATTACAGGGCCCATATCCATCTTCCCA
>Ga0214919_10010036_pt1 | contig 12085 bp, 11 predicted proteins | sample LL1503_MetaG_FD_177994 | JGI IMG/M metagenome (GOLD analysis project Ga0214919, IMG submission 177994) | Freshwater microbial communities from Lake Lanier, Atlanta, Georgia, United States - LL-1503 | ecosystem: Environmental > Aquatic > Freshwater > Lake | place: USA: Georgia | collected...
CTGGCACCAGGTCTTCTAAGCTAACCATCTCTACTTGATGCATTTTTTCCCTTGCTCAAATCCAAAATTATGAGCCCTGCATTTTAATAATTTTTCGAGCAATCAGCATCAGATTTCAACACGCCCTAACACTAAGATCAGCGCCCGCGCGGGCTAAAAGAAGCGCAATGTCTTCTGTCGCTAAAAGAATGGAAAAATATAAGGCGGTTTTTCTTTTTTCAGTGGGTAAAATCGGCGTGGAAGTTGGTGCTAAAGTGAGAACAGGGGCATGAATAATATCCAGAGCCCTTGCTCTCGGAAGTGTGTGTAGTTTATCCAAAATAGCGCTGACAATTTCTGGGCTATTCACCTCAACGCTGGCTGAGAGAGGACTTGAATCTAAATTATCTTTCGTCGATACGTCAATGCCATGTGCAATTAAACAAAGGGCGACCTGTGTATAAGATTCTTTTTTTAAGCGGTTCTGATCAGTGTCCAAAGGGAGGATGCTTGGCCACATATTGTGTAAAATTTTTTGTAGTGCGTTTTGCTCAAAGAGACCCCGCCAGTTAATCATTTTGGATTTTGTCATTCCTAAGATTCGTTCTACAAGTGGTAAGTTGCCAGTGAGTGCGGCAGCTTCAAGAACCTCTGGATGAGCGGGATCCGCCCCATGATCCAGCAATAAGTTTGCGCCTTGAATATTGTGGCGTTTACAAGCGCCCTGTAGAGGGGGGCTTTTATGTACAGCCTGATGAGTCTTTTCATCGTATATAACCTGATCGCCGATGTTGACTTCTTTCGCTTTGGTGAGCTCTAGAATCTGACATAGATAAACGAAGCAGGGAGGATTTAAGGCTGAGTTTAATAGTGTTGGAAGGTGTGTGAGAGGACCAACTAGTCTTCCCAAATCCGCTCCTGCCTCTAAGAGTGCGTCCACAACACGAATGAATGAATGCTCTAAGGCGTGATGCAGGGGTGTGAAGCCATATTGATCCACTGCATTCGCGTTTTTTTTGCTTGTTAAAAAGGACTCAAAGTCCTCTTCACGTAATTTTCTTCCATATGCTCTTCCATATCGAGAGATTTGATAGAGTCGGTCGAAGCCGGTAAATCCAGAGAAACGATCGATAGCCTCCGCACCAGCAACAGCAAAAGCGCCACCACCAGCTCCAGCTCCAGCTCCAGCTCCAGCTCCAGCAGCAGGGGCTACGGGAACGCGAGCGCCCCTTGTGTGACGAGGCATGGCCAATCTCCTTTTTTTTAAAAATGTGAGTTATGAATAAGAAATTAAGTTTAAAAATAAAACGCGCTGCATGAGAGGCTAAAATATCAAAAATCGTTACGACCAATCTGATGGTGGAGCCTGCCTGCAGTAGAGCGAAAAATTAATTGAATTTTATGCTGGTTTCCAGGGTTTTTTTGCCAGATTTTTTAAATTTTTTTTCAAAGCCAGTTTTAAGTGTGAAGTCTTAAGTGAAGGGGTTGATAGAAAAATTTTCTAGGCAAAATCTCCGATTAGAGCCTGCAAGATAGAAATTGCAGTGATCGGTGCTGTTTCTGTTCTTAAGATTCTGGGGCCAATAGAGCTTGCATGAAAGCCATGAAGTGCGGCGTCAGCTAATTCTCTATCGCTGATTCCACCTTCAGGTCCAATGATTAAAGCCACCGGGCCTTGGATATTTTGAGCGTTTTGGTCTTTGCAAATTTGCGTTAGGGGCTTGGCATTTCTGTAATGCAAAATAAATTTTCTGGGTGTATTTGCATCATGGGCCTTCAAAAAATCTAATAATAAAGTGGGTGCGTGGACCATCGGAACAATCGCTCTGCCCGATTGTTCGCTGGCGCTTATTGCCACTCGCTGCCAATGCTCATGTCTTTTTTCTCGCCGCTCTTCGTCTAATTTGATATTACAGTGCTCTGTAATAATCGGTGTGATATCGGATACGCCGAGCTCCACAGCCTTTTGAATCACGAAATCCATGCGCTCGCCTTTAGAAATAGCCTGGCCTAAATGAATTTTTAAATCAGATTCGTTCTTAATTTCTAGGGCCGTATCGGCTAAAAAGTAAGCGCGCTTTCGATCTAGTTTAGTAATCTGGCCGACATAGTCTTTTCCATTGCCATTAAATACGACCACAATGTGGCCTATTTTTAATCTCAGGACATTAATCAAATGGTGTGAGGTTCTTTCATCTAATAAAATTTCTTGATGAATATTTAATTCTTGGGGGTAATAAACTCGCGTGATGCGCATTTTTAATATCCTTTTTTTTTAATAGGCAGGTATCTTAGGGGAGATTTTTTTATTTTTTATTTTTTATTTTTTTTAATTTTTATAACCCACAGCCAAAGGTATTTCCGCAGCCCATATCAAATAACTCCGCAGGCTTTCTGGGGCAGTCTGTTTTTTTATTTAAGTCTGGATCTAATAATTTGCTGCCTAGTTTTTGCTCTAGATGTCGTGTTTTTTCCAGGGTGCTTGGGCTCATTCGACAGACATCTTGTGCGTCACTATTCACACAGGGGTCACACTCTAGGCTTCTGTGATTAAGAATCGGCAGGGGAGTTTGCGTAATTAAAGCATCTCGGGCCTCTTGGGTGTGTAAATAAAGCGGATGCCAGACTTTTCTATCGCCCCATTTGGGTTCTTCAAGAATAAATTCTGGAAGATTAAAATTAATTCTTGATGCCTCACGGCGTTTGGCCAATAAAATTATAAAATTTAACTGGGGGTCTAGATCATCCAGAAAATCTAAGATGGGCAGGGCTTTTAAAAAATTGGCACACCATTGGAATTTTCTACTAGGAAATTTTCCCTGTTGGAGCATTAAGTTTTCGAAAGAAGCCGGAGGATCTAGTTCATGAGTTTGAAAGCCGAGAGACTTTGCCCAGGCGATCCCTGCTGATACTCGCGCTTCCCACTCAGGGGCGGCCCAGCCGGTTCGAACATAAATAAGGTGAATATTTTGTGGGTTAAGATTTTTTTCAACTTTTTTTTCAAAAAGCCACTGAATTAAAGCAATGGACTCATCGCCGAAATTGGTGATGAGGGCAAAACTTGAATGAGGTAAAAGATTTTTAATGGGCATGAATTTTTTTATAGTGAATCTGGATTAGGCCGGATTGTCGTCTAGAAAAAATATTTTTTCAAAGACCTGATCAAACGTATCTCGGTGATAATCGTTTTCCAGGGTTCTTGCCAAGCGAATCATAATTTCGAAATTAAGATTGCGGCCATTTTCTCTCGCTCGTTTTTTTAAATCTGAAAGCATGTCTATAGGGAGCTGAATTTGAATTTTCGGGTCTAGTTTTTCTAAGCGAATGGCGTGTGTTTCTAACATAATATCTCCCTGGCAGCTTCGGACCTATGAAAAATAAGGGAAGGTTGGAATGTGGTTTTGAACAGTGATTTTTAAATTCCTGCACACAGTACCGCATCTAAAATTATCACGCAAATAGCGCACAATAGCGCATAGGGAATTCCAGCTTTACCTCGAGTTTTTTAATCAGGCTTTGTGTTTTAAAAAAAGCAGATACAATCGCCCGTCTAATTTTTTTGGATTGTATTTCTTTTTTATTTTTTACTTATTGAGATTAATCAAGTGTCGAAAGAAAAGTTTTTAACAGAAAGTGAATTAGTAAATTTAGCGAGTGATTTTGGAAAGAAGCTCATTCCAGGAGATATTGTGTATTTATTAGGAGATCTCGGGGCTGGAAAAACGACTTTTGTCAGGGCGTTATTAAAATCTTTAGGCGTGAGTGGCTTGATTAAAAGTCCGACTTATACCCTGGTAGAGAATTATTTTATTAATAATAAAATTTTTTCTCACTTGGATCTTTATAGATTAAAGGACCCATCGGAATTAGAAAATATTGGAATATCTGATTTAGTTTCAAATAAACATATTTTATTAATTGAATGGCCAGAGCAAGGTCGAGGTTTTATTCCAGACCCGACTTATATTCTTGAACTTTCCCATCATTCTTCTGATCCTAATTTTCGTGGTTTTAAATATGTTAAATAACCTAGAACTTAATCCAGAAATTAAGCCAGCTAGATCTATTAAAATTTTGCCGACTTTATTAGCTAATCAAATAGCAGCAGGAGAAGTCGTTTCAAGGCCTGCTTCTGTGATTAAAGAATTAGTAGAAAACAGCATTGATGCGGGGGCTTCTGAGATTGAAGTTTTAATCCAAGAAGGTGGATTAATTCTGATGGAAGTTCGGGATAATGGGTCTGGAATTTCTAAACAAGACTTGCCATTGGCTCTGGCACCTCATGCAACCAGTAAAGTGTATGAATTAGACGAGCTGGAGTCTTTGTTAACCATGGGGTTTCGGGGAGAAGCTTTGGCATCTATTGCCTCTGTCTCAAGACTGGAAATTATTTCGAGGCAAGAAAATAGCCCAGAGGCTTATCGTATTTCTAATGATCTTTCGGGAAAGATTGATTTTTCTGATCTGCCTATTAGTCCTGCTGCAAGAGAGACTGGTACGAGTATTATTGTCAGGGATTTATTTTATAACACGCCAGCTCGACGCAAGTTTTTAAAATCAGCTAAAACAGAACAAGGGCATATTGAAGAAATTATAAGACGCATCGCCCTGTCGTATTTTGATGTTCGAATTAGTTTGAAAAGTATTTCTGATAATTCTGAAATTAAAAATATTTATGATTTTTACCCAGCCTCTGATTTAAAAAGACGAGAGGCGAGAATAGCTGCCTGTATTGCCAGAGATTTTTTACCTCACTCTATAAAGATTGACATGGAAGCGGCGGGTTTAGTTCTAACAGGCTATGTAGGGTTGCCCACTTATTCAAAATCTCACAGTGATTCCCAGTATTTTTATGTGAACGGCCGAATGATCAAAGATAGATTGGTCGCTCATGCGATCAGACAGGCTTATCAAGATGTTTTATATGGTGGCCGACATCCGGTGTTTGCTTTGTACTTAACCTTGGATCCGAGCCTAGTAGACGTCAATGTTCATCCGACGAAAGCGGAGGTGAGATTTAGGCAAGGTCGACTAGTTCATGATTTTATTTATCGGGCGCTGCATCAGGCGATTGCTAATAGACGGCCGGATTCTGATCTTCCTGCAGAAGAAAAATTTGATTTGACACGTGATGCTCCGGTTCCTGTGAGCGCTTCTTTTGATTTCGTCTCTCCCCTGGCAGGAGAGGCAGACCCTTGTAGGGGCGGACCTGCGTGTCCGCCCTATCAGCAGGGCAGAGAGGGGAATGTTGTGAAGGCGCCGCCTCTCTATCTGGGCGGACACATAGGTCCGCCCCTACAAGAGCCATCTTTTATGCAAGAGGAGAGACGAGATCAAACTATCAATCCTCTCGGCTACGCCAAAGCGCAAATACACGGGGTGTATTTATTAGCTGAAAATAAAGACGGCTTAGTGCTCGTAGATATCCATGCAGCGGCTGAAAGAATTCTGTATGAACAATTAAAAATCCAATGGGCCAATCAGCATTTGATTACACAAAATTTATTAATTCCGCTGATTTTAAATAGCTCTAAGCCAGAAATAATTTTTATCGAAGAGCACCCAGAAGTTTTAAAAAAATTGGGCTTTGAAATAGATGTCTTTTCTGAAGAAGAAATAATTGTTCGAGCCGTCCCTGCTGTTTTAAAGCAGCCCATAGACCCTGATTTAATTCACGAAGTCTTGGCTGATTGTTTAATCCTGGGTCAATCATTTTCAATTCAAAATGCTTGCGATGAACTATTAGGCACCATGGCCTGTCATGGCTCTGTTCGGGCCAATAGATCTTTAAGCCTCGAAGAAATGAATGCCTTATTAAGACAAATCGAAAATACAGAGCGATCTTCCCAGTGCAATCATGGTCGTCCGACTTATATCCAGCTGTCTATGACGGCCCTGGATCAGATGTTCTTGAGGGGGCGGTAATAAAATCATGAAAAAAATAGAGAAAAAAATAGTTGCCATTTTGGGCCCTACGGCGACGGGTAAAACTAATTTAGCAATCCAATTAATTCAAAAATATCCTTTTGAAATTATCTCTGTTGATTCGGCCATGGTGTATCAAACTATGGATATAGGCACGGCGAAGCCCAGCCCTGAAGAATTAAAACTGGCCCCGCATCATTTAATTAATTGCTGTCCGCCAGATCAAATTTATTCCGTCGCTGATTTTTGTCGGGATGCGAATATAAAAATACAAGAAATTTTTTCTAGAAATAAACTACCGCTCTTAGTCGGCGGGACGATGATGTACTTCAATGCTTTAAAAAATGGCTTATCTAATTTGCCCAGCAGAGATGAAAATCTAAGAGCTGAGTTTTTAAAAATCTTAAATCAAGAGGGCTTAGGCAGCTTATTTAACTTATTAAAAAATCTTGATCCCAAAGCCGCTGAGAGAATCAAACCTCAAGATACGCAAAGAATTATCAGGGCCCTAGAAATATTTAAACTCTCTGGAAAATCCATGTTTGATCCAGATTTAAATATGGAAAAATCTAGTCAAAAATTACAATACCCCTTATGTGCGATTGGTTTAATCACACAAGATTTAGAATGGCAAAAAATTAATATTAAAAATAGATTTTTAAACATGTTAGAGCAGGGTTTAATTCAAGAAGTTAAAGAGTTAAAAAATCAATTTAATTTAAATCAAGACCTGCCCTCCATGCGATCAGTAGGCTATCGGCAAGTTTGGGATTATTTAGATCAAAAGCTTAACTATGATCAAATGATTGAAAGATCTCTTATTGCCACGGCGCAGCTGGCTAAGCGCCAGCGGACTTGGTTAAGAAGTTTTGATTGGGTCGAATTATTGGATCCCAGAGATTTAAATTTACTAGATCAGGTTTGTTCCAAAATTGATTCTCATCTAAGCTCGCCGGCTTCTTAAGTTATAGGGTTTTATAAGGGCTGGATATGCAAGTTTTTTCTAGAAAAATAAATCTAAATTATGGGGGCTTCGCTTTAGGTCTTCTCTTAAATCTTAGTGCTTTGCAATCTCTTTATGCAGATTCTAATTCTCAAAACTCTATTCATGATCAAAGACTCGCCCAAGAAGCCAATGCTTTAATTAACCCAAGCCCCATGCAGACTGTCTCTGCTTTGCCTGCCATTTCTTCAACTCCAGCGCTAGCTAATTCAACTAGCTCAGCTAATGCTCAAAAAACAGCGCCAGCGACTTCACCAACCACTCCTGCTATTCAAAATAAATTACCGAAAGAAACTGGGGTGATGGCTTATTACGATGCGTTAATTAACAACTGCCAAAAAGGCGTTTTTGATTTTGATAATCCGGCTTATATGGGAACCGGTAAAAAAGTCAGCATGACGGCCAGTGTCGGTGGTTTTCAGTCTGGATATTGCGTGGTGAATATTTTCTTCTCGAATCAAACTTCCAGTATTAACTGCCTATTTTCAAATAAAGATTTATTGGTTTTAAAAGACCCCAAAGCAAGAACGGCTTTTAGTAATGCCTATGCACAAGGTGAATTAGACAGTGCTAAGAAAACGCCCTATGACAAAATTATTGCGAATGTTTGTCAGATGAATTAACAGCCGTCTCTCTGGCCTTAGGTAAACCTTTGGCCTGTCTTTCCCACGAGGGGAGAGACGATATCAGAGAATCTGTAAAAAAATGTTTCCTAAGTGTCATGTTTTTATGAGACAATGCCCTGTTTTTTGTCACTATAAAATAGGTAGTTTTTTCCATGTCTCGATCTTCTTATTCTCGCTCTCATGCGAAAACCAATGCCCAGAAAAATGCTTTGAGAAATTCTCCAGGGACTTATTCTGGGGCTTACGCAGGCTCCAGTGCGACTCATAAAGCAGCTAAGCCTGAGGCTTCTTCCCCTAATTCCCCAGATAATAGCCAGATAAACAATCAAGAAAATCCTGAGATCATTCAGGCAAGTATTCATGCGCTATCTCATGAGGGCCGTGGGATTGCCAGTATTAACGGCAAGACGACTTTCGTCGAAGATGCGCTGCCAGGGGAGCTTGTCGAAATAGAATATTTATCTCGTCGTGGAAAATATGATGAAGCCAGGGCGGTTAAAATTATTACTGCAAGTCCTGACCGAGTCACGCCCCCTTGTGAATATTTTGGTCGTTGTGGGGGCTGTGTTTTGCAACATTTAGATCCTGTTAAACAAGTCGTACATAAAGAAAGTGTCTTAAGAGATCATCTCGTCCATTTTGGAAAAATTAGTCCTAAAGATAATTTCCTAGCGCCTTTATATTTGCCTAGCCCCTTAAATCTCGGCTATCGAAAAAAAGCACGTCTCAGTGTCCGCTATGTGCCTAAAAAAGGCGGAGCGCTGGTTGGCTTTAGAGAACGCGAAGGGAAGTTTTTAATGGATATGGCTCACTGTGAGGTCTTAGATCCTAGTGTTGGTCATCATCTTGAAAAGCTCAGAAAAGTCGTGTCCAGTTTGGATTCAAGATCTGATATTGCTCAGATCGAAATGGCGGTTGGTGAAGACGAGAATAATCAGCCTCTCACGGCTTTAGTATTTAGAAATCTAGAAAAGCTATCTGATCTAGATTTTGTAAAATTACGAGATTTTGGCGCAGCAGAAAATTTCTGGATTTATTTGCAGCCTAAAGGCCCGGACTCTGTTTTTTTAATTTATCCGGAAAAAAATTCAGAAAATAACCAGGAAAATAATCAGCTGGGTGACTTATCTTATTCTCATCAAGATCACAATATTAAAATTAACTTCATGCCGCAGGATTTTACCCAAGTAAATTCTGGCATGAATACCCTGATGCTGAAACAAGCTTTAGATCTTTTGGATTTAAAACCTAACGATCAGGTCTTGGATTTATTTTGTGGCTTGGGGAATTTCACCTTGCCGATGGCTCGTTATGCTGAAAAAGTATTGGGCATTGAAGGGGATCTATCCATGGTCGAGAAGGCCAGAAAAAACGCAGAAAGTAATTTAATTAAAAATTCTGAGTTTATGGTCGCTAATCTATTTGAAGAAAATTCTCCCAATAATTCTGGGAGTCACTGGGAAGCCGCCATCGAAAAATTATTGCCTAAAGTAAACAAAGTTTTATTAGACCCGCCCAGATCAGGCGCTGAAGCGGTTGTGAATTACATTGGCAGAAAAGCTATTCCGCACGTAGTCTATGTTTCTTGTAATCCCGCCACGCTCGCAAGAGATGCTGGGATCTTGGTCAATAATTATGGCTATGAATTAGTAACAGCAGGGGTGATGGATATGTTCCCTCATACTGCTCATGTCGAATCGATGGCTGTATTTATTAAAAAATAATTTGAAAAAATTAAAAATTAAAAAATATCTGAGGTGTGTACATCATGGTTCAGTCGACCCAGCAGTCTTTTATTCTTTCTGATAAGTCTTTAGATCAGGAAAAATTTAAAAAGGCGCTGGGCGTAAGATTCAGCCAGGATTTTTTAACTTTATTTAATCAACTCGAAAAATTAGATCCCAAAGATTATCTGGCGATTTCTTCAGAGTCTCTCGCTTCTCCTATTTTTTCTACGATGCCTATTTCGCCCAGTATGTTGGGTTTAGAAATGGCCGTGGTTTTATTTGAATTAAACGCAGATCCTGTTGCTATTTTAGCGGCCCTGTTAGTCCCTAAGTTCGCCAATTTCAGTTTGATTACTAAGACAAAATTAGATCTTTTAGAAAAAAAACTAGGCCCAGAGAGTTCTGACATTATTCAGATATTACGGGGCGTAGAAGCCATGAACTTGGCTCATGCTTTATTAGATAAGCAAAAATTAAAGTCTGATTTAGATGGCTTAAGAAAGATGTTCTTATCCATGGTCAATGATGTACGTGTGGTTCTCGTCGCTTTGTCTAAACAGTTAGTTTTAATGCGGCATATTAAGACCATCGATAATATGCAGGCTCAAATGATTGCTAAAACAGTCATGCAGCTCTATGCCCCTTTGGCTAATAGGCTGGGCATTGGGCAGTTAAAATGGGAACTAGAAGATCGCGCTTTTAGGCAAACCTCGCCTTTGGCTTATTTAAATATCACAAAAAATCTGGATGAAAAAAGAAAAGATAGAGAGAATTATTTAAATAATTTATTAAAGAATTTAGAAAAAATCTTAGATCAAGAAGCTATTGATTTTGAACTGGCAGGGCGTGTTAAACATATTTTTTCTATTTATAAAAAAATGCAGGGCAAGCATTTAGATTTTGAGCAATTATTTGATATTCAAGCGATGAGAATCTTAGTGCGAGATATTGCCAGCTGTTATAAAACGTTGGGGTTGGTTCATGAGCTTTGGGAGCCTATTGAATCTGAGTTTTCGGATTATATCTCCAGTCCAAAGCCCAATGGTTATCAGTCGATTCATACAGTAGTCAAAGGCCCCGAAGGTAAAAATATAGAGATCCAGATTCGAACATTCTCGATGCATGAAGAATCTGAAATGGGTGTCGCGGCGCACTGGCGATATAAAGAAGGTGTCTCGCGAGATTCAGCCTATGAGTTAAGAATTGCATGGTTAAGAAATCTATTAGAGTGGCAAAAAGAGGTAGGCCAAGATCTTAGGGAAGATTTAAATCAATCGGGAGAGAGTGCGCCTCATAAAAATATTGTTTTAGATCAGCATGTCTATGTCTTTACGCCAGAGGGCAAAGTTTTAGATCTGCCGCAGGGTGCGACGCCCATTGATTTTGCCTATTTAATTCACACGGATTTAGGTCATCGTTGTCGTGGTGCAAAGATTCACGGGCATATTGTGAACTTAACTTACGCTTTGAAAACAGGCGATGTGGTAGAAATTTTAACTACTAAAGAATCAAGGCCTTCGCGAGACTGGCTATCTGAAAGATTGGGTTATGTGAAGTGTCCAAGAACAAGATCAAAAATTGCCGCCTGGTTTAGGCGTGAAGATGATTTAAATAAAGATAAAGATAAAGAAAAAGATAAAGATAAAGAAAAAATTGAGAAAGAGAGACTAGAAAAAAATAAATTAAATAAATTAGAACAAGAAAAATTAGAGCAAGAGAAACTAGAAAAAAACAAATTAGAAAAAATCCCAGAAAGAAAACATTTTAAAAATTCGGGGGATTTTGTTCTAGCAGGCGTTGATAATATTTTAATCAGCCCGGCAGGTTGTTGTCGTCCCGTCGCTGGAGATTTAATTCTTGGGTATATCACGCAAGGGAAAGGCATTCGAGTGCATAGACAAGATTGTTCCCAGATGATTTTAAAATCTAATTGGCATCCAGAAAGATTGATTAATATTGCTTGGGCGGAAGAGATTAAGGGCAAGTATCCCGTTGATCTTTTGATTTTTTCTCAAGATCGATCTGGCTTACTCAAAGACATAACGACGGTGATTGTGAACGAGAAAATCAGCATTTCTGGATTAAATACGCATTTAGATCGTAAGTCACAAACCACTCAGATTGCCTTGACTTTGGATATGAAAGACCGGGAGCAAGTGTCTCGGGTTTGTCATGTATTAAAACAAGTCGATGGCGTGATGGATGTGATTAGGCGGTGAGGGCTTTGTTATAAAGCGTCATAAAATATGCATTTGAACATTCTGTGACGCTTTTTGGCTTGTCATAAAGCGTCATAAAATATACATTTGCACATTCTGTGACGATTTTTAAAGTTTTCGAGGGTTTAAATTATGTCATTGCCTTTTGTTGGTAGAGCTCAAGAGATTGAAATAATTAAAGATTTGTATCAAAAGAAGACGGCCAGCCTCGTTGTTTTAAAAGGCCGTCGAAGAATTGGGAAAAGCCGTTTTTTAGAAGAAGTAGGACGGGATTGTCGTTTTATTCGGCTAACAGGGCTCCCACCTAACTCCCAAACAAGTGCTCAATCAGAGCGTGATGAGTTCGCAAGTCAGCTTGCTCGTGTGTTGCAATTGCCCCCATTAAAAGCCAGTGATTGGACCGATTTGTTTTTATTTTTGGATCGGGAAACAAGAGAAGAGGTAACAAGGGGTAGAGAGAAAAAAAAGGTGATGATCGTCTTTGATGAAATTTCCTGGATGGGCGTGTTGAAATCTGATGCTGATTGCTCGAAAAATTATTAAAATGCAGGGCTCATAATTTTGGATTTGAGCAAGGGAAAAAATGCATCAAGTAGAGATGGTTAG
>Ga0214919_10010037_pt1 | contig 12083 bp, 7 predicted proteins | sample LL1503_MetaG_FD_177994 | JGI IMG/M metagenome (GOLD analysis project Ga0214919, IMG submission 177994) | Freshwater microbial communities from Lake Lanier, Atlanta, Georgia, United States - LL-1503 | ecosystem: Environmental > Aquatic > Freshwater > Lake | place: USA: Georgia | collected 2015-03-15
ACAGTCAGCGGGTTCGTCAATGGGGAGAATCTGGCCACTTCTGGCGTTACCGGCGCAGGCAGCGCCAATACATCGGCCACCCAGAGCAGCGGCGTAGGAAGCTATGCGATCACCGCAGGCATCGGCAGCCTGATAGCTAGTAATTACGACTTCAGCAACTTCGTGGACGGCACGCTTAGCATTGAAAAGCGTGCACTTTCGATCAGTGCGAATAACGCAAACAAAATTGCGGGTGAGCCCAACCCCTTATTCAGCTATACCGTCTCCGCTGATGGCGTTGGTGGCGGCCGAGGTCTGGTCAACGGCGATAGGCTAGAGGGGAGCTTGCGCACATCTGCCAACGCGCAATCGATCCCGGGGACATATGTGCTTGATGCAAGCACGATTTCGAACGCAAATTATCTAGTAACAGCGAAAAATGGGATTTTCACAATAACACCAAGAATACCGATATTCACTGGCGCACAAGAAGCATTTTTTCAACCATGGCCCTTGGTGTTTACTTCAAGAGAAACTGACAAATGCAACAACATGGATAGGGTATCTGCCGAAGTAGAAGTCAATATATTCCGTGGGTCGGAGTATTACAAATCATGTTCGAAGGCGGGCGCATCTTAAAGTGCAAAGTACCCGTCAGTTGTAATTCAAAAAAATATCCGCCAAGGACGATTCGCGTCGCCACATGAAAACAATGCCCCACGTGTTGACTAAATGGCTCATTGCGCTTGCTATAGGTAGCGTCGTGAGCCAAAGCTGCGCCCAAGCCGCCGAAGTCAATGCGATGGATGCAGGCGCAATCGCACAAAAAATATCACCGCCCAAGCAATTAGAAGGTCAAACTGAAAACCTGATGTCTGAAACGACCGCCCCGATGGTTCGGATCCAGGTGTCCGCCTGGAAAGTTACGGGAAACTCTGAGTTTGATTCAGCAACATTATTAAAAGTCTTGGAGCCTTTTATAGGAAGAAGCCTGACGATTACTGAGCTGCAAGAGCCAGTAGAACGCCTTACTTCCTTTTACCGCGAGCGGGGCTATTTGCTGGCACGGGCTTTTTTACCCGTGCAAAATATTGATGATTCCGGCGAAATTTGGATTCAGGTTATTGAGGCGAATTGGGGTGAAATCGCTATTCATAACCAGAGCAATATTGCCGAATCGGTTATCTCAAAGCAAATCAAAGATCTGAAGCCCGGCACTGTCATCCATCGCGACGCGGTAGAACTGGCCAGCATGTACCTCGCTGATTTACCGGGTGTAAATGCGCAAATGAAGGTGCGATCAGGTCGCAGCTGGGGTTTGAGTGACTTGCAAATTGATATTCAGCCAAGCGAGCCTAGCGCTGGTGTTTTCAATGTCGATAACCATGGAAATGCATACACGGGTCGCAACCGCTTTGGGCTCTATCAGCAATTGTTCAACCCTTTTGGACAGGGCGATTCAGCGTCGATTCATGTGATGACGTCCGGCGAGAACCTAACGAGCGCCCGCTTCAGTTATGAAACGCTATTTCGAAGCCCAGCGTTTTCACTAGGCATAGCAGCCTCGCGCTTTGAATACCAGCTGGGCGACAGTGCCCGCAGTTTGCAGGCCGGTGGCAGTGCGCACCAGGCCAGCGCTTGGGGGCAATATTATTTTTTGCGCCGTCTCCAAGCGAATTTAAAAGGGCGCCTGCAACTCGATAGCTTTGCACTGCGCGATCGTATTGAAATTACCGATATCAAATCGTCCAAGCGCATTCATGCATTGACCTGGGAACTGCTGGGCGACAGGCAAAACCTCGGGCCTGGCCAATCTACCAACAGCTTGGCAGTGGCCTGGCATGGTGGAAAAACAGTTTTTGAAAATGAACAAGCAGCGCTCGCAGAGAGCACTACGGCCAATATGGCTGGTGATTATGGATTTTTGACGGTCAAAATGCAGCGCGAGCAATTCCTTAGCCCGCGCGTGAGTTGGTATGCCGCACTCTCAGGGCAATGGGCAAATACCAATTTGGATGCCTCTCAGAAATTCGCTTTAGGTGGTCCACGCAGTGTCCGCTCCTATGAGTCGGGCGTACTCAACGGCGATACTGGTCAGTTGTTGGTATTCGAGTGGCGCTATCAATCCCCAATGCCTGCTTGGTGGTCCTCCGATAATGCGTTGCAAGCCCGTCTATTTTGGGATTATGGCCAGGTGCGCGTTAATCAAAAACCCTTGACCGCCTCGGACGAGACGCTAGCCATCAGTGGCGTGGGTTGGGCTTTGGATTGGCAGGGCAAGAACGGTTGGCGCGCTACCCTCAGTATGGCCTGGCCGAGCGCCAACATCCCTGTGAATTTAGCCAACGCCAATGCAACCCGCGCTGGGGCTTGGTTTGAACTTCGGCGCGAGTATTAAATAGCCACCGAGTCTTGGGTTAACGCCTGCGCGATGGTGTTGCGCTTGATGCGGCTCTTGGGGCAGGGCAGGTCTAAATCAAACCAGCTGCGAATATCTTCGTCCAAGCCCAGGCCATGCATAAAGTTGTAAATCGCTTTCTTCAAACCCACGCCTAATTGGTCATGGTCGGTGCCGGTAGCGTCGGTAAACCCCACATCATTTTTGGCAAAACCTTCAAAGGGCAGGTCGTGCCGCTCAACGCCGTAGGCCGCTGGATCGAGACCGACCGGGGAATGCACGGTGCAGGTAAATCGGTGGAAAAACCCGCTTTGGATACAGCCGTTTTGAAAAAGCTGGCGTACATATTCCAGTGAATCAACCGTTTCTTGAACGGTTTGCGTCGGAAAACCGTACATCAAATACGCATGTACCAAAACGCCGGCATCCGCAAAGCCTTTGCTCACCCGCGCCACCTGGGCGACGGTGACGCCTTTTTTCATGAGCGCCAACAAGCGGTCCGAGGCCACTTCCAAGCCCCCCGAGATGGCGATACAACCGCTTTGGGCCAATAACTCGGCCAAATCCGGGGTAAAACTTTTTTCAAAGCGGATATTGCCCCACCATGAAATGTGTACTTTGCGCCGCAGCAATTCCTGCGCCAAAGCTTTGAGCATTTTTGGCGGCGCGGCCTCGTCGACAAAATGAAAACCCGTCTGTCCCGTCTCAGCGACGATAGCTTCTATCCGGTCGACCAGGGTCTGCGCTGTCGCCGTTTCGTAGCGCCCGATGTAATCGAGGCTGACGTCACAAAAACTGCATTTCTTCCAGTAGCAGCCTTGCGCGATAGTCAGCTTGTTCCAGCGCCCATCGCTCCACAGGCGGTGCATGGGGTTGAGCATGTCCAGCAGCGACAGGTAATGATCCAGCGGCAGTCCGTCCCAGGTGGGCGTGCCCACATCTTCGAAGGCAATGTCGGGCTCTTGCCAGCGCAGCAGGCGCACGACGCCGCTGGCAGGGTCGCGCACAAAGGTGCGCACCAAACGTTCGGTAGAACGGGCGCCCTGCAAGTGCTCCAGCAGCGCCAGAAGCGGGCGTTCGCCGGCATCGAGGCAGACAAAATCGACAAAGTCGAAAAGCCGGGGTTCCTGCAGTTCGCGCAATTCGGTGTTGACATAGCCTCCGCCCAGCGCAATACGCACCTCGGGGTGGTGGCGCTTGATGGCCTGGGCGATGCGCAACGCCCCATACACCGCGCCAGGGAAGGGCACCGACAAGACCAAAAGCCCGGGCTGGTGCTTTTTGAAGGCCGCCAGCGCCAGGTCCTGCAGCAGCGTATCGAGCAAATTGGGCGGCGCGGCCAGCGCCTGGGCCAGCGCATCAAAGCTCGGTGCGCTGGCGGCCAGGGATTCGCCATAGCGCACAAAGGCAAAACGGGGGTCTACCGCATCACGCAGGACGTCGGCCAAGTCGTTGAGGTAAAGCGTGGCCAGGTGCCGCGCCCGGTCGTTTTGCCCTAGCGCGCCAAAGGCCCAGGCCAGCGGGTCGGGCGCATCGTCGTCGCCGTAGGCGTCCAGGGCAGCAAAGCGTGGCCCCTCGGGCAGAAAGCCGCGCCCGGCGATGCGGTGGCTCAGGGTGGAGTCGCGGCCCTGCAAAAACGCGATGACTGGGGAAATCGAGCTTTCATAGCCTGCAAATTCCTGCAAAAAATGCTGCACGCTGGGGCTACGCGCCTTGGCGGGCAGGGCGCTCGCCAGGGAACGCACTTGCCCCAGCGCTTGGGGCGTCAAAACGGCCAGCACCAGACCCAAAGCCAGGTCCTCCTGCACCGCCTCCACGCCCTGCGAGCGCAGAAAGCCGGTCAGGTAGGCGGTAGAGGGGTAAGGCGTGTTGAGCTGCGTCATCGGCGGGATGACGCTGAGCACCTTGATGGGCTGCGGGCTCACATGCCGGCGTAATTGGGTCCGCCGCCGCCCTCGGGAGTCACCCAAACAATGTTTTGCGTCGGGTCTTTGATATCGCAGGTCTTGCAGTGCACGCAGTTTTGGGCGTTGATCTGCAGGCGGTCCGTGTTGTCGTCGTTTTTGACGTACTCATAAACGCCCGCCGGGCAGTAGCGCGACTCCGGGCCGGCGTAGGTTTTAAGGTTGACGTTGACCGGCACCGACGCGTCTTTGAGCGTCAAGTGCGCGGGTTGGTTTTCTTCGTGGTTGGTGTTGCTGATGAACACGCTGCTCAGGCGGTCAAAAGTGATTTTTCCGTCCGGTTTGGGGTACACAATGGGCGTGCACTGGGCTGCGGGCTTGAGCATCACATGGTCGGGTTTGTCGCGGTGCAGCGTCCAGGGGATATGGCCGCGCAGCACAAACTGCTCCAGGCCGTTCATCATAGTGGCCACCGTCAGGCCTTTTTTGAACCAGTTTTTGAAGTTGCGGTCTTTGTGCAACTCGGCGTGCAGCCAGCTGGTCTCGAAAGCGGCGGGGTAGGCGCTCAGCTCATCATGTGCGCGCCCGGCAACCAAAGCCTCGTAAGCGGCTTCGCCAGCGAGCATGCCGGTTTTGATGGCGGCGTGGCTGCCTTTGATGCGGCTGACGTTCAGGAACCCGGCGTCACAACCGATCAGCGCGCCGCCGGGGAACACGGTCTTGGGCAGTGAGTTCAGGCCACTGGCGTTAATGGCGCGTGCGCCATACGAAATGCGCTTGCCGTGTGCGATGCCTTTGGACGCATCGCCCTCCAGATACCAGCGTACATTGGGATGGGTCTTCCAACGCTGGAATTCTTCAAACGGGCTGAGGTAGGGGTTGGTGTAGCCGAGGCCGGTAATAAAGCCCATGGCCACTTTGTTGCCCTCCAAGTGGTAGAGAAAGGCGCCGCCGTAGGTCATTTCGTCCATGGGCCATCCGGCCGAATGCATGACAAAGCCAGGCTGGTGGCGTGCAGGGTCAATTTCCCACACTTCTTTGATGCCGATGCCAAAGCTTTGCGGATCTTTGCCGGCGTCCAGTTTGTATTTGGCAATGACTTCTTTGCCCAGGTGGCCACGGGCGCCCTCGGCAAAAATGGTGTATTTGCCCAGCAACTCCATGCCCAGCTGGAAGCTGTCGCCAGGGGCGCCTTCTTTGCTGATACCCATATTGCCCGTCGCCACGCCTTTGACCGCGCCTTTGTCGTCGTAAAGCACCTCTGCCGCAGTAAAGCCAGGGAAGATTTCCACGCCCAGAGCCTCGGCTTGCTCTGCGAGCCAGCGGGTGACATTGCCCAGGCTGACAATGTAGTTGCCGTGGTTATCGGCAAAAGGCGGCAGCAGAAAATTGGGCATCCGAAAAGCGCCGTTCTCACTGAAAAACATGATCGCGTCATCCGTCACCGGCTGGTTGAGCGGCGCGCCGCGCTCTTTCCAGTCTGGGAAAAGCTCGGTCAGCGCCTTGGGATCCATGATGGCGCCCGACAAAATATGGGCGCCAGGCTCCGAGCCCTTCTCTAGAACCACGACGGAAACCTCTTTACCGCTGGTCGCTGCCAGTTGTTTGATACGGATGGCGGTCGACAGCCCGCCTGGGCCGCCGCCGACGACAACTACGTCGTATTCCATCGATTCGCGGGGGCCAAACTGGGCCAGGATTTCTTGTGAAGTCATGGGGGTCTCGTAAAAAGTGGTCTGGGTGGGTGCAATCAAAGGCAGCGCTTGGTGCCGAGGCACAACCTGAGCTTAGCGAGGCGCGAGGCGAATCGCACCGTCCAATCGGATGACCTCGCCGTTGAGCATTTCATTTTCGATGATGTGCTGGGCCAGCTTGGCGTAGTCCTGGGGTGTGCCCAGGCGGGAAGGGAAGGGCACGTTAGCGGCCAAGGCGTCTTGCACGTCCTTGGGCATACCAAAGAGCATGGGGGTGCCGAAAATTCCGGGGGCAATCGTCATATTGCGGATGCCGTTTCGCGCCAAGTCTCGCGCGATGGGCAGCGTCATCCCCACGATGCCGCCTTTAGAGGCGCTGTAGGCCGCCTGACCAATTTGGCCGTCATAGGCAGCTACCGAGGCGGTGGAAATCATCACGCCGCGCTCGCCGGTGGACTCGGGTTCGTTTTTGCACATGGCGTCAGCCGCCAGGCGGATCATGTTGAAGGAGCCTACCAAGTTAACGGTGATGCACTTATTGAAAAGGCCTAGGTTGTGGGCCCCATTTTTGCCCACCGTTTTTTCGGCAGGAGCGATGCCTGCGCAGTTGACCAAGCCCATGAGTTTGCCCATGGATATCGCTTTAGCGACAACTGTTTGGCCGTCATTCTCGTTGCTGACATCGCAGCGCACGAAGGCGCCGCCGATTTCCTGGGCAATGGCTTCGCCCTTGTCGGCCTGCATGTCGGCGATGACGACCAAGGCGCCCTTAGCGGCCAGCATGCGGGCGGTACCCTCGCCCAGACCCGAGGCGCCACCGGTGACGATAAAAACTTTGCCTGCGATTTCCATGAAAAACTCCGCTAAATAATGAGGAACAGGTGCGCTGACGGGAGTGGCCAAGCAGTCATCCCGCGCCTGTCCCAATTATCGCCCAACAGGTCAGCCTGCCCTCTTGCATTTGGTCCGCGCGCCGTCGGATGTCGGGAGGCAGGGCAATTGTGCTGCTATAATTTCAGGCTGAATTACAGGCGCATAGCTCAGCTGGTTAGAGCACCACCTTGACATGGTGGGGGTCGTTGGTTCGAGTCCAATTGCGCCTACCAAATACAAACCTCGGTAAATCTTAGATTTCCCGAGGTTTTTGTTTTTCGGTGCAGACCAACGGCTCCGATTGGTAATCATTACTAAATCCTGACCTCGCCCCACGCGTTGGCCTAAGCCCGAGCTGACATGAGACTGAAGGCGGGTTTTTCCATTAATTCCAGTTTGGTCGCTTTGATAATGCGGTCAGGCAAGATGCCCCTGTTGGTGATAATTAGCTTGCTTTTGTGCCAAATTTGGAGATTTTGGGTAAATTTGCCCTAAACGGACCTTGGGCTTACTGCCTTAATCTGCGCCAGCAGTGAAAATACCGACATGAAGAGAACGGTTGCCCTTTTTTTAAACCACCCCACTTGTTCCACCGATTCCGTCAACGGGGTTATTGCTGCCTTGTCGACCATGGCGACTATCAAATTGTTCACCCGCCACAAGGTTCAGGAGGGGTTTTTTGACGATGTAGATTTGGTGGTATTTCCTGGCGGAAATGGCGAGGCCACCGCATTTGGGGGCATTCTGAAACCCAATTTGCCGGATATACGTGCCTATATGCAGCGCGGCGGAAAATACCTAGGTATTTGCATGGGCGCTTACTGGGCGGATGCGTACTACTTCAATCTACTCAAATCCACGCGATGCGTGCAATATATCAAGCGCCCCAAGGCTGATATTCGCTCTTCTTATGGAACCACCGCACCTGTGGTCTGGCGTGGACAAGAGGAACGCATGTATTTTTACGATGGCCCAACGTTTACAGGCGGGCAGTTTGATACCGTTGGCACTTATGCCAACGGCGATCCGATGGCTATCGTGCAAGCGAATGTTGGCTTGGTGGGCTGCCATTTGGAAAGTCAGGCACACTGGTACACAAAAAAATATATGCAACCGCAATGGCACCAAAATAAACACCATGGGATGCTCCTGCAGTATGTGGCGGATTATTTATTGACGGCCCCGCAGTTATCTCTGTTTTAGGCAACGTTCGCTGGCGACATTGCGTAAATTTTTGTCGCAATTGAATCGCTGAAGTCAATTGGGCTCAATACACTGCCAAGGTACCCCTGGCCCCCATTTTTTCCCTAGGAGCAAGCGCAAAATGGCCAAATTCCCTGAACGAGCCAAAGTTGTCATCATTGGCCAAGGCGGCATCGTCGGTGCCTCGGTGGTGCACCACCTGATCGTACGCGGCTGGGACGATATCGTTGGTATTGATAAATCGGCCATCCCCACCGATGTGGGCTCCACGGCGCACGCCTCTGACTTTTGCTTCAACACGATGCACGATCAGATGACGATTTTCACTACCAAGTACAGTATCGATTTCTACGACAAGATGGGCCGCTACGAGCGTATCGGCGGCATCGAAGTGGCCCGTGTAGGCGATGACGAGCGCATGGTCGAACTCAGGCGCCGCGTAGCCTCGGGCAAGGCTTTTGGCAACCGGGTGGAAATGATTACTGCCGCACAGGCCAAAGCCAAGTTTCCGCTTTTGGAAGAAGCCATGATTCAGGGCGCACTGTGGGACCCCGACGCCGGCTTGGTCAAACCCCGCTCGCAAATGGTGGCTGGCGAACTGGTTGACGCCGCCGTGGCTTCGGGCAAGCTGCAGTCCTTTGCCAATACGGCCTGTACCGGCCTGCGCATTGAAAACGGGCGTATCCAGGGGGTGGAAACCACCAAGGGCTTTATCGCGGCGCAGTACGTCGTGGTCTGCGCCGGTTTGTGGGGCCGCCTGATTGCGGGCATGGCCGGCGAAGACTTGCCCATCATGCCCGTGGACCATCCGCTGACCTTTTTCAAACCCTACCTGGAGTTTGCGGGTACGGGCAAAGACATTGGCTATCCGCTCCTGCGCGACCAGGGCAACTCGGCCTACCTGCGTGATACGGGCGACCCCAAAACGCCCGAAGGCGGCCAGATCGAGTGGGGCTATTACGAGGAGAAAAATCCCCGTATGTGCCACCCCCGCGATCTTTTGGAGAAGGAGGAGGCGCGCCTTTCGCCCTCGCAGCGCGACCTGGAGCTAGAGCAAATCATGGCGCCCCTAGAGCGGGCGATGGAGCTCACGCCTATTTTGGCTGAGCTGGGCTATGACGATAAATATTCGTTCAACGGCTTGTTACAGGTCACCACCGACGGCAACCCATCGATTGGCGAATCATCCAAAGTGCGCGGCCTTTGGTATGCGGAGGCGGTTTGGGTGAAAGACGCCCCTGGTGTGGGCAAACTGGTGGCCGATTGGATGACGGACGGACGCACCCATTTGGACCATGCGCGCATTGACGTAGCCCGCTTTTACCCGTATCAGCAAGAAGAGCAGTACATCCATGATCGCTGCTACGAAGGTGCCTTCAAAATTTACAACCCGCCGGTGCATAACCGCGAACCGTATAGCGCTGGGCGCGGCATTTTCAAGAGCCCGTTTTACGAGCGAGAAAAGGCGTTGGGCGCATACTTTATGGAACTGTCGGGCTGGGAACGCGCCCATGGCTATGCCAGCAACGAACACTTGCTGGCCGTTTATGGCGATAAGGTGCCGGTGCGGGCCAACGAATGGGATAACCGCCATTTCTGGCGCGTATCCAATGCCGAGCATCTGAAGATGACCGAAGACGTCGGCATGATCAATGTATCCCACTTTGCCGAGTTTGACGTTGAGGGCCCGGACGCTGCCGACTTGCTGGAATACATTTGTGTGGCCAAAGTGGGTGGTGACACGCCGGTAGGCAAGGGTGTTTACACCCACTTTCTGGACGCCAAAGGCGGCGTGCGCGCCGACTTGACTGTTCTGCGTTTGGGGCAAGACCATTACCGTATCGTGGATGGCGCCGACGCCGGTCACCGTGACCTGACCTGGGTGCGCCGCATGGCGCAAGACCGAGGCGCCAATGTCAAGATCACCGACACGACCACCGAATACGGCTGCCTGGGCGTGTGGGGCCCGAACGCCCGGGCCACGATCCAAAAAATTGCTGATGCGCCTGAGCAGTGGAGTAACGAGGCTTTTCCGTTTGCGGCACTGCGCAATTTGACGATCAAGGGCGTGCCCGTCTTGGCGTTTCGCATTTCGTATGTGGGCGAGCAAGGCTGGGAACTGCACTTCAAGTACGAGGACGGCTTGGCCCTGTGGGACGCTCTATACGCGCTGGGAGTGACCCCAGTGGGCGTGGAAACTTACGCCAACAGCCGCCGCATCGAAAAGAGCCTGCGCCTGCAAAACGGCGATCTTTTGACCGAATACAACTTATTTGAAGCGGACTTGGCCCGCCCCAAGGTCAAAGCAGCCGATTTCCACGGGAAAGAAGCGCACATGCAGTTTCGTGAGCGCGAGCATCAACCGGCCTATTTGTGCACGCTGGTGATGACGCATAACCTGGACAGCGAGGGAGTCGCCCGTTACCCATTGGGTAATCTGCCGGTAATGGACTCTGTTACGGGGAAAACATTGATCGACAGCCAAGGCCGACGCTCCTACACCACAAGTATTGCCTTTGGCCCCACGCTTGGCAAAAACATTGCGCTGGCATACCTGCCGCACGAGTATTGCCAGGTTGGCCGCGAGCTGCAAATTCAGTACTTTGCAGATATTTACCCTGTCACAGTCCAAGCGGTTGGCTATGCGGCTTTGTATGATCCGCAGAATATTAAGCCGCGTTCCTGATTATCAATTTGCATCCAGGGGGAGGGCGCTTTGCAAGCGCCTTTCAGGCGAATAAAGCTCCTCAACCTGGCTGGCGTCGTCGAAACCCAGGGCGATTCACTTCACGATGACCGGGTGCACCGTAAACACATTGGCGCTAGCCGGCTCCACAACCACGCGAACCCAGTGCAGGCTAGGGCTACCAAAGGTCTGCAGGCGCGTGAAGTTGGGCAATAGTTTGGTGGGGCTGTACATAGGCTTATCCAGCTTAAAGAAATGGGTATCACCGTGTACAAATAACACCTGACCGGTGTACTGCTCGGTTTGCTCTACCAGCTTGGACATGAAATTGCGAAAGCCACTGAAAGCAGGATCGGTGCTTTCATCCACATCTTCGGTTTCAGGCCAATCAAAGCCAGGGTCGCCTTGAGTTACCACTACTAAGCCCACGGCGTTTTGCGCTTTGGCGGCGGCAAAAGAAGCTTGCATCCAAGAGACATTGGCGCTATCGCGCTCGAGGTATTCCGCGTTGGAAGCATCACATTGCGCGTTATCACGAGCGCTTTTATTTTTGCACTCTTTCTCACTCCGGATCAAATTGTTGTTGCTACCTGGCTGATTAATGCCGACAAACACCACGCCGCCATGCACAAAGCGGATATTCTCCACAAATTTTTCACCTAACTTTCCTTGATGATCTAAAGCCATAGTACTTTGGCCCAGGCTGTTAAGCGTGGGAAACATGACTTTGCGGATATAGCTCAGACGCTCCAGACCATCGTAGCCGCCGTTATTTATGCGGTGGCAATCGGTCCACTCGTTATCTCCTGGCACATACACCACGGGTTTGACCATGGTGGCGAACATTTTCAGCGCGTCAGCGTACACATCGTCTGTGCACTTGGAGCTTCCATCTTTAATGTCACCATCGTAAATTGAGAATGCAATATCCGAACGATTGATGCTTTGTAAGACCGCAGGCAGCTTGGCATCGTCGCCGGCTTTCTTATAGGGCATATCACCCCACAGACCGAAAGAAAAAGATTTAGGCGTGGTTTGTGCCTGTGCACCCAAAGCCCCGAACAAGACCATAGCAATTAGACATACCGATTTACGCAACATTGTTAACTCCAAGCATAAGACGAGATTACTTTAACCCAAGGCAATGACAGATCAGTGACAGGCATCTGAGATTCGGATGCACCGCTGCACATGGGGCTTTTGCTAGATGCAATTCAACAGCCTCAGATGCGGGAGGCTTAGAACGATGGAATCACGGAACGCCCATTCATTGTCCTTGAAGAAAAGTCGCTAATTGCGCTCATGGATGACAATCAAGCCCTTTCGCAGGGCATTCGCCCTCATGA
>Ga0214919_10010038_pt1 | contig 12083 bp, 14 predicted proteins | sample LL1503_MetaG_FD_177994 | JGI IMG/M metagenome (GOLD analysis project Ga0214919, IMG submission 177994) | Freshwater microbial communities from Lake Lanier, Atlanta, Georgia, United States - LL-1503 | ecosystem: Environmental > Aquatic > Freshwater > Lake | place: USA: Georgia | collected...
CGGCCGTCGGTGCGCCTGATCAACCGCGCCCAGGCGAAGCCGAAGGCGGGGAAGAAGTAAGTTTGAGCGACGAGTGGATGGGTTGATCCGTTGGCCGGAGGGATGGAGCACGGAGTACGGAGGGCTGCATCGAGTGCTGAGTCGATGGGCGCCTGTAGCCTCTGATCACGCGCGCCACCGGATGTGGCCCCATGAATAGGTCTTAGGAATTAGGCTGTAGGGGTTAGGCCCACTCCCTGCTCCCTACTCCCTGCGTAGCCCACCATTGCCCACATCCACCCGGCCAACGGATCAACCGATCAACGGATCAACTCGTCTGCCTCAAGCCGGCTGCTGCTGGCTGAGGCAATGCAGGGCGCCGCCTTCGATGAGGAGGACGCGGCAGTCGATCCCGACGATCTTCCGCCCGGGGAAGCAGTCGGCGATGATGCCCATCGCGATCTGGTCGGAGTCCTGGCCGTAGAGCGGCACGAGGACGCCGTCGTTGACGATGAGGAAGTTCGCGTGGCTGGGCGGGAGGTCGCGGCCGGCGAGGCGGATGGGCTTGGGCAGCGGGAGCTCGAGGATGTCGAGGCGCTGGCCGCGCGGGCGCAGCTCGCGCAGGCGGCGCAGGTTCTCCTGCATCGGCGCGTGGTTGGGCGAAGCCTTGTCGGACTCGCTGACCGCCAGGATCGTCCGCGGCGCGATGAAGCGCGCGAGGTTGTCGATGTGGCCGTCGGTGTCGTCGTGGGCGAGGCCTTCGCCGATCCAGAGGAGCTCGTCGACCGCGAGGCCGTCGCGGATGGCCGCGTGGAACGCGGCGTCGTCGCGGCCTTCGGCGCGGTTCGGGTTGTTCTGCACGGCCTCGGTGGTGAGGAGCAGACCGTCGCCGGAGACCTCGATGCCGCCGCCTTCGAGTTCGAACGGGTAGCTGAACTTCCTCACGCCGAGCTTCGCGGCGACCTTGCCGGGGACCTGGTTGTCGAGCGAGGCCTCGAACTTGCCGCCCCAGCCGTGGAACTCCCAGTCGGTGAGCGCGAGCTCGCGGGTGGCATCGTTCTTCACGAAGATCGGCCCGTGGTCGCGGCACCAGACGTCGTCGGTGGCGATGTCGGTCAGCTCGATGACGGAGAGGTCGGCCTTGGCGGCCTGGAGCGAGCGCTCGGCTTCGGCGCGCAGCTTGCCGGCGGCGTTGATCTTCACCGGTTGGAACTTCGAGATCGCGGCGGCGAACTCGGCGAACTTCGCGGGGATGAGGTCGTAGTGCCCGGGCCAGAGCGCGGGGTTCGAGGGCCACGAGAGCCACGTGGCGGACTGGGGTTCCCATTCCGCGGGCATGCGGAAGCCAAGGGAGCGGGGCGTGGCCATGGCTTGAGGACGGCGAAGGGTCAGTCGCGCAGCCGGCGCGCCAGGTCGCCGTAGGCGTCGATGCGCCGGTCGCGGAGGAACGGCCAGATGCGGCGGAACGCGCGCTGCTTGGCGAGGTCGCAGTCGGCGAGGAGGACTTCCTCCCGCTCGACCGAGGCGCGGGCGACGATCTCGCCATAGGGATCGGAGACGAAGCTCTGGCCCCAGAACTGGGTGCGGCCTTCGGTGCCGACGCGGTTGGTGGCGGCGACGTAGCAGCCGTTGGCGACGCCGTGGCCGCGCTGGACGGTCTCCCAGGCGTTATGCTGCGCGGCGCCGAGGGCGGCCTTCTCCTCGGGCAGCCAGCCGATGGCGGTCGGGTAGAAGAGGATGTCCGCCCCGGCCAGCGCGGTGAGCCGCGCGGCCTCGGGATACCACTGGTCCCAGCAGATGAGCACGCCGATGTTGCCGTGCGCCGTCTTCCAGGACCGGAAGCCCAGGTCGCCCGGCGTGAAGTAGAACTTCTCCTCGAAGCCCGGGTCTTGCGGGATGTGCATCTTCCGGTACTTGCCGAGCACGGCGCCATCGGCGTCGATGACGGCCGCGGTGTTGTGGTAGACCTCGCTGCCGCGGGCCTCGAAGAGCGGGGCGACGATGACGACGCCGAGGCGCTTCGCCGCCTTGGCGAGCTCGGTCACGGACGGGCCGGTCTCGATGGGCTCGGCGAGGTCGAAGTTCCGCGGGTCCTGCGTGACGCAGAAATACTTCGTCGTGAACATCTCCTGCAGGCCGATGATCTTGGCGCCCCGGGCCGCCGCTTCCTCGATGCGGGGCAGGGTCTTGCGCACGTTCGCCGCCGGGGTGTCCTCGGCGGTGAGCTGGATGAGTCCGACGCGGACGGAGTCGGCCATGGCGGCGTCAGTAGACGAGCTTGTTGATCGGGTATTCCACGATGCCCTCGGCCCCGGCGGCCTTCAGGGTCGGGATGAACTCGCGCGCCTGGCGGGCGTCGATGATGGTCTCGACCGCGATCCACTGGGGATTGCTGAGCGGCGAGACGGTCGGGTTGCGCAGGGCGGGGAGGGCGGCGGCGACGGCCTCGAGCTTCGCCTTCGGGAGGTTGAACTTGAGGCCGACCATGTGCTGCGCGGCGAGGGCGCCCTGCAGCATGAGGACGATCTGCTCGATCTTCGCGCGCTTGGCGGGGTTGGCCCAGGCGGCCTTGTTCGCGACGAGGACGGTGGTGGTCTCCAGCAGCTGGGCCACGATGCGCAGCTTGTTGGCCTTGATGGAGGAGCCGGTCTCGGTGATGTCGACGATGGCGTCGGCGAGCTCGGGGACCTTCACCTCGGTCGCGCCCCAGGAGAACTCGACCTCGCACTCGACGCCTTGCGTCCGGAACCAGCGGCGGGTGGTCTCGACGAGCTCGGTGGCGACGCGCTTGCCGGCGAGGTCCTTGGCCGTCTTGACGGGCGAATCCTCGGGGACGCAGAGGACCCAGCGGGATTTCTGGGCGGAAGCGCGGCTGTAGATCAGCTCGCAGACCTGGACGACGTCGGCGGCGTTCTCCTGGACCCAGTCCTGGCCGGTGAGGCCGCAGTCGAAGAAGCCATGCTCCACGTAGCGGGCGACTTCCTGGGCGCGGATGAAGCGGCCGTCGAGGGTCGGGTCATCGAAGGAGGGGCGATACGACCGGCTGCTCTTGGCGACCGGGAAGCCGGCCTTGGCGAAGAGCTGGAGGGTGGCCTCCTCGAGGCTGCCCTTGGGTAGGCCAAGCATCAATTTCAGGGCTTCCTTACTCATAGGATAATCGAGGAAGCCCGCCCCGCCCCCCTTCGGCAAGCCTTACCTTGGGGGCGGCGGGTCCGCGGGCGCGGCGGGGGGGGCGTTAGTTATTGACTCCCTTTCGGCTGGAAAGGACGCTTTGGTCCTCCCCCACCGCCATGCAGCGCTCCCTGCTTCTCCTCTCCGCCTCTTTCCTCCTCGTCGCCTGCGAAGGCCTGAAGAGCCCTTGGTCCTCCACCTCCTCCCCGGAGGGTTCGACCATCGCCAATGTCACCCCGGCCGCCCCGAACGCCGACGGCACGCCGGTGAGCACCACCCGCTTCTCCTGGGAGAAGGACCTGCCGGCCGGCGAGACCGCCAAGCCCGTCGCCCCCAAGGAGAACGTGATCGAGCCGCCGAAGGACGCCGGCAAGGCCCGCGTGATCTCCGTCCGCGAGGACGCTGGTCTCGTCGCCCTCGCCCGCTCCGAGAAACCCGACCCCAAGTCCCGCTTGCAGCTCGTCAAGGACGGCAAGGCCATCCTCGTCGAGGTGGTCCGCTCCGATGACAAGATGATCGTGGTCGGCATCATCCCCAACCAGGACAAGGCGCCTAAGCTGGTCCCCGGTGATGAGGTCGGTTGCGGCGTCCTCGCCCCGGCCGCCCCAGCCGCCCAGTAAGCCCCCGGAGCGAGACAGCTCCGTGACAGAAGGACCCGCCCGCCCCGCGCCGGCGGGTCTTTCGTTTGGGGTGAGGCTGGGATAAGCCTGCGAACCCCCCGCTTTTCCCTCCAACATTGACCCTGCCCGCTGGCACGGGTATTGCTCGAAATTCCACCGTCACCATGTCCGACGCTCCTCCCATCCGCCGTTCCGGCATCCTGCTGCGCAAGTTGCTCACCATCCTCGCGGGCTTGGTGCTCTTCGTCTTCCTCGCGGGCCTCCTGGCGGTCTGGGCGCTGGGCCGTTTCTCCCCGGGGCTGGTCGATTCCGCCTTGGCCGATGCCACCGGCGCCCACCTCACCGTCGAAGCCAACGACACGAACCTGCTGCTGGGCCGGCTTTCCTACGCCGGCATCACCATCACCAACCCCACCCGCTGGAGCGAGCGCGAGTTCCTCAAGATCCGCCGGCTCCATCTCGACGTCGACCCTTGGTCCTTCGCCGGCGCCGGCACCCAGCGGGTCCATGAGGCCGAGCTCGACATCGACCGCGTCGTCCTGACCGGCAAGTCGGACAAGCTCCTCGAGCTGCTCGGCGACAACAACGCGTTGGACATCTCGAAGGCCCTCAAGGCCGAGGCGCGCGCGAGCGATCCCGCGGCCCCGGCCGGCCCGCCGAGCGCCCCGCGGCCCTATGAGATCGGCAAGCTCCGCGTGCGCGTCGGCCACCTCACCATCGTCGGCGGCGACGGCACGGCCCGCCGCCGCGTGCTGCTCGACCAGGACATCAACTTCGTCTTCGAGGCCCAGGACGTCACCGACCGCAACGAGAAGGAGACCGTCCAGAAGCCCCTCCAGGCCTTGCTCCAGAAGGAGCTCACCAAGGCCGCCACGCAGCTGCTCTTCGACGTGCGCGCCGAGCGCCTCCGCCCGTCGGTGACCGAGAAGCTTCTCGGCGACAAATGACCTTCCCGATGTCCGACCCCACGCCCGCCCCCGAGAACCCGTCGTCCGTCGACCCCGCGCTCCGCCTCGCCGAGCTCGAGGGCGAGGTCCTGCGCCTCAAGGACACCTTGCTGCGCAGCCACGCGGACCAGCAGAACCAGCAGCGCCGCCACCAGCGCGACCGCGACGACCTGCGCAAGTTCGCCGTCGCCGGCCTCGTCGAGGACCTCCTGCCCGCGCTCGACTCCCTCGCGCTCGGCCTCGAGTCCGCGACCCGGCAGCCGGAAGGCAAGGCCGTCGCGGAGGGCTTCCGCATGGCGGTCAACCAGCTGCGCGCGACCCTGGCCGGGCACGGGCTCGCCGAGATCAACCCGCAAGGCCAGCCGTTCGACCCTTCCCGTCATGAGTCCGTGGGCTCCGAGCCCAGCGCCGACGTCGCCGAAGGCCAGGTGCTGCGCGTCGCCCGCGCCGGTTGGCTGCTCCACGACCGCGTGCTGCGTCCGGCCGCCGTCTTCGTCTCGACCGGCCCCGCCCAAGCCTGATCCCCGCCGATGGCCGCCGACTACTACAGCATCCTCGGCGTCGCGAAGGGCGCGACCGCGGACGAGATCAAGAAGGCCTATCGCAAGAAGGCGATGGAGCACCACCCCGACCGCAATCCGGGCAACCAGGAGGCGGAGGAGAAGTTCAAGCAGGCCTCGCGGGCCTACGAGGTGCTGAGCGACGACGCCAAGCGCCAGCAGTACGACGCGATGGGGCACGCGGCCTTCGAGCAGGGCGGCGCCGGCGGGCCGGGCCCGGGCGCGGGCGGCGGCTTCCGCGGGGGCGACCCGCGCGACATCTTCAACCAGATGTTCGGCGGCGCCGGCGGCTTCGGCGACATCTTCGGCGGCGGCGAGGGCGGCCAGGACAACGGCGGCGAGGACCTGCGGGTGGACGTGCGCGTCACGCTCGAGGAGGCGGCCGAGGGCATCGAGAAGAAGATTCCCTACCGCAAGCACGTGCCGTGCGGGAAGTGCGCCGGCTCCGGCGCCGAGGCCGGCGCCAAGAAGAGCCGCTGCCCGACCTGCCATGGCCAAGGCCAGGTCATCCGTTCCCAAGGCTTCTTCCAGATGCGCCAGACCTGCCCGAGCTGCGGCGGCGAGGGCGAGCGCATCGACAAACCTTGCAAGGGTTGCTCCGGCGAGGGCCGCGTGATCGCCGACACCACCGTCACCGTGCGCATCCCGCCCGGCGTCGACACGGGCACGCGCCTGCGTTCCGCGGGCAACGGCTCCGCGGGCCGACGCGGGGCCGACGCGGGCAACCTTTACGTGGTCGTCTCCGTCCAGGAGCACGAGCTCTTCGACCGTGACGGCGACGACCTGATGGCGTCGATCCCGGTCAAGTTCACCGTGGCCGCGCTCGGCGGCTCGATCGCCGTCCCCAAGCTCAAGGGCAAGACCGTCCTGAAGATCCCCGCCGGCACGCAGGGCGGCACCACCTTCCGCCTGCGCGGCGAAGGGATGCCGAACCTCCGGGGCCACGGCGCCGGCGACCTCCTCGTCCGCGTCGACATCGACGTGCCGAAGAAGCTGACCGACGACCAGCGGACGGCGTTGCAGGCCTACCAGCAGGCCTGCGGCGACGTGGAAGCCCCCGTCTCCGAATCGTGGCGGCAGAAGTTCAAGAAGTTCTTCCCGTAAGCGCCCTTGCCCGCGGGGGCTCGCCCCGTAATGTCGCCCGATGCCTCGCCATTCGGGCCAGACCGACCGACTCATCCGCCGTCTCCGCTGGGACGAGCTGGACGAGGGGTGGTTGCGGGCCTTCGCCGCGTTGGCGCGCGACGAGGACCTGGCCGGCGCCGGCCTGGCCGTGCGTCCCGGGGTCGCGGGCGATCCGTCCGCGGCCTTGCTCGCCGGGGCCGCCCGCGCCCGCGCGCGGGTCGTCGCCCGCCGGCCGATGACCATCGCCGGGCTCGGGATGATGCGCCCGGTCTTCGCCGCCTACGACCCGGCCTGCGTCGGCCGCCCCTTGGTCGCGGAAGGCGCCGAGGTCCCCGCCGGGACCGTCGTGGCCGAGGTCGAGGGTCCCGCGGCCGCGCTGCTCTCCGCCGAGCGGATCCTCCTGAATTTCCTGCAACGCCTCAGCGGCGTCGCCACGCGCACCCGCGAGCATGCGCGCGCGTTGGGCGCTTCGCCGACGCTCCTCCTGGACACGCGCAAGACCACGCCGGGGTTCCGCATGCTGGAGAAATACGCGGTGGGGCAGGGCGGCGGCCACAACCACCGGCTCGGCCTCTTCGACCGCATCATGATCAAGGACAACCACGTCGCGGCCGACGGCGCCACCGTCCCCGACCGGCTCCGGGCGCTCGTCGCGCGCGCGCGCGCGTCCCGGCCGGACCTGCTGGTCGAGGTCGAGGTGGACCACCTCGACCAGGTCGAGCCGGTGCTCGCGGCCGGCGCGGACGTGATCCTGCTCGACAACTTCACGCTGCCGCAGCTGCGCGCCGCCGTGCCGCTCGCCCGCGGGCGCGCCTGGGTCGAGGTCAGCGGCGGCGTCGACCTGGCGACGTTGCCCGCCATCGGCCAGGTCGCGCCCGACTTCGTCTCGTGCGGCGCGCTCACGCACTCCGCCCCGTGGGTCGACCTCGGGCTCGACTGGTCCTGACATGACCGCGCTCGACAGCAGCATCCTCCTGGCCTTGCTGGTCGCCGGCGACGAGCCGGTCAGCGGCGATCGCCTCGCCAAGGAGCTCGGCGTATCCCGCGTGGCGATCTGGGCGCGGCTGGAGCGCTTGCGCGCCGCCGGTTTCGCGTTCACGGCCTCGACCCGCAAGGGCTACCGGCTCAAGGGCGTGCCGCGCGCCCTGCACCCGGCCTTGCTGGACGCGCACCTGCGCCGGCTCAAGGTCACCACGCGCGTCGACCTCCTGCCGACCGTCGACAGCACGAACTCCGAGGCCGAACGTCGGCTCGCCGCCGGGCAGGAGGCCCCGTTCGCGGTGCTGGCGCAGGCGCAGACGGCCGGCCGCGGCCGGCTCGGCCGCCGCTGGCACAGCGCCACGCCGGGCAACCTCTACCTCTCCCTCGCGTTCCGTCCGTTCATCGGCCCGGAGCGGCTCAAGCCTTTCACCCTGTGGATGGGGCTCGCCTTGTGCGCCCACCTCGAGGCCGCCGCGGGCGTGCGGCTCGGCCTCAAATGGCCCAACGACCTGCTCGCCCCCGACGGCCGCAAGGTCGCCGGCATGCTGACCGAAGCCCGCCTCGACGCCGATAGCGTCCGCGAGCTCGTCTTCGGGGTCGGCCTGAACATCGCGGGCGCGCCGCGGGATTTCCCCGCCGAACTGCGCGCGCGCGCCGGCTCCCTCGAGCATGTCGCCGGCGCGCGGTTCGACCCCAACCGCGTCGCCGCCGAGGCGATCGCGGCGCTCCTCGAGGCCTGGGAAACCTTCGCCGAGGACCGGTGGCGCCGCGACTTCAAGGCGCGCTGGGCCCGCTACGACACGCTCACCGGCAAGTCCGTGCGCATCGGCCTGCGCGGCGCGCCGGTGGCCGGCGTGGTCGACGGGATCGACGAGGAAGGGTCGCTCGTCCTCCGCACCGGCGGCCGGCGCCGCCAGGTCATCGCCTCGGGCGAGGTCACCTTGCGCCAGCCCTAGGCGAGCGGCCTTGCCCTCCGCCCGCGCCTGCCCACCATCCCCTCCCGTGGCCTTGCTCTGCTTCGATGTCGGCAACACGCACACGCACTGGGGCGTCGTCGACGGGCGCGCCGTCCGCGCCCACGGCGAACTGCCGACCGCCGGGCTCGACACCGCCGCGCTCGCGGCCTTGCTCCGCGCCCATCCCGCCGCCGGGCTCGCCTTGGCGAGCGTGGTCCCGCCGGTCACCGCGGTGATCCTGCCGGTGCTCCTCGCCGCGGGCCTGCCGTTCTACCACCTGCGCCACGACACGCTCCGCGGCCTGGGTTTCGATTACCCGACGCCCGCCGAGGTCGGCCAGGATCGTCTCGCCGACTGCGTCGGCGCCCAGCTGGTCGTCGGCGCCCCGGCGGTCATCGTGGGCATGGGGACCGCCACGACGGTGGACATCCTGACCGAGCGTGGCTACGCCGGCGGCATCATCGCGCCGGGCCTCGGCGTGATGACCCGTTACCTGCATGAGCGCACGGCCCTGCTGCCCGCCCTCGACCCCGCGGAGCTCCTCGGCGGACCGGCGATCGGCAAGTCGACCGTCGACGCGATGCGCGCCGGTTGCGCGCTGGGGTTCGCCGGCATGATCGGCGCCCTCCTCGACGGCGTCGCCGCCGAGCTGGTCCGCCAAGGCTCCCCGGCGCCCCGGGTGCTCGTCACCGGCGGCGCCGCCGTCTTCCTGCCGGCGAGCTGGCGCGACCGCGTGCGCCACGAGCCGCACCTCACCTTGCTCGGCCTGGCCGAGGCGCACCGCCGCCATTTCGCATGAGCCGTCCCGACCCCGCCGCCCGCCTGCGCCGGCTGGTGCCGCTCCTCGCCGTCGCGGTCGCCTTGCTCGCGGGCCTGTTCGGCTTCGTCCTCGTCACCGGGCGCGCGCCCGCGGCGTGGCCGCTGCTCGCGGGCGACCTGCTTTTCACCGGGTTGCTGGTGTTCGCGCTCTGGCGCCTGCTGGGGCGCCGTTGAGCGCTCAGACCTTCGTCATCCGCAAGAGCTCCTTGCGGCGCGCGCGGATCTCGCGGCAACCGGCCTTGGCCAGCCGGTCGGTGGAGAAGGCCTCCACCGTCAGGCTCGCCACCGCCGTGCCGTAGGTCATCGCCTGGCGCAAGGTCGCGAAGTCGGTCCGGCCCGTCGCGGCGAGGTGGCCGAGCAGCGCGCCCGCGAAGCTGTCGCCGGCCCCGGTGGGATCCCGCAGCTCCGTGACGGGGAAGGCGGGCAGCGCGAAGAGGCCCTCCTCGTGGAAGAGCACGGCGCCGTGCTCGCCCTTCTTGATGATCACCGCGCGGCAGCCGTGCTCGCGGAGCCGGCGGCCCGCGACGATCACGTTGGCCTCGCCGGTGAGCTTGGCGGACTCGGTGTCGTTGACCACGAGCAGGTCGGCGCGGCGCATCACCTCGCCCAGCGCCTCGCGCTGCGTCTCGATCCAGATGTCGATGGTGTCGGCGAGCACGAAGCGCGGGGCCGTCAGCTGGTCGAGCACGCGCAGCTGCAGGTCGGGCCGGATGTTGCCGAGCATCACGAAGGGCGTCGCGCGGTGCGCGTCCGGGAGCACCGGCTTGAACTGCTCGAAGACGTTGAGCTGCAGGTCCTCGGTGTCGCGCCGGTTGTAGTTCTCGTGGTAGCGGCCGCGCCAGGCGAACGTGCGGCCGGACGGGTCGGTGGCCAGGCCGTCGAGGTCGATGCCCCGTTTCGCGAGCTTCTTCCGGTCCCGGTCGCGGAAGTCGTGGCCGACGACCCCGACGATGCGGGGCGGCGCGAAGTAGCTCGCGGCGAGGCACGCGTAGGCGGCGCTGCCGCCGAGGATGCGTTCCCCGGAGCCATGCGGCGTGATGATGCTGTCGTAGGCGACGGAGCCGACGACCAGGACGGGGTCGGCGACGCGGCCGGCGGCCTTGATGCGGGTGGGGGCGGTCATGCGAAGAGTTCGGGGCGGGCGGCTTGGAGGCGATGGAGCGCGAGGAACGCCAGCGCGTGCGTGGCGGGTTCGGCGGCGGCGGCGCGGAGCGCCTCGCGCGGGTCGACGACGACGACCTCGAGCTCCTCGTGCTCGTCGGGCGCGGGCGCGGCGCCGAGGTGGACGCCCTCGAGCAGCACGAAGTGCGCGCGGTTGGATTGGATCGCGGGGTTCGGCGCGACGGTGCCGAGCAGCGTGGCCCGCCCGCCGACGTAGCCGGTCTCCTCGGCGGTCTCGCGCGCGGCGGCGACGCGCGGGTCCTCGCCCGCCTCGATCACGCCCCCCGGCGGCTCGACGGAGAGCGCGCGCGTGCCGAAGCGATGCTGGCGCACGAGCACGAGGCGGCCTTCCGCGGTCACCGGCAGCGCGAGCACCCAGTCGTCGGAACGCAGCACAAAGAAATCACCCTCCCGATGGTCGAGAGGGTGATGGCAGTGTTCCTTGAAAACCCGGAAAACCCTGCAGTCGGCGTGGAGCGCTTCGTGCTGGACGAGCCAGCGGGCGGGCGCCGACATGCTTGGCGGCTTACTTGATTTTGAGCTTCTGGCCGATCTGCATCTTGTTCGCGTTCACGCCAGGGTTGAGTTCCTGGATGACCTTGAGCGAGATGCCGGCCTTCTTGGCGATGCCGCCGAGGGTGTCGCCCTTGGCGACGATGTATTCGCCGGCGCCGGCGGTGACGGTCTTGGAGCCGGAGGCGCCGCCGTTGTTGGCGACGACGACGGGCTTCTTCACCGCGGCCTGGAGTTCGCCGATGGACTTCTGGATCGCGGCGTTGTCGGCGGCGATGGCGGTCTTGACGGCGTTGAGGTCGGTGCCGAGCGCGGCGAGCTCCGTGGCGGGAGCCTTGCTCTGCAGGTCGGCCTGGACCTGCGTCGCGGCGGTCTGCGCGGCGGTGGCGGCGGCGGCGGCGGCGTCCGCGGCGGACTTGGCCTTGAGACCAAGGACGAGGCCGGCGGCGCCGAGGGCGAATCCGACGATGCCCACGATGAGCGGGAGCTTCGATTCGGAAGAGGAGGAGGAGATGCTGTCGTTTTCCATGTGATGAGGAGTTTTTCGGGTGGGAACAGTTGGAGATTAGCGGTTTGACAGGGACGGCAACATAAAATCAGACTGTTTTTCGGGTTTCGGGCAGTATCTCAATTGGTAGAGTCCCTGCTTTGGGAGCAGGGTGTTGCAGGTTCAAGTCCTGTCTGCCCGACCACCCGTGGCGACTTTTACCCGCCTTTGACAATCAGGCGTAGGCCAGCGTCCGACCGTCCTTGATCACCGTCACATGGTTCGACCGGTCGGGGCGGGTCGAAGCCTCCGTCCGACCGACCACTTGGGCGGCGATGCCGAGCTCCGCCGCGAGCGCCAGCGCGACCGGGACGTCGGCCGGGTCGAGGAAGACCTCCAGCCGGTGCCCCATGTTATAAACCTTATGCATTTCCTCGGGTTCGGTGCCGCTGACGCGGGCGATCTCGGCGAAGACCGGGGGGGTCGGGAAGAGGTTGTCCTTGATGAAATGGACCCCCGTCCCGAAGCGCCGGCACTTGGTCTGGCCGCCGCCCGAACAGTGGACCATGCCGCGGACCTTGGCGACGCCGAGGGCGGCCAGCAGGCGGATCACGTAGGGGGCGTAGGTCCGGGTGGGGGACAGGAGGGCCTGGCCGACGGTCAGGCGCGAGCCGGGAAGGGGGTCGGCCAGCCGGTGGGGGCCGCAGTAGGCCAAGTCCGCGGGGGTGGCCTTGTCGAAGGTCTCGGGGTATTTGTCGGCGTAG
>Ga0214919_10010039_pt1 | contig 12083 bp, 14 predicted proteins | sample LL1503_MetaG_FD_177994 | JGI IMG/M metagenome (GOLD analysis project Ga0214919, IMG submission 177994) | Freshwater microbial communities from Lake Lanier, Atlanta, Georgia, United States - LL-1503 | ecosystem: Environmental > Aquatic > Freshwater > Lake | place: USA: Georgia | collected...
TGGCAAGGGCTATTCCAATGCAATCAACCGAAATAGCCCTTGCCACTGTAAACTCCTGGTGGGCAACAGCGCCTTGGACCGCATATCATTTGCACTGGGATGACGACAAGACCTGGCCCAATCCTTGGCAACTTCTGGATGATAATCTCTATTGTGATGTTGCAAAATGTCTTGGAATATGTTATACTTTAGCACTGGCAGAGCATCCAGAGATACAGGATTTTCAAATGGCATTAACCCAACAAGACCATAGCATAGTGGTAGCATGCAGCAACAAATACATTCTAAATTGGGAAAAAGAATTGTTGTTAAATACTGATTCAAATTCCATACATAAAAAAATAATTACAGAAAAAGATATAAAACAAAAATATTAAGGTGAGAAGTAAATGACCGCAATCACAGTAGTAAAACGAGATGGCAAAAAAGAGCAGTTATCGTTAGAAAAATGGCAAACGCAAATTGCTAAAGTATGTAAGGGTACGGCTGATGTTAGTCAGAGCATGGTGGAAATTAAAGCACAATTACATTTCTATGATGGCATTACCACTAAAGAAATTGATGGCATAACATTACGTGCGATAGTTGATCTAATCGATGTCGAATCTAATCCGGATGTGGGCCATACAAATTATCAATATGTAGCTGGTAGGCAACGACTAAGCATGTTACGCAAAGATGTATATGGCAGTTATGAACCTCCTCATCTGTATGACATCGTGAAAAAGAATGTGGCAACCGGATTATATACTGCCGAGCTACTAACATGGTACAACAAAGAAGAATGGGATAAGATGAATGATCTTATTGACCACGACAAAGATGAACAATATAGCTATGCTGCAATCGAACAACTGATTGAAAAGTACCTGGTCCGCAATCGTGCCACAAAGGAAATTTACGAAACTCCTCAAGTAAGGTACATGATTGCAGCCGCCACTGTGTTCCACAACGAAGAACCCACCAGTGCGAAGATGCGTTACATAAAGGATTATTACCATGCGGCTTCTGACGGTTTATTTACTCTCGCTACTCCTGTTCTTGCTGGGCTTGGGACACCTACTAAACAGTTCAGTAGTTGTGTACTCATTCGCAGTGATGATGATCTTGACAGTATTTTTGCTAGTGGCGAGATGATGGCAAAGTATGCCAGCAAACGTGCTGGTATCGGCCTGGAGATTGGTAGATTGCGATCACTCGGAAGTCCCATCAGGGGTGGAGAGATCATGCACACCGGTATGATACCATTCCTTAAAAAATGGTTTGGTGATCTACGTTCCTGCAGTCAAGGCGGGATTCGCAATGCCAGCGCCACAGTGTTCTATCCCATCTGGCATCATCAATTTGATGACCTCATTGTATTGAAGAACAATCAAGGCACAGACGAAACTCGTGTCCGGCACATGGACTATGGTGTTGTGCTATCTGCATTCTTTTGGAGACGTTTTAAGAACAAAGAAAATATCACATTCTTTGATCCAAATGAGATACCTGAACTGTACGAAGCATTTTATAAAAATACTGCCGCATTTGAAAAACTTTATGTAGAATGTGAGAAGCGTACAGATCTACGTAAGAAGGTAATGAGTGCTGAGGAAGTATTTAAAGGTGGTATTCTTAAAGAGAGAACAGACACCGGCCGTATCTATCTTGTCAACATTGATAACGTACAAAAGCAAGGCCCATTTGATCCAGAGTTTCATACAATATATCAAAGTAATTTATGTGTGGAGATATTGTTGCCCACCAAGCCGTTTAAACGGTTAGATGACGAAACAGGACGTATATCTTTATGCACGCTCGGAAGTATCAACTGGGGAGCATTCCGTAATCCAGAAGATATGCGCCGTGTTTGCCGTGTGCTGCAACGTAGCCTTTGCAATATACTTGATTATCAGGATTTCCTTTCCATACAAAGTAAATTAAGCAATGATGAAATACAGCCACTGGGTATAGGTGTTACAAATCTTGCATATTGGCACGCCAAGCGTGGATTGAAATATGGTGAAGCTGATGCATTGGCCGAAGTAAAGAGTTGGATGGAACATCAGGCATTCTACCTGACAGAAGCAACTGTGGAGATGGCAGAAGAACGTGGTCCATGTTTACACAGCGCACAGACACGTTACGGACAAGGCATATTCCCGTGGGAGTTACGTGCTAAAGGTGTCGATGAACTAACAAACTTTTCTCCAGAAATGGATTGGGAAACACTACGTATCAACATGAAGAAACATGGTGTTCGCAATGCGACACTCATGGCCATTGCGCCAGTTGAATCCAGCTCGGTTGTAATCAACAGCACAAATGGTATTGAGATGCCCATGAGCCTAATCTCAGTTAAAGAAAGCAAAGCTGGAAGTTTAACACAGGTTGTGCCCGAGTATCATAGGTTAAAGAACAAGTATCAACTCATGTGGGATCAACCAGATTGTGTGGGATATTTAAAGACCGCATCAGTATTAGCTGCGTATGTTGATCAAAGCATTAGCACAAACACTTTCTATTCGCCAAAGTATTTTCTTGATAGAAAAGTGCCCACAACTCTTATCGCAAAGAATTTAATGTTGGCACATTATTGGGGTCTTAAGACCATATATTATAGCCTGATCGATAAGCAAGGTGCAAAGGCGGCGGCAGAAGAAACACCCACAATGACAATACCCGATGATGACGAACCTTGCGAGGCATGCACATTATGAGCCAAGAACAATATAATTTAAAGACTAGAACAGACTATCTAAATCGTAAGATGTTTCTTGATCCTGCTGGACCAGTCACCGTTCAAAGATTTGAAGAATTCCGTTATCCTAAAATTGCCAAGTTTGAAGAGATGCAGCGTGGATTTTTCTGGGTGCCGGAAGAAATCAGTCTCACTAAAGATGCAGGTGATTTTAAAGATGCAAGTGATACAGTACGCCACATCTTCACCAGCAATCTATTACGACAAACAGCACTAGATTCTATACAAGGAAGAGCCCCTGTACAAATATTCAGCCCAGTTGTTTCATTGCCAGAATTAGAAGCATTGGTCACAATATGGAGCATGTTCGAAACAAATCTGCATAGTAAAAGTTATAGCCATATCATTCGCAACATCTATAATGTGCCAAAAGATATCTTCAATACAATACATGACACAAATGAGATTATTGAAATGGCATCAACAGTTGCAAAATATTATGAAGATTTACATATCCTAAACTGCCGTAAAGAAGTTGGTGAAAAAGTATCAGAGAAAGAACATGTCAAAGCAATTTGGCTTGCTCTACATGCCAGTTATGCATTAGAAGCATTACGTTTTATGGTTAGTTTTGCCACCAGTCTTGCCATGGTCGAGAATAGAATCTTCATGGGCAATGGTAATATCATTTCATTGATTCTTCAAGATGAAATATTACATAAAGATTGGACTGCATATATCATCAATCAAGTTGTAAAAGAAGATCCGCGTTTTGCCACTGCAAAATTGGAGTGTGTGGATGAAGTTGCAAAGATATATGCAGATGTGATACGTGAAGAAAAAGCCTGGGCAGAATTTCTATTCTCAAAAGGCCCGGTGATTGGTCTTAATGCAAATATTCTAAAAGACTTTATGGATTTTACCGCCGCGGCAGCATTGAAAGAGATTGGTATTAAGTATCAATTTTCAGCGCCAAAAACAACCCCCATTCCGTGGTTCTTAAAACATGTGAATACCAGTAACAAACAAACTGCTCTGCAGGAATCCGAAAGTACCTCCTATGTAATTGGTGTATTGTCTGAAGATCTTGACTATGACAGTTTGCCAACTATATAATAAGGAGATAGATGAAAGCAATAATCTGGACCAAGGACAATTGTGTCTTTTGCAAACAAGCAAAGTCGTTATTAGAATCCAAACAAATTGATTACGAAGAACGTCATATCGGCAACGGCCATACACGAGAGCAATTGTTAGAAGCTGTGCCCAATGCACGTACCGTGCCTCAAATCTTCATAGACGAGGTATTTGTTGGTGGATTTACAGAATTGAAACAATACTTAAAGGAAAAACATGTTAATTGAACTGAATGAAATTTACACATTTAAACTCACAAATGGTGATGAGATCGTGGCTAAGATAGTTGATATTGATAGCGACCGTGGATATTATGGCATTACCCGGCCACTTACTGTTATCCCTGGTCAACAAGGTCTGCAATTATTAATGAGTTTGTTTACAGCAGATCCAGACAAAATCATCCGGCTAAATAATATAACATGTGTTATGATATCATGTTGCAGAGCAGAGGTGCGTGATAGCTATGTGGAAGCAACAACTGGAATTAAACCAGTTACGAACAAAATATTAATGGGATAATAGCATGGCCGGAGTTCAACGTCAAGGGGATATAAATTTACTGGGAGGAATAAGCATGGGCGGTGACAGCTCGGTATTAGTCAACGGTCGAGCAATTGCTATTCCAGGTATGCGGGTACTGCCACATTTCCCATGTGGTGTTCCAAAATGTCCTCCATGTCAGAAACACTGTTTTGCAACCACTCAAAAAGGAAGTGGTCTTGGTGCCATAGCGTCAGCAGCCGGAAGTTATTTCTTTGGACCAATTGGTACTGCTGCCGGGCTTTCGGAAACAGTCAGCGAAAAAATTGGTGAAGCTGCCGGAAAAGCAGCAGCTGGCTTATTGGGCGGCGGCGCCGGAGTATTAGTAAACGGTAAACCAATCATTGTTGACGGTGATATGGATTCGTGTATTTGCCCTCGAGTTGGCGGCAGTTCAGATGTAAACGTAGGATAACAAATGCCACGACGTGGATCACTTAGTTCAATAAATCTTATTGCCGGCGCAAGCATACTGGGCAATGTTGGTGGAACTGCCATTGCTGCAAATACCACATTAGTCGCTGACATTGCCAGTTACAACAGTCTTGCGGTAGTATCACAATTTGCCAGTGTTATATCGGGTGCCGCCGGTAATATAGCCAATGTGAGTAGTGCAACACTGACCAGTTTAAAAAATTTAGCAGGAGATATATTTCCAGCTGTAACCAATGCGATGCCCAGCGCGTACATTCCATCATTGGGCAATACGCCAACAGGTGGATTCAGTGGAGTGGTATCAACTCAAGCTAATAATATCATGGGCAATGGTGATCTAGGTATATTCAGCCAGGTGCTTACTGCATCCAATGGATTTGTTACTACTACTAATCAAGCTATACGTAGTGCTAAGAATGCCGAAAGTGTTGGATATACCAGCCAAGACAATACAATCACTGGTGGCTTCAGTGACGTAAGTCTTGCATTTAGTGCGCTTGGATATGATATGTCTAAATTGGGTATATTGATAGATCTTGGCAATTTAGATAATCTTGGTAATCCTGCCGCATTGCTTCGACAAATTGATAGCGTATCGTTTGGACTACCTGGATTGTCCGCCGCTTTAATTAATTCCGGAGTACCAGAAGAGATTGCACAAGATTTAAGTTCTCCGGAATTTTCCGGCGCATTAGAAAAACTGGCATACCAAGCTATGTTAATGGTAACGGGTAATGACCTTACCCAAATATTAAAATTACTAAAAGTTACCACACCAAATATAAACACTCTGGCAGATCTACTTAATCCATTTAAGCTATTTCCAAACAGTTTCCAGACATTGACTGCTCCAACAAGTAATGGACTAAGAGGAGTTTATATAGATTCCTCGGGAGCAGTCAACAGTAAATTAGCAACTGAATTACCAAGTTCTGTATTAGCGCCATTGCAGGGCAATCCCTTGCAGAGTATTCCGCGGTAAGAATCATGAGCACATACAGTCAACTTAAAAAGATTATTCCATCCGACCAGGCTCTTGCCAACAAGGCAATAGAAGCATCTTTGCAACAAGTTAAAAATATTTTTGATGCGGCATTACCTATACTTTCTATAGCAATATATAATCTTGAAAGTAATAAAGGGTTACCACTTATCAATGCATTGACTGTGGCATTGCCGGCAGATGTTGCTGCATTCTATGCTACGTATGCAAATGGAACAGGTACAGACGGAACACTATTATTAGCAGACGTTATGGGAACTGCTGCCGGATGGGTGCATAATACAGAATTACCAATAGCAACTTCGGTAGTATCAACATTAACTGCCGCTGGTGCATTGACCTCGCTAACAAACTCCACAACAGGTGTTTATACTGTTATGCAAAACACCAATGCTGGATTATATACAACAGACATTAGTCCAGGAGTAATTTCTATCGACATACCATTTGGATTACCAGGCGCAGGTTCATACGACTCGTATGATAATGCATATAATCAAGGATTAATACCGGCTGCCTATAGTCTTATTGCTGCCATAGTAGCTGCCAATACTGCTGTGGTAGCACAATCCACTGTGGCCTTTTCTACCATGGCAGCACAGTTGGTACGAGAGAACACTAATTTAGCACAAGTTCCAATATCATTTTCGCAGGTAACACCGGGAATACCTCCACTGCCGCTAGTGGATAATTTGAAATCCTATGGGCTTGATGGTGCCAAAGGCGGTGCTGCCTACATATTAGAAGCACTAGCAACAATGGCCACACGCGGAGGTCAAGCAGTTGTTAGTACCATGCGTGAAGGTAGAAATCTTGCAAGATTGTCTGAAGCAGGTATAGTGACCGATATTTTAGTGAGTGATGTTGGTCTAGAACCTCCTGCTCCACTTAGCAGTGGTAATTATTCCGTGGATCAAGCTATAGCACGAATTATTATCTAAATAGAATCAATGACTTACTGCGCCTAATAATAGGTTGACTAATAACTCTAAAACCGCTATAATATCAGTATAGTAAACGTTTGGAGCAGCCTGTGAAACAAATAAAAATTGATTATTCAGCAAGTATCGCAGAACTTAAAGCGTTATATCTTGCTGCGAAAACTGCATACTATGAAGATGCTGCCCCGTTGTTCTCTGATGTGGAATTTGATAAACTTGAAGACCACCTTAAAGCCAACGTAAAAGAATGGGCCAACATCGTTGGTGCACCTGTTAAGACAGTCAAAGTCCGTGCGCAATTGCCTATTCCAATGTTCAGCTTGGACAAGGTCAAAATTGATACTGTGGAAAAATGGTTCGCACAACATAAATCAAACAATGTTGTGCTGATGGACAAGCTGGATGGTGCCAGCGTTCAGTTGGTGTACAAAGCAGGAAAACCAATCAAGGCCTTTACACGTGGTGATGGTATTGAGGGCGGGGATATCAGTTTCCTTATTCCCAGCATGAATATTCCCAAGCTCACATACGATCGTATTGATTTCATAGTACGTATGGAAGCATTGTTTTCCAAACAAGCGTTTAAAAAATGGGATACAGAATTTAAATCAGATCGTAATGCTGTTAGTGGCTTGTTGAATAACCAGGTTGCACAGCCGGCATTGAAAGATGTAGATTTTGTTGTGTTGCAAGTGCTTGATCCAAGTATGAGCATATCGCTTGGACTTGATTGGGCGGCTGCTCAAGGATTTAAGACAGTGTATAGCAATATTTGTAATACAGTTACACTTGATGCAACTGTTATGTCTGATATGCTCGAGGAACGCAAAGCAACTTCACTATATCGCTGTGATGGTATTGTGATTGCACTTGATGAAGCCAATCCGCTACCCACAGAAAATAACCCAGATTGGGCTGTGGCGTTTAAGAAAAATGATGATGCTGCTGATGCACCAAAAACAAAGATAATTGATATACTTTGGGAGGTGTCATCGCATGGTTATATTATCCCCAAAGCCAAAGTTGAACCAGTTGAGTTTGATGGGGCAACTGTGCAATATGTTTCTGTAAAAAATGCACGTTGGATGGAAGCAAACAACATTGGTATCGGTGCAGAGATTGCAATTGTGCGTAGTGGTGATATTATTCCGTGTATTATTGGCGTGATAACGGCTGCTAAGAAAATACAAAAGCCCGATGCTGCTATGGTGGGTGCTTACAAATGGAATGATGGCGGGACCGATTACATCTTATCCGACCCCGAAGCAAGCCCAGCTTATCAGGTCAAGCGTATCCTACGCACATTCCAAACTCTTGACATTGACTTTATGGGCGAAGGCAATGTACAACGATTATATGAAGCAGGCTTTACAACTGCAAACAGCATATTCAAAGCCAGTGTGCGAGATTTAATGAAAGCAGATGGTATCCAACTACGTGGTGCGCAAAAGATTTATGATGCAATACACAAAGTAATTGACAATGGGGTGTCGATGCCCATGTTGATGGATGCAAGTGGTGCCTTCCCGCGTGGTATTGGTACACGTCGTGCAGAGATGATTGGAGCGGCACATGATTTGGATGTGCTGATGAGCAAGAGCAGTGCAGAGATTATTGCAACTGTGTCCAATGTGCCGCAATTTGAAATGAAGACTGCCATAATGTTTGAAAGCGGTGTGAAGGGATTCAAAGCGTGGATGAAAGAAACTGGGCTTACTGTTGCTGCGCCGGTGAAAAAGGGTATGAAGGAGTCGACAGGAGCGTTAAAAGATGTTAAAGTAACGTTTACTGGTTATCGTAACGAAGATGAAGAAAAGCATGTGGAAGCTAACGGTGGCGAGGTTATTTCGTTCGGATCCAAAACAACTGTGTTGCTGTATAAGGCAGGTGGTAAGAAGTCCAGCAAGCTTGACAAAGCGGCAGCAAAAGGAATTGCTGTAATGACGTGGTCAGAATTTAAAAAGATGTACGTGATTTAATTTCTCCGTAAAAGGAATCAATATGTGGAATGCACTGCTTTTAACAACTGTGGCAATAATTGTTTGTATTGGGCCAACTGGTATTTGTATGTTGATTGACTGTATTCGTAATAGATATAAAAAATAATTGTATTAAAATATCTCTAGGGAGAAATTTAATCGACATCAAAACGACACAAATACTCGATAAATATAACATGTTCTTAAGTTATCTCATGTTGACAGTGGCGCTTAGTCTTAGCATGATTGCTGCATTTTATTCTATAATGGGTCTGGCGGCTATTTTCGCCGCGGCAGTAATTCCTATCGTGATTATGGGCAGTATTCTCGAAGTGGCCAAACTCACAGTCACCGTTTGGTTACATGAACATTGGCTACGTTGTAGGATATTGATGAAGATGTACCTCACAACGGCAGTGATGGTGTTGATGTTGATCACCAGTATGGGAATCTTCGGATTCCTCAGCAAGGCCCATCTTGATCAAGCTGTCCCTGCTGGTGATGTTGCTGCCAGGGTAGCATTGTTTGATGATAAGATAGCCACAGAGAAAAACAACATTGTTACATCTCGCACAGCATTAAAACAAATGGATGCCGCAGTAGATCAACGCATGGCCAGGAGTGATGATGAAAAAGGTGCAGAACGTGCAGTACAAATACGCCGTAGTCAACAAACTGAACGGGCCCGTATACAAAAAGATATCGATACGGCACAAAAAGTAATCACCAAACTAAGTGAAGAACGTGCGCCCATTGCCAGCGAATTAAGAAAGGTCGAAGCTGAAGTTGGCCCCATCAAATACATCGCGGCGTTTATCTATAATGATAAGCCGGATGAAGGAATGTTGGAAAGAGCTGTGCGTTGGGTCATAGTAACAATTGTTTTCGTGTTCGATCCGTTGGCCATAATGATGTTGTTAGCTGCCACAGAAAGTTTGGGTTGGAAAAAAGCCGAACTCAAATCTGTAGTGATAGATACTCCTGTAGTGCCTGAGCCTACTATACCAAATACTGTCGAGCCACCTATCGCTATTGAAACAACACCTGCTGTTGAACCATCTCCAACTCATCCAACCGAGGGTGAGAAACAGGAGGCAGCATGGTTAAAGGACGAGTATTACGACTTAGATGAAAAATCAAAAGTAATAGAAATACCCAAGTCCGAAGATATACTGTCAGCAATGGTCGAAGATGACAAAGCTGCAATGAACATAGTACCTCCGGAAGAAATACCTGGTGTTACTACCAGACCATTTACTGCTGAAGAAATAGCTATATTAGATAAATCTGTTGATGATGTGGGAGAAGGCACACCCGATGAAAAAGCGGCCGAACGTGCATGGAAAACAGCAAACCCAAACGACACGCTAAAACATCAAAGAGCATTGTTGGAACAAGGAAAAATCCAACAGTTACCTTGGATCACACTCGATAACAGTAATAAACAAGGAAGTATGGTGGGATTTGGACTTCAGTTTCCCACCGCACCAACACGTGGATCTATGTATGTAAGAATCGATCGCATGCCCACTGCATTGTTCAAGTTCAACGGACTTGATTGGATCGAAATAGATAAGAATCTCAGCGATGAGTTTTCCTATGATGCTGCGTATATAGAGCATCTTATCGCCAAGATAGATTCTGGTGAGTATGACCCTGAGCTGCTGAATGATGCAGAACGTGCTCAGATAGCATCACATATTGGCAAAGCATAATTTGACAGTAATTGCTTTTTTGTGTTATAAATACACTGTGGTGCCGATGGTTGGGCCACAAGATATTTTCGCTTACTTAAAGGAGAATTAACATGACGAAAATCACAGCATTAGATCTATCCCCGTTTTATCGTAATTCCATTGGTATTGATCGTTTATTTGACCGTATTGTAAATCAAATCGATCATGCAACAACAGCACCTGGATACCCACCCTATAACATCTTAAAAATCAGTGATGACAATTTTGAAATACAAGTGGCGGTAGCCGGATTTACGCAAGGTGATATTGACGTAAATTTCCATGAAGGTGAATTGGTTATTACTGGAGAAAAGAAAACAGAACCTGGTCCAGAAGTTGTATTCCAACATCAGGGCATTAGCGCACGGAGATTTGTGCGTAGTTTTAGTTTAGCCGATTATGTTGAAGTCGTTAATGCATCTGTTAAAGATGGTATTCTTACTGTTGGATTAGAACGCCGTGTACCAGATGCAATGAAACCAAAAAGCATTGCAATTACGTATTCGAATTGATGTAATTGTGTAAATACAACAGAGGGTATTTTGCCCTCTGTTGCAACCACCAAGGAATTGACATGTCACAATCTGATACAACTACAAAAACAAAAATCAATACTTCCATTAAAGAACCACCTCTGTATAAAGTGATTTATATTAATGACAGCATCACCAGCATGGAATTTGTTGTTCAAACTTTGGTTAATTTTTTCGATTACAATTCTCACACAGCCATGAAGATCACAGAGGATATACATGAAGCTGGATCTGCTGTGGTTGCAATCTGCCCTTTTGAAATTGCAGAACAGAAAGGCATCGAAGTTACTATCTGTGCTCGTTCAGAAAACTTCCCTTTACAGATTAAACTTGAACCAGAAACTGTATAAACATACATGAATATAATTTTTGGTAAAGAGAATATCAAGCAAGATAACAAGTACATTGTTTTGGAACTTGATACCATACGATTACAACCGACTAATAAGACAGTCACAGCATATTGTGTAGTTGAACAGGTTCCTATACTTGATATGCCCAAGGTGGATAGTATGCGATCATTACATGAGAATCTCCTGATCAATTACAGAAAACGTGATTGGAATTTTTGTGAACAGGCCTTGGAACATCTTCAAGGATTTTGGGGCACCGAGTTAGACACATATTATAGTAACCTTCGCACCAGAATAGAAACATATCAAAAACAAGAACCCGAAGGAGAATGGGATGGCTGTATTGAAAAATCTTTGTCTGTTACTTAGCATCGCAATACTTGCAGCTGGATGTAGTTTGTTGGCCGTGAGTCATTTTGATAGTAATGAGCAATCAGTGCTGACCACAATACTTCAAGTAAGTCAAGACAAGCGTGTGTGTACCGATGCTGGGGCAGTAATAACCGTTGTAAAAGGTCTTAACACACAAGCTGAATGGCTTAAGATATATGGTACCTCCCTTCCAAACAATGGTCCTATGCAAATTATGGCACTCCAGCTTTGGCAAGCCACAAACGAATTAAACACAAGATATGCACAAGCATCGCCGCCGGGGCGTGTGTATTGTGAACTTAAATTAGATAATGTACATAAACTAGCCGACATCATGCATGATGTTAGTGCAAGGAGACCGAGATGAT
>Ga0214919_10010041_pt1 | contig 12080 bp, 10 predicted proteins | sample LL1503_MetaG_FD_177994 | JGI IMG/M metagenome (GOLD analysis project Ga0214919, IMG submission 177994) | Freshwater microbial communities from Lake Lanier, Atlanta, Georgia, United States - LL-1503 | ecosystem: Environmental > Aquatic > Freshwater > Lake | place: USA: Georgia | collected...
GCCAGGCATTTGCGCAACGCGCCCTCCAGTTCACGGACGTTGGAGCGCACATTCTTGGCAATAAAAAATGCAACTTCTTCTGGCATGTCGGAGCGTTCGACTCGGGCTTTATTGATCAGGATGGCCACCCGCATCTCCAGCTCAGGCGGTTCCAGCGCCACGGTCAGTCCGGCGTCAAAACGCGAAACCAGGCGCTCGGAAATGTCCACCAGGCCCTTGGGGTAGGTGTCGCTGGTCATCACGATGTGAGAGCGTCTTGCAAGCAGGGCCTCGAAGGCGTTGAAGAACTCTTCTTGCGTGCGATCCTTATTTGCGAAGAATTGCACGTCATCAATCAGTAGCAGATCCAGCGAGTGGTACTTCTCTTTGAACTGGTCAAAAGTTTTGCGCTGATACGACTTAACCACATCTGAGACAAACTGCTCCGCATGGATGTACAAAACCTTGGCCTGCGGTCGGTCAGCCAACAGGCGGTTGCCTACAGCGTGCATCAAATGGGTCTTGCCCAGACCGACTCCGCCATAAATGAACAGCGGGTTGTACATCTTGCCCGGGGTCATGGCAACGTGCATGGCGGCAGTACGCGCCATGCGATTGGCCTGGCCCTCGACCAAGGTGTCAAAGGTCAGAGCCGAGTTCAAGCGGTTCTTCACCAGGCCACTGGGGATGTCGGCCTCGGCTTGCGCAAGCGGTGCCACAGAGCCTCCAGGCAAGGGGGCCAGAATAACATTACTAGTGCTTTGAATTTGCGATTTTATTGTTTCCTGGCGTGGACTTACGCTGAGATCAATCAGCAAGGTTCGACCCAGTATGCCAGTCACCAGTTCGCTGATCCGGGTGCCATACTGCGCCCGTACCCAGTCTAGCTTGAAGCGGTTGGACACGTAGATAAGCAGGCGATCCCCGTCGGCGCTGAGTGCGACGTGGAGTGGTCGGATCCAGGTGTTGAATTGTTGTTCTGGCAGCTCCCGCCCCAACTTTTCGAGGCATAGCGACCACAGGCTGGCGGCGTCGGGCGCCGGCTCAGAGCTGGGAAGTGCGGGTAAAGATGCCGTCGGCATGGTTCTTATCATTCTGTGGATAGGATGACTATTCAGGGACGACGGATTCTACGTTCTGAAAGACTTATCCACAATTTTCCGAGACGAAATATCTGGAACAATAGTTGGCTTGCGCGGGCTGGCAGCGAGGGATTGGTATGGCGACGTGCAGAAAAATCGACAGACCCAGCAGAATTTGCGATAATCTTCGGCTCGCCTTGATCCATACGACAAGTGGCCCGGGCGCAATACTCACCGGACTGGACTCCCATTATGAAACGTACTTACCAACCCTCGAAGATTCGCCGCGCCCGCACGCACGGTTTTTTGGTGCGCATGAAGACCCGTGGTGGCCGTGCCGTGATCAACGCGCGCCGCGCCAAAGGCCGCAAGCGCCTGGCTGTCTAAAGTCCGCTGTACCAGCGGGCTGTTGTCCTTGTTCCCGTCTGGACGCGAGTCGTGAGGCGGCTTCAAACCCGGCCTCAGTTCCAAACTGTTCTTGCCGGGCCGGTGCTAGCCAAATCCCCCCACTTCGCCTTGCATTGCCTGGACTGGAGTGGTAGCGCTTTCGCAGACCAGTCTCGTGTGCGAGCGCACCCGGAGCCCGTGATGGGCGCGCTGTTGCCCAAGCGATGGGCCAAACGGGCGGTGACCCGCAACACCATTAAGCGCCAGATTTTCGCGGTGGCCGAACAATTTGAAAGCCGTCTTGCCCATTTCGCCTATGTGGTCCGCCTGCGCTGCGCGATGGACCGGGCCCATTTTGTGAGCGCAAGTTCCAATGCCATGAAGGCGGCACTCCGTGAAGAAATTTCAGCGCTTTTTACCCAAGGGGTAACCCGGATTCCCGCTACCCGCCATGCTTAAACAGTTCTTGATCGCCCTGGTGAGGGGCTACCGCTTTTTTTTGAGTCCCTCGCTGGGCTCGGCCTGCCGGTTTGAGCCGACCTGTTCCCGCTATGCCTTGGAAGCCTTGCAGACGCATGGCGCTGCAGCGGGCAGTTATCTTTCAGCGCGGCGCGTGTTGCGCTGCCATCCTTGGTGCGACGGCGGGCCCGACCCGGTACCGCGTACTGCCTTGTTCTCCCGTCTTGTGACACCCTCTTCCGAAAAGATCCGCCCATGAACGATATTCGCCGCACCATTTTGTGGGTGATTTTTGGCTTTTCCCTCTTGCTGCTGTGGGATCAGTGGCAGATAGCCCATGGCCACAAGCCCCTTTTGGGTGCCGCTCCGCCCAGCCAAACACCAAGCGCCCCTGCTGTACCCGCGGCGCCAGGCGGGGCGTCAACCGGTCTGCCCACTGCGGTTGTGGCCCCTGCCGCGCCAGGTGCTGCGCCCGCCCCAGCTTCAGCGATTCGTTCCGCCGGAGCCGAGCGCTTTGAAGTTAACACCGATGTACTCAAGTTGACCTTCGATACCGAAGGTGGCAGCGTGGTGGGCGCGCAGTTTTTGCGTTACGGTGACACCATGGATGCGAGCAAGCACATGGTCTTACTCGACGACAGCGCATCGCGCGTGTATGTTGCGCAGTCTGGGCTGGTGCCCGGCGCGATCCCCGGGGAGTTTCCGACGCACAAAACCATCATGAAGGCCAGCGGTGACTATGCGCTGAAGGATGGACAGAACAAGCTGACGGTGCGCTTTAGTTCCGAACCCGTTGGTGGCGTACAACTCACCAAAACCTACACGATCGTGCGCGGTAGCTACGCCCTGGAAGTTGAGCACGCCTTGACCAATACCTCGGCGGCCCCGGTGGCCCCGCACCTGTACCTGCAGTTGGTGCGTGACGGCAACAAGTTGCCTGGCGAGTCCTCGTTCTATTCGACCTTTACCGGCCCGGCGGTCTATACCGACGCCAAGAAGTACCAGAAAGTTGAATTCAGCGACGTGAAGAAAAACAGTGCGGACTACGAAAAGCAGTCGCAAAACGGGTATGTCGCCATGGTGCAGCATTACTTTGCAAGCGCCTGGGTGCTGCCCGCGGGCATGCAGCGTAGCATTCTGGTGGAGGGGGTCGACATCGGCTCAGCCTTGGCGGATTGCTGCTACCGCGCTTCGATGGTCGCACCCCTGGAGGCCATCGCACCGGGTGCCACCAAGACCGTTGTGACGACTTTGTTCATTGGCCCGCAGGAAGAAAAAATGCTGGAAGCCCTGACGCCGGGGCTGGAGCTGGTGAAAGACTACGGTTGGCTGACTATTCTGGCGAAACCCCTGTACTGGCTGCTCGATGCCTTGCACCGCGTGCTGCAAAACTGGGGCTGGGCGATCGTGGCGCTGGTGCTGCTGCTGAAAATTGCTTTCTACTGGCTCAACGCCAAAGCCTACGCCAGCATGGCCAAGATGAAAGCGATCAACCCGCGCATCATGGAAATGCGTGAGCGCCTCAAAGACAAGCCCCAGGAGATGCAGCAGGAGATGATGCGGATTTACCGGGAGGAAAAAGTCAACCCCATGGGCGGCTGCTTTCCGATCATGGTGCAAATCCCGGTCTTTATTGCCCTTTACTGGGTGCTGCTGTCCAGCGTCGAGATGCGCAATGCACCCTGGCTGGGCTGGATCCATGACCTTTCCGCGCCTGATCCCTTCTACGTGCTGCCGCTGCTGATGACGGTCACCTCACTGATCCAGACTGCGCTCAATCCCGCCCCGCCGGACCCGATCCAGGCCAAGATGATGTGGATCATGCCGCTGGTCTTCAGCGTGATGTTTTTCTTCTTCCCCTCGGGCCTGGTGCTGTACTGGATCACCAACAACATCCTCTCGATCGCGCAGCAGTGGATCATCAACACCCGCATGGGCGTGCCGCCGCAGTTCAATCTGCCCAAGTTTGGTTAATTAGGCGGTGCCGGCTCCGCACGCCGACCCCATCGTCGCCATCGCCAGCGCGCCTGGACGTGGGGCGGTGGGCATTCTGCGGCTCAGCGGCCAGGACCTCTCGCCCCTTGCCCACGCTTGGCTGGGGCAAACGCTGCAAGCCCGCCACGCGACCTATCTGCCTTTTCCCGATGCATCGGGCCTGCCCATAGACCATGGTCTGGCGCTGTATTTTCCTGCGCCGCATTCCTTTACGGGCGAAGACGTTTTGGAGCTGCAGGCCCACGGCGGGCCGGTGGTGCTGCAGCGTCTGCTGACCCGTGCGCTGGACGTCGCGGGTTCGCTGGGGGAGCATGGCGAGATCCTGCCGCGCTTGCGCATGGCGAGGCCAGGCGAATTCAGCGAACGGGCCTTTTTGAACGGCAAGATGGACTTGGCGCAGGCCGAGGCGGTGGCCGACTTGATCGACGCCAGCACCGAAGCTGCCGCCCGCAGCGCTGCGGCCAGCCTGAGCGGCGCTTTTTCTTTGGAGGTCAACCGACTGCGCGATGCGCTGGTACACCTGCGCATGCTGGTGGAGGCAACGCTGGATTTTCCGGAAGAAGAGCTCGACTTTTTGCAGCAGTCCGACGCCCATGGTCAGCTGGAGCGCCTGCGCGCCCAACTCGCACGGCTGCAGCGCGAAGCCCGCCAAGGCGCCTTGCTGCGCGATGGCTTGAAGGTCGTAATCGCCGGCCAGCCCAACGCGGGCAAGTCCTCGCTGCTCAACGCCCTGGCGGGGGCCGAGCTGGCCATCGTTACGCCGATTGCTGGAACCACCCGCGACACGATTGGACAAACCATTCAGATTGAGGGTGTGCCACTGCATCTGGTCGACACCGCTGGCCTGCGCGACAGCGAGGAGCCGGTAGAGCGTTTGGGCATCGCCCGCGCATGGGGGGCGATTGGCAGTGCCGACCTTGTGCTGTTTGTGCATGACCTTGAACGACAGGCTATGCCGCTTTACCGGAAGGCGGACCAGGATATTGCCCTGCGGCTCGCTGCTGCCTTACCCGAGCGCGTACCAGTTCTCCATGTGTGGAACAAAAGCGACGCACAGCCCGTCCTGCCGGGCGAACCGACTGCGCACGCCAACACGGTTTTGATGTCGGCCAAGACCGGCGCCGGGTTGGATGCTGTGCGCCAGCATCTTCTGTCCCTTGCCGGCTGGCAGGCCGATACGGGTGCACGGTTCAGTGCCCGCCAGCGCCATGTCCAGGCTTTGGGCCGGGTGGGCGTGCATCTGGCTCAGGCTGAAGTCCAGCTGTCGCAAGCAGCCCAGGCCTTGGATTTACTGGCCGAAGAGTTGCGTCTGGCCCACAACGCATTGGGTGAAATCACGGGCGCCTTCAGCGCTGACGATTTGCTGGGCGTGATTTTTTCCAGCTTTTGTATCGGCAAATGACCACGGACCGCTGCCGCTGACCGCTCTATAGAATTCCCACGATGAAGCCCCTTCTGAACGCCGAACGTGTGTTGCGCCTTGCGCGCGAGACTTTCGACATCGAAGCCGCCGCCATCACCGGTCTGAAAACCAGCGTGGGGGAGTCGTTCGCGCGGGTGGTCGGTTTGATTTTGACCATCCGGGGGCGGGTCGTTGTGATGGGCATGGGCAAGAGCGGCCACATCGGTCGCAAGATTGCTTCCACCCTGGCTTCCACCGGGACCCCCGCTTTGTTTGTGCACCCCGCCGAAGCCAGTCATGGTGATCTGGGCATGATCACCCCGGCTGATTTGGTGCTGATGGTCTCCAACAGCGGTGAGTCGCAGGAAATCAATGCCTTGCTCCCCGTGCTCAAACGCCTGGGCGCACCGTTGGTGGCACTGACTGCCAACGGCGCATCGACCATGGCTGCCCACGCCGACGCCTGGATCAGCACGGCCGTAGAGCAGGAAGCCTGTCCGATGAATCTCGCGCCAACGGCCAGCACCACGGCCCAGCTGGCCATGGGCGACGCGCTGGCCGTGGCCTTGTTGGATGCGCGCGGTTTCAAGGCCGATGACTTTGCCCGCTCCCATCCCGGCGGCGCACTGGGCCGTCGTTTGCTGACGCATGTGGCCGACATCATGCGCAGCGGACCCGAGGTGCCGCAGGTGCGCATGGATGCCAGCTTCAGTGATCTCATGCGCGAGATGAGCGCCAAAGGCATCGGCGCTTCGGCCATCACGGACGCTGGGGGTGCTTTGTGCGGCATCTTCACCGACGGCGATTTGCGCCGCTTGGTGGAAACCGGTGTCGATTTGCGCAGTCTGTACGCCGCCGATGTTATGCACCCCAGTCCCCTGACCGTCAGTCCCCACGCACTGGCTGCCGAAGCTGCCAGCCTGATGGAGGAGCGCCGGATTTCCAGCGTGCTGGTGCTGGATGCGCAGGGTCTGTTGTGTGGCGCCCTGACCAGCAACGACCTGATGCGGGCCAAGGTGATTTGATGCGGGCAGATCCGGTTTTCGATGCCACCGTTCTGGTCAAAGCCAGCGCGGTCCGGGTTTTGTTGCTGGACGTCGACGGTGTGCTGACCGACGGGGGTCTGTACTTTGCAGCAGAAGGCGAATCGCTCAAGCGTTTCAACACCCTGGATGGACATGGCTTGAAGCTGTTGCAGCGTGCGGGCATCACCCCGGCTGTGGTGACCGGACGCGGTTCAGCCGCGCTGCGCGCCCGCTTGGCTGCGTTGGGGGTGGTCCATGCCCGTTTTGACTCGGAAGACAAAGCTCCGGCTGCAGAGGCGATCCTGGCTGAATTGGGTCTGAATTGGAGCCAGGCCGCTGCCATGGGCGACGACTGGCCTGATCTGCCCATGATGCAGCGTGCCGCCCTGTGCTGTGCCCCGCCCAACGCCCACGCCGAGGTACGGGCCCGCGCCGACTTCATCACCCGCGCAAGCGGTGGCCAAGGGGCGGTGCGCGAGGTCTGTGACCTGCTCCTGACGGCCTGTGGCGCCTACCCGGCCATGCTGGGCGCTTACACGGGCGGGGCTGCGTGATGGGGCGCATCTGGCATCAGCTCACGCTCTACCTGCCCGTGGTCTTGATGGGGCTGCTGGCACTTATCAGCTATTGGCTGGTGCGCACAGCGCCCGCTGCCCAGCAGGGTGCGGAGGTGGTGGTGACCAGCAGCGCACCCGACTATTTTCTGGAGGTTTTTACGGCGCAGTCTTTCAATCCCGCAGGCAGCGTTGTGCGGCAGGTTCAGGGCGCACGCGGGCAGCATTTCGCTGACAGCAAATGGACCCAGATCGACGACTTCCATTCCCAGGTCCATGGCAAGGGCGCTGACGTACTTTTCGCCCAGGCCCAGCACAGCCTGAGCAATGAAGACGCATCGGAATTCCAGCTCCGGGGTGATGCGCAGGTGCTGCGTCCGGCGCTGGATGTGCCGGGCCAGCCGTCCCGGCCGCGGGCGCTCTATCGCAGTGAATTCCTGCACGTGTTTGCGCAGACCGAAATCGCCAAGTCCCACCTACCGGTCGAAATTGAATACGGCAAGCACCGCTTTACGGCGGACGCCATGGTCTACGACAACGTGGCCCAAACCCTGGAACTCAAGGGCCGGGTGAAAGCCGATTTCGCGCCGCCACCACCCAAACGCTGAAGACCGAGCTTCTGCGCGGGCAGGTTCAACCCTCGCGCAGCATCGCCAGCAATCCGGCGGTTGATGCGTCCAGCCCGCTGGCGTCGCCGCTGCGCATGCGCGGCGCAATGTCTTTGGCCAGCACCTTGCCCAGCTCCACCCCCCACTGATCAAAGCTGTTGATGCCCCATAGCGCGCCGCTGACAAACACGCGGTGCTCTTGCAAGGCGATCAAGGCGCCCAGCGCAGCGGGTGTCAGGTCGTCCAGAACCAGCATGGTGCTGGGCCGGTTGCCGGGGAAATGCTTGTGGCCGCCGCTGTCGGCCTTGCCTTGCATCAGTGCCTGCGCCTGCGCCAGCACATTGGCCAGCAGCAAATCATGGTGGCCTTGCAGCGTGTGGCGGGCCTTTTTCACGGCGACAAATTCCACCGGTACCACGTCGGTTCCCTGGTGCAGCATCTGAAAGTAGGCGTGCTGCCCGTTGGTGCCGGACTCCCCCCAGGGCACCGGCGATGTTCCGAAGGGCAGGGCCGCGCCACTCGCGTCGACCCGCTTGCCGTTGCTCTCCATCTCCAGCTGCTGCAGATAGGCGGGCAGGCGGCGCAGCGCGCTGTGGTACGGGGCGACCGAGCGGCTGCTGAAACGGTGGAAGTTGCGGTACCAGACATCCAGCAAGCCCATGCGCACCGGCAGATTTGTCGCCAGAGGTGTGTTGCGGAAGTGTGCATCCATCGCATGGGCACCGGCCAGAAATTCGCGGAAACCGTCTGCGCCGATGGCCATGGCAATGGGCAGGCCGATGGCTGACCACAGCGAGTAACGCCCGCCGACCCAGTCCCAGAAACCAAAGGTGGTGTCAATGCCGAAGTCTTTGGCCGCCGCCACGTTGGTGGTCAGTGCCGCAAAGTGGCGGGCGATGTTGGAACCGCCGTGCGCGGTGAACCAGCCCTTGGCCGAAGCGGCGTTGGTCATGGTCTCGATGGTGGTGAAGGTCTTGCTGGCAATCAAAAACAGCGTGTGCGCGGACTCCAAGCGCGCCAACGTGCTCGCCAGTTCGTGGCCATCCACATTGCTGACAAAGTGGAAGCGCTTGCCCGGGTGGGCAAAAGCCTGCAAGGCGAGCACCGCCATTTGCGGGCCCAGGTCCGAGCCGCCGATGCCGATGTTGACGATGTCGGTGATCGCGTCATCGGCGCGGACCTGCTCCGCATAGGCCAGCATGGCGTCCAGCGTGCTGTGGACTTTGGCCAGCTCCTGGGCCTCCAATGCACTGGCGGTGGGCGCACCGGCTGGCGTGCGCAGTAGCACATGCCAGACCGCGCGCTGCTCGGTGTTGTTGATGGCGGCACCGGCAAACATCGCGTCGCGGTGCGCTGCCACGCCGCATTGTTCGGCCAAGTCCAGCAGCATTTGCGCAGTGGCGTCGTCGACCAGGTTTTTGGACAGGTCGCCAAACACATAAGGCGCTTGCTGGCTGAAGCGGCCAAAGCGTTGGGGATCGGCGGTAAATGCCTCGCGCAAGTCGAAGGTCCGGCCATGGGTGTCAAAAGCAGTTTGCAGGGCGGCCCAGGCGGGCGCGCGGTCGCAGCGCAGTCGGGTCATTGCGGTGTTCCTATGGTTGGGTGAACGCGCGCGCTTCAGGCGGCCAGCAGCAGCTTTTCCAGCTTGACCGCGTCCACGCAGAACGCGCGTATGCCTTCGGCGAGTTTTTCGGTGGCCATCGCGTCTTCGTTCAGGGCAAAGCGGAAGCCCGCCTCGTCATAGTGAACCGCTGCAATGTCCATGGACTTGGCGGCCGCCGCATGCAAGCGGGCATGTAAGGGCGCGTCGCTGGCTGCCAGACTGGCCAGCAAGTCCGGGCTGATGGTGAGCAGGTCACAACCCGCCAGCGCGGTGATTTGTCCGGCGTTGCGAAAGCTCGCGCCCATCACCTCGGTGGCGATGCCGTGGTGTTTGTAGTAGTTGTAAATTTGCACTACGGAGCGCACGCCCGGGTCGTTTTCGGCGGCGTTGTCCGCCTCGACCCAGGAGGCACCTGCAGACTTTTTGTACCAGTCATAAATCCGGCCCACAAAGGGCGAGATCAGCTGCACCCGGGCCTGCCCACAGGCCACGGCCTGGCAAAAAGCAAACAAGAGCGTCAGGTTGGTACGGATGCCGGCCTGCTGCAACTGTGCTGCAGCTTGAATGCCTTCCCAGGTGGCCGCGACCTTGATCAAGACCCGTTCTTTGGCAATGCCCTGGGCCTGGTACATGGCAATCAGGCGCTGGCCACGGGCAACGGTGGCAGCGGTGTCAAAGCTCAGGCGGGCGTCGACTTCGGTGGACACCCGGCCCGGAATGATGGAGAGAATTTCGCAGCCAAAACGCACCAGCAAATGGTCCATCACCTCGTCGAGCGGACGGCCCCGGTGCGCTGCCACTGCGGCGCTGAGAAGCGGCGCGTAGTCGGGCTTTTGCACCGCCTTCAGTATCAGCGAAGGGTTGGTGGTGGCGTCTTGCGGCTGGAAGGCGCCAAGCTGCTTGAAGTCGCCAGTGTCGGCTACCACGGTGGTGTGTTGTTTGAGTGCCTCGAGCTGGTTCATAGCGGTCCTCAGTTCTTCAAAAGTTGATGGTTCCAACATGCGGTGGGGCCCAAAGGTCAACGGCCACGTGAAACAAAGTTACAATCAATTAACAAAATTGTGTAACTATTATTCTATTCGCGTTCCATTATGAGCTTTGATCTTGTTCTATTCGGCGGGACCGGCGACCTGGCTTGGCGCAAGCTCATGCCGGCCTTGTTTCAGGCCTTCCGCCACGGCACGCTACCGGAGGGTGGCCGCATCATCGGCATCGGGCGCGACAAGCACAGCCACGAACAATACCGCGTATTGATGAAAGAGCGTTTTGACAAAGTGGAACTGGCCAAACGTCCGAGTGCCGAAGAGTTCGCCCGCTTTGCCGCCCTGCTTGAATTTGTGCCCATGGATTTATCCAGGTCGGCCGACTACGCGCCGTTGGCCGACAGCCTGAACGCCCGGGGTGCCGAAACGGTGGTGATGTACGTAGCCACGGCGCCCTCGCTCTTCACCACCGTGTGCGAGCAACTCGCTGCCGTGGGTTTGAACGCGCCCCATATCCGCGTGGTGCTAGAAAAACCACTGGGCCACGACCTGGCCAGCAACCGTGCCATCAACCAGACCGTGCGCCGCTACTTTGCGGAAAACCAAGTCTTCCGGATTGACCATTACCTGGGCAAACCGGCGGTGCAGAATCTGTTTGCGCTGCGCTTTGGCAATGCCTTGTTTGAGCCGCTGTGGCGGCGCGAGCACATCGCTAACATCCAAATCACCATCGCCGAAGACCTGGGTGTAGAAAGCCGTGGCGGTTTCTACGAAACCACCGGCGCGCTGCGCGACATGGTGCAAAACCATGCGCTGCAGCTGCTGTGTGCCATTGGCATGGAGCCGCCCATTAATGCCCATGCGGACGCGATCCGGGACGAAAAGCTCAAGGTGCTGCGTTCGCTCAAGCCCTGGACCGCGCACAGCCTGGCCAGCGACGTGGTGCGCGGCCAGTACAGCAAGGGAACGGCGGGTGGCATCGCAGTTCCGGGCTATCGTGAAGAGGCCGGGGTGAGTGCCCATAGCCAGACCGAAACCTTTGTTGCCCTGCGCACCGAGATTGCCAACTGGCGCTGGGCCGGGGTGCCGTTTTACATCCGTACCGGCAAGCGCCTGGCCGGACGTGATGCCCGCATCGTGGTCAACTTCCGTCCCACACCGCATGCCATTTTCAACGCCCCGGCCAGCAGTGCCAACAAGTTGGTCATCCACCTGCAACCCAAAGACGGCCTGGAGCTGCATTTGCTGGCGCAAGGACAGGCCGATCGGCAAAGCCGCGCGGCCGCAGCGCTGGTGCCGGTGCAGCTCGATCTGGACTTTGACAAGCGTTTCGGCTCCGAGCGGGTCGGCGCATATGAGCGCCTGCTGCTGGACGTGATCGGCGGACGCCTGAACCTGTTTGTGCGCAGCGACGAACAGGAAGAAGCCTGGCGCTGGGTTGAGCCGCTGATTCAACATTGGGCGGCTGATTCCCAGGGCCCACGCCCCTATGCTGCGGGCAGTTGGGGACCCAGCGCGTCCAGCGCCATGATTGCCCGCGATGGCCACTGCTGGGCCGAAGAGTCCTAAAAACCACAAACCCGAACAGCCCATGCTCGACCGTGTCCAAGCCTGTTTGCCTTCGTTGGCACCCGCAGAACAGCGTGTGGCCAAACTGTGCCTAGCCGACCCCCGGGCCTTCACCCTGCTGCCGGTGGCCCAGCTGGCTGACCGGGCCCATGTGAGCAAGCCCACCGTAGTACGTTTTTGCCGCAGCGTGGGCTACAACGGACTGGCCGATTTCAAGCAAAAGCTGGCCGGTACGGTCAATGAGGGCGTGCCCTTTATCCACCGGAGTGTGGACGCGGACGACAAGACGGCAGATGTACTCGTCAAGGTCATCGATAACACCGTGGCGGCGTTTCTGAAATACCGCAATGAGGCCAGCAGTAACCAGATTGACAAGGCGGTTGCTGCGCTGCTTGCTGCCTTCAAGAACGCCCGGCAGGTTCAGTTTTTCGGCG
>Ga0214919_10010043_pt1 | contig 12079 bp, 11 predicted proteins | sample LL1503_MetaG_FD_177994 | JGI IMG/M metagenome (GOLD analysis project Ga0214919, IMG submission 177994) | Freshwater microbial communities from Lake Lanier, Atlanta, Georgia, United States - LL-1503 | ecosystem: Environmental > Aquatic > Freshwater > Lake | place: USA: Georgia | collected...
ATGTGTGGAACAAAAAATTCAACGGGTTGTGTTGGATTTCGCGAAACCGCCGCAGCATTTCACGGTTTTCTGGCCCTGGCGCAGTAACAGGTGTATTCCAACCATGCCGGGTTCGAGAGCCCGGTGGCACTGTCCAAACTGTGGAGTTACTCAATTACGGAAGCCGTCATGTGTTCTAGCGAATACCCGAAACGATCTGGATGTGCTGGGTAGGTGCCAGCAATTAAATCGTGCAGTGAACGGGCGTGCTTATCAAAGAGTGGAAACAGTAAATCCACCAACAAAACTGTGGCAGTGAGCACGTTGGTTACATCAGCAACTGATGATGAGAAACTGCCAACCGCGGAGATTGTGCCGGCTATCAAACCCATGCTCAGATAGCGAACAATCGCTGCACGGTAGTTCGGAAAAAATGCCGCATCTGTCACGGTGTAAATTCCGACAAGTCCATCGCCGAACGAACGTCCCTTGCGATGAATACGAATGATGTGATTGTAGATAGCGAAGTAAAAACAACCAATAACACAGACTGCCAGTAGCAGACCTTGAGTAACAGTTAAGTGCAGATTGTTGATGTAGGCGTTGATCAACAATTCGCCTAAATCGTTCGGAGTTTTGCCACTTGATCGATAAGCATTAACCAAATCCTGAATTTGTTGCTGCACGTTATCTGAAGTTGCAATGCCGTGAACAACATCTCCAAGTTTGGTTCTAACATCAATAATTGTTTGGGTAACTGCAGTCCAAATCACTTTGCCGATTATGGACGCGGCAAATAGCCCAGCAAACCAAATAACAACGAAGCCCAAGACATCATCGATAAGTGTGGCAACACCGCGGCGCCACCAACCAGCAGCAGGCAATCCGCTAGGGGTTGCCTTCGCCTTCGTACCTAATTCCACCGTTACTCCCCTAATAAGCATGTGCCTAGGAGTCTAGGTATTGAAGGTTAACAAAACTGGGGCAATAACTTGTTTTATTAAGGAATGCTGGCAAGAATTTCTGCCAATTCGGGTCAGGACGCGCTCAACGAGCCTTGTTTCAATCGGCATGTAACAATAAAGAGTGCCTAAAATTACCGCAAAGACTGTTGCTGAGAATCGCGATCTGCGTGAATCTGCAATCTTGAGCGCTGCTAACACAATCGCACGTGAGCAAGGCCTCTCCCATGTCACTTTCAGCGCGATTGCCAAGAAAGCTGGCATTGCGCGTACAACTGTTTATGCATACTTCGATTCAAGCGCCGACCTAATTGCTGATGTTCTCATTGATGAACTTTTTGAAATGAATGAACATCTAGCCCAGCGTGTACAGTCTGCTAAATCGGCGCGGGCCGGTGTCATTGCCTGGATTAGTGCATCACTTGAATACGTTAACGACGGCCGACATGAACTTCTGAAGTCAGCAGCTGGTGTGGAACTGCCACCAGTAAGGCGCTCGCAAATGCAGCAACTACATCGTGCGATGATCACCCCGCTGATGCAGGCCCTAACAGAACTAAACGTGAAACAGCCTCAGACGGTAGCTATGCAAATATCTGGTGTCGTTGATGTATCTGTGCGCCGGCTAGCAAATGGCGGCGACCTCAATGAAGAAATCGCCGCCACTACTGCATTTGTATTAAATGGACTAGCTGCTTTTACCAGTGCTCGATAGTACGAAATTACGTGTGACTGTAATTGCAGTCCAACGCTTTGCCGAAGTTAAATCGCCGGGACTAGAAACTGCAATCGTGCAGGTTCCGTCCTTAATCGCGAACATTCTGTAATTCGCTCCAACCACTCCGATGCTGCAGTTCTTAGGTGTAGTTGATGTAAGTGTTGGGTAAACGCCAGTGTTTGTCTTTACTCGTGCAAAGTAAACGGCGACTTTGGTCTTCAAAGTTGCTGATGGCCAAGCGATTGATGCCGATTGAACGAATGAATGCGTGTAGAACGGGAAGTTCACATTCAACGGCTTGTAGGTATCATTACCAGCGGTCTTTGCTGCGATTGCACAGACGGCACCGTCACCAGCGAGAGCATTGACCACATTGCCAACTACTGAACAATCAGGGGTAAGAGACGTAAGTGTGATTGGCAAGCCCGATTGAGCAGTCAAATTGAACGTAATTGGGGTGCGGTAGGTCAAGTCATGCGGCACGTTCGGTGTCAGGGTGAATGAGCCGGCTGTACCTGTTACAACATCGTTAGTCTTTGAGACGCCACCGCCAGTGAAGGTCAAATCAATCTTGCGCGTTAATTGCCCTGCGGTTGGGTTGTTGTGATCGCCACGAACATAAAGAACGCATGCGGTTACCTTGCAGTCAACACTTCCGAAAGTGTCTGCAACAGTGATTGCACCACCAGTTGAACCGACTGCACTGTGGTTCGCTCCATCGGCAGTAATCCAAGCCATGTCAGCCTGATTTGTATCGCACAATGTGCTCTTGGTTGTCGAATCAACGGTCTTCGCGCACACCGATACGTAAACTCCCTCTGAGCCCCGGAGTCCAGAAATCTTCAAGGTTAGTACGTCGCCCGCTTGGACTGTCGTGAAAGTTGGCATCGTCATAGATGTCATGTCTAAAGTCTGAGTTTGCGTTGCTGCGAAACTCGTTGAGATACCACCAGTGAACATTGCTGTCACTAGAAGTGCCGTTGCTAGAAACTTAACTTTTGTTATTTTCATTTTCTTCCTCTGTTTGTTAGAGATTTAACGACTAAAAGTTACTGGGATAAATACATCTGCTGTTCGATTACTACTCTGAAGATGATCGGCACGCGTAGCAATCACACACTTAACTTTTCGACAATCAAGGTCGCCAATGTGCGGACCAAGAAATAGTCGAACTTTAAACTTGCCACCAAAACCGAATGGCTTAGCCAAACCGGTTCCATAACTCGGCGCGTTCGACGAGACCCAGACCGATGCAGCCGATGAACCAGTTTTGTTGATGCCACCTCCGCATGGAGTTGGCAGCTCACCTTTGGCTGGACGCACACACATGGTCACATAGATTCCCACACGCTCGTCATAACCATTGCCCGTGACGGTAACCCAAGATCCTTTAGCCGGCAGATTCTTGGACTTGGAAACTTTCAAGGTTTGACCATAAAGTCCGTGCCCAAGTGTCTGATTGCCGGATGCTTGGGCTGACTCGAAATGTGTCGTCGCCAAAAGCATGACTAGCAACATACTGATGGCTAAACGAATTTCGCGCATGCTATGAGTTTCTAATGTTTGCTCATTTGGGTCTTGACACTACGTCGGAAACAAGCCGACAGTCTGTCAGCAAAGCGCCTATGCATCGGTAGTGTGACGGTATGAGAATCCGCAGCGTCCTGGCTTTCGGCGTAGGCGTTTTAATGCTCGCTTCGTGCTCGGCAACGAGCGATTCGTCCAGTGCGCCGGGTGCCGACGGAGTCTCTTACATACATAGCCAAGATATGCCGAGCGTCGAATTGCCACCTATCGCCCCGAAAGCTGGCGGCGCAGCAACTGATTACTTAGGCAAACCAGTAATCGTAAAAGATCCGAGTCGCATTATTTCAGTTGCCTCTGGCGCAGCTGAAATTGTTGCAGCCCTTGGCCTAACGCATAATCTGGTCGGGCGAGACATCGCCAGCGAAGCAACTAGCACTGCTGGGATACCTGTTGTAACCGATGCCCACGCGGTGTCAGTGGAGAAAGTACTGGCTCAAAAACCAACTTTATTCATTGTGGATTCACAGACTTCACCGACTCAATCACTTGATGCCATTGCTCGAAGTGGCGTGCCAGTAATCCAGATTCCGCAAGCTTGGTCGCTTTCTGAAGTGCAACCGCGCATCACAGCTTTGGGTCAGGCACTTGGTGTTCCGCAACAAGCTGAACAACTAAACACTCAACTGAGCATTACATCGGCCAAACCCACCAAGACCCGTGTGGCATTTCTGTACCTGCGTGGACCATCGTCTATTTACTTGCTTGGCGGTAAAGGTTCGGGCGCCGATGCCATGATTGCTGCAGCCGGTGGAATAGATGTTGGGGCTGAAGCCAACTTGAATCCGTTCACTCCCCTTACCCCTGAAGCACTAGCCAAAGGTCAGCCCGATGTATTGCTAGTAATGACCAAGGGTCTGAAGTCTGTTGGCGGTTTACAGGGATTACTGAGCCTTCCCGGTGTTTCACAGACACCAGCAGGAATCCATAAACGTGTGATTGCTGTTGATGACGGCTTACTACTCGCATTCGGTGTTGATACTAAGAACCTGGTAAGCGCGCTACAAGTTGCATTAAAAAATGTGAGTGAGCGATGAAGCGCAACACAGTAAGGGCGTTGATTGTTGGGGTCGCCATTGTTGTCATTGCCTCGCTCTGCATAGGAGCAGCCAACATCAGTTTGTCTGACTTGATGAATGCGTTGCTGCATCCAAATGCAACAACAATCACTCACGGCATCATCTGGGATGTGCGCTTGCCGCGCATTCTGGCTGCGCTTGTCTGTGGCGCCAGCCTGGCAATGGCTGGTGCTGTGCTGCAAGCAACGTTCGCAAACCCAATCGTTGACAGCGCGTTGATTGGCATTTCAGGATCAGCAGCCTGCGGAGCTGCCCTGGCACTTCTTGTAACACCGCTCGCGCAATCGACTCCGGCGAGCATTGCTGGGTCGCTATTCGGTGCAGCGATAGCCGTGTTCATTTTGGTGCACAGTCGCCAGACTGGCTTGCGCTTCACGCTTTTCGGTATTGCTTTAGGTGCTGCCGCGTCAGCGCTTTTAGCGCTCATTGGTAGCGACAGTCACCGCGCAAATGGTCGATCACTTGTCTCATGGCTATTCGGATCTCTGGCACTAACTACCTGGTCCGCGGTAAGTGCAGTAACAATCAGTCTTGTTTTAGGTGCCCTCATGCTTCGGGGGCAAGGTCGTCTTCTTGATGTTGGTTCATACGGCGCCCAAAGTGCAGGACACCTTGGTGTGGACATCAGGCGTCAACGAGTGCGCTGGCTTGTAACAGTGACCGTTCTGATTGCGCCATCAGTGGCATTGTTTGGTGCTATTGGTTTCGTTGGCCTTGCTGTTGCGCACATCTCGCGCATGCTCGGAGCAGTGAATCACCGGGCATTGCTGCCATTAAGTGCACTAATCGGTGCCGGAGTTCTTACTCTTGCTGATACAACATCGCGCACGATAGCTGGCCCGATGGAGATTCCACTTAGCATCACATTGGCCCTCATTGGCTCCCCCATTCTGTTCCTGGTTCTTCGAGGTATGCGCGATGAGTAATTTCAGTGGCAACATTGAGCTTCAACCGACAACTGTTGTTTTAAGCGGGCGCACCATTTTGACAGATGTGCCATTTAAGGCGGGTGCCGGTGAGGTGCACTGTGTTATCGGCCCAAATGGCTCGGGTAAATCCACATTGCTGCGCGTTCTGGCTGGTGACATTCCGGTTGATGGCCTCACCTACGCCAACTTCGAAGTGAAAACACTCAATACAGCGCAGCGCGCTAAGTATCGCAGTGTTATGCGAGCTAATGTTCGCCCGAATTTCTCGTACTCAGTATCCGATGTTGTCTCGTGGTCGTTATTGGCTAACTCTGCATCTTCACTCGGTCCAGGTGCAACGAGGGATCGAGTGCTTGATGCACTGACACAGGCTGGAATCGCAGACCTGGCCGACAGACCAGTCACTCAGTTATCTACCGGACAACTCACCCGAGTCAACATAGCTTCAGTGTTATTGCAAAATGCCAGCATCATTTTGGCCGACGAACCAGAAGCAGCCCTAGATCCAGTTGCACGTATCGAAGCGTGGAAGTTACTTACTTCAGGCCCTGCCACCGCAGTTATTGCAACTCACAGCCTTGATCTAGTTCTGGAATTCGCAACACATGTCACCGCCATCAAAGATGGGTGCATCCTGTATTCACGCCCGATTGGTGAACTGAGCATGAATGAGTTGAAATCGGTTTATTTGTAGTTGTGTTTGTTGGTTGTAGGGAAGCAACTTGTCAGGTTAGCGCGCAGATGTGATTGCGTGAGAATCGTTTAAGTAGCGGGGACAGGATTGGTAAAAGATCTTACGCTCTTTGGAATACGCACAGAAATGTGAGTTCTGTTGTATTTTTGTAACTCCCCACCTGTAGCGAGTAATCAGGCCAATATCTAAGGGCAAAATAATCGAAAACCTAGATCCAAAAATCAAGAATCGTTCAATTATTAATGCAATGATTCTGAGACACTTCTAGACAATTGGGTCAAACGCTCAGCTCTCGCGAGTTGTCTCACTCTCTACTTGACTCATCTTTACAAACCAAGCTGCAACTGAAGCAGTTATGACTCCCATTAGTGAAATTCCAGTTAGCATCAAGAGAACCGCCAACACGCGCCCTTCAAATGTAGTTGGATATTTATCACCGTATCCAACCGTAGTTACCGTAGTAATTGCCCACCACAAACCATCGCCGAAAGATTTAATGTTGGACGTAGGCACAGAACGTTCGGAAATAGTTATTTGAACAGCAGCAATATATGAAAGCAAAATACTAAACAGAAAAACCTTGACTGCAATCGCGAATTGCCGTCCAACTGCAACCTTATGAATTACCAAACTTCCGATTGAGATGAGCCTTAGTAGTCGCAAAGGACGCAATGCAGGAAGGGCTACACACAGAATTTCAAGTGGATGGGTTTTCAAGTATTTCTTCCTGCTTGAAGCGGTAACAATTCCTACCAATATATCAAGGGCAAATACGAACCATACAAACCATTGAATCCAATTAATCCAACGTTCCATATTCTGGGACATTGGGTTAACAATCGCAGGCAATGTAAACGCGACGAGGTAAATGCAGGCAAGAGTAGTTAGGAAATCATTCCAGAGCTTACTTTTCATTCCAAAAATCCTTCTGAGTCGCAGCCGAATTCAAGTTTATCGATAACAATTGACCCTCCCACCCAAATAAAACCAACTAGACGCTAGGCCAAAACATGGGTGAGCGCATATAGTGATGCTGAACACCTGCTGCTGTTATGTGAAACCATCGATGAACGCCAACAGCTAAGAAACCTAGTCATGTCCGGTGAAGCGCATTGGCGCGATCGTGTTGCCCTGCGTGCTATCGATTCGCAGGTTGCATCGATGCTGGGGATGATGGGATTCAATCCTGCCCAACGGTCGCGATTAGGTGTCGCCGAAGTCAAACGTGAATCGGTGCTAGATCAACTCATTGCCAAACGTGAAGCCGACAGGGCTAAACGAATGGGGGAATAGGTTATTTGGCAATTACTCGTAATTGCTTTTCTGACCTTTTCTCTTTCGTGGTCGCATGTGCCTAAAATCTAGATTGCAGGGGTTAATAAATGCGGAAGTTGAATGTTCCCGACCGGCCTTCGCCGAGGTTAAAGAGTCGAGCAACCGAAAGTTGGAAGAGGATAGTTATTCGCAGAGTGAGTCGGATAGGGGCAATTAAACCATCCATCTCCACCCAAGGCAGTTTGGTCAATTAAAGTTATTGGGTTAGTGATCGTAAGCAAAAGCCTTTTGTTACCATACGCGTTCTCATTGAACGCATAGGCGCCAATTGAAGTTACCGAATTTGGAATCGTAACCGAAGTCAACCTGTTATATGCAAACACAGCGGTACCAATTGACGTTATCGAATTAGGAATCTTTACCCAAGTCAGCTTGTTATTAGAAAACGCACCGGCACCAATTGAAGTTACCGAATCAGGAATCGAAACCGAAGCCAACTTGTTTTTAGCAAACACATAGCCACCAAGTGAAGTTACCGAATCAGGAATCGAAACCGAAGCCAAAGCATTCCAACTGAACGCGTAGGCGCCAATTGAAGTTACCGAATCAGGAATCGAAACCGAAGCCAACTTGTTTTTAGCAAACACATAGCCACCAAGTGAAGTTACCGAATTAGGAATCGAAACCGAAACCAACGCATTTGAACTGAACGCACTGTCGCCAATCGAAGTTACCGAATTTGGAATCGTAACCGAAGTCAACGCATTGAAACTGAACGCACTGTCACCAATCGAAGTTACCGAATCAGGAATCGAAACCGAAGCCAACTTGTTTTTAGTGAACGCATAGGCACCAATTGAAGTTACCGAATCAGGAATCGAAACCGAAGTCAACGCATTCCAACTGAACGCATCGGTACCAATCGAAGTTACCGAATCAGGAATCGAAACCGAAGCCAACTTGTTTTTAGTGAACGCATAGGCACCAATTGAAGTTACCGAATCAGGAATCGAAACCGAAGTCAACGCATTCCAACTGAACGCACCGGTACCAATCGAAGTTATCGAATCAGGAATCGAAACCGAAGCCAACTTGTTTTTAGTGAACGCATAGGCACCAATTGAAGTTACCGAATTAGGAATCGAAACCGATGACAACGCATTTGAACTGAACGCATTGTCACCAATTGAGGTGACTGAATTAGGAATTGAAACTGAGGTTAATTTGTTGTATGAGAATGTTTGATTCCCAATTTGTGTTACAGAGCTTGGCAATGTAAGTGACCCCAAGAGATTGTGATCGAATGCCGCGTCACCAATATTGCGAACCGAGTTTGGAATTGTTACGTTTGACAGTTTGTTGAATCGGAAAGAATTTGCACTAATGGTTAAAAGCGAACTTGGAAAAGTTACTGACGAAATACTTTTACGGTTGAAGGCACCTTGAGAAATCGCAGTAACTTGGCATCCATCTACCTGAGAAGGGATAACTAAATTGCTGGGAATTTTTCCACTATAACCAGTAATGGTCGCGTTATACGAGCCATCGAGCACATAGGTAAAACCAGATGTAGCAACCGAAGCGGCTTGAACCGGTGCAATAACGGAAATGCTAAGCACTAGTGCGGATAAAACGCGGAACTTATGAAACATTGTGACTCCCTTAGGTATTGCCTCATTTTAACAACATTTTGTAATTGACGTTTCCTAAACACAAACGAATTCTGGGAATGATTGAATCCCATTATGTGTCGCCGAAGTCAAACGTGAATCGGTGCTAGATCAACTCATTGCGCGGCGCGAAGCCGACAGACTGTGACGGATGTGAATTTCCTAATCTCGGTATCTAATGCCATTGATCCCAGTCATTTGCAGCCGGATTCGCGACACTGCACAAAGCTCTAATTTTCGCCCCTTGTAGGGACGCCTCAGTTTGATCCAACGGCTCAAGTGGGGAAGGCACATTGATTCCGTGACGACCTACATCCATCCCGAAATAGTGAGCCGTGAGATATTCAATATATCGATGGTCAAGCTGGGCTGCCAATTGCATTTCATGGAATGCATCTGGCATTAGATATGTATAGTCAGTATGTGTATTCTCCTTGCATGCCTTGACTACATGTTTCCAAGCCAAGTCAGTAGGTGAGAGTGATGCTGGCTTGTCATTCCCTTGATTAGTGCACCCAGACAACAGGCAACTGCCCATCACGATGGCAGCAATTACCCGAAAAACAACAGATTTCATGGTTTCAACGTACCTGAAAACCCAACCCCGAATGGTATTGTGAGAACATCAGGGCGCAATTGCCAATTCTGAAAATCCACCAATTCCGCACGAATGAATCCATTTGTGGGCACACTGGGGGCACGACAAAATCTGAACATGAAAAAACCCCTATAAATAGGGGCATTTCATAGTAGCGGGGACAGGATTTGAACCTGTGACCTCTGGGTTATGAGCCCAGCGAGCTACCGAGCTGCTCCACCCCGCGTCGGTTTCCTAAGAATACGACAACATTGGCCCTGCAACAAATCGCGCCTAGCAAAAAGCTAATTACTTACCGACTTTTTTACCTAACTCAGTGATCTGAGCCAAAGCTGTGGCAAGACGCTTCTGCGCAGCGCCGTAGGCAGCGAAGTCACCCTTGGCCAACGCAGACTGACCTTGCTCATAAGCAGTGTTAGCCGCACTGATTGCCTCAGCTAAACGCTGAGCAACCGTGCCAGTGGTGTTGACACCTGGGGTAGGTGTCGTCTGGCCTGTGAACACCTTAGCTAACGCTGTTGGTAAATCATCTTCGAAAGCAACTTTGGAACCGAAGGAAACCAAAACTTTACGAAGTAGTGGATAACCATCGCCCTGACTAGCCCGCACGTACACAGGTTCGAAGTAAAGCAGTCCCCCACCAACTGGAAGTGAAAGCAAGTTACCTAAAACTACTTCAGATCCACCTTGACGCAGCAGCGAAAGCTTTGCCGAAACGTCAGGGTCCGACTCAAAGTTATTCTGCACCTGAGTCGGTCCAGGAATAGTTGTATTGCGTGGCAACTGCAGTACTCGAATCTTGCCGTAGTCCGCACCAGGCTCGGAATTTACTGCCATGAACGCAGCTAAAGTCTGGCGCTTGTTCGGCGCAAAAGTCGTTGTCAACGAGAAAGTTGCCTTTTCCTGATCTGGCATTTTAAGCGTCAAGAAGTACGGCGGCTGAGCTTGACTCACTGCAGGCTTAGTCGGGTCGTCTGGTAAATTCCAGAAATCCTGACCTGAATAAAACGCCTGCGGATCCTTAACATGGTACTTAGCCAAAATATCGCGCTGAACTTTAAACATATCTTCTGGGTAACGAACATGTTTTAAAACTCCAACTGGAATTTCCGATTTAGCTTGCACAACGCCAGGGAAAACTTTCGACCATACCTTTAGTAGCGGATCAGTTGTGTCCCATGCATAGATGTGAACTGTGCCATCGTATGCATCAACAGTTGCCTTAACCGCATTGCGAATGTAAGTGATGTCTTGCGAATAGAACGCACTAGTTGACTGAGCATTAACCGAGTCAGCTGTTGCATCACTTAGCGAGACGCGAGCGGAATATGGATAGGCATTCGAAGTTGTGTAGCCGTCAATAATCCACTGAATGCGTCCATCGACAACTGCTGGGTAAGGATCGCTATCAAGCGTTAACCATGGCGCAACCTTACGCACGCGAGTTGCGGGATCACGGTCGTAAAGCAACTTACTTTCACTGGAAATTTGGTTGGACAACAGAATGTTTACATCCTGATAGTGCAAAGCAAAAATAATGCGCTGGAACAAATTTCCTACAGGAACTCCACCCTTGCCGGTGTAAGTATTGTTCTTCTGGCCATTGGCGCTGCGATCATCTGGGTAATCCAACTCGCGAGGCGCTGCATCTTTAGGTGCACCAACAATTGAATAGCTTGGTGATTGCTCGCCAAAGTAGACCCGAGGTTGTTTAATGTCGAGCGAACCTTTTGGTGGAATGTCACTCTCCAAGAAACTTGGCGAGCCGTTACTTGTCACCTTATTTTCGTGTGCAGCAACTAGACCATAGCCATGTGTGAACACCATATGATCGTTGAACCAGTTGCGTTGATTGTCTGCAACACCGTCAAGACTTACTTCACGAACCGCAAGCACAGCCCCACGCTTAGAACCGTCCAGCGAGTAGCGGTCAATGTCTAATGAATCAGGGAACGCATAGAAACCACGAATCTGCTGCAAGTTTCTAAAAGTTGGCGAAACAATACTTGGATCAAGAAGGCGAACATTCGACAAAGTCGATGCGTCCTGGCCCAGTGCTGCGCGTGATGGATTATCAATAGCTTTGTATTCAGCAATCTGTGCTTTGCCTAAGCCATAAGCCGCAACCGTAGATTCCAAGTTGCGCTGGATGTATGGAGTCTCGCGGGCAAGCTCACTTGGCTTAACCTGCACCTGCTGAACAAAAGCTGGATACAAGCCGCCTATTAGCAAGGACGCGCCAAACATGGTGCCCAAAGCGATGAACGGTACTGACCAGCCTGCACGAAATAGTGATACAAAAAACAAGATTGCGGTTGCAAATGCGATGTAGGTCAAAATTGTTTTAGCTGGTACGAGCGCATGCACATCTGTGTATTTCAAGCCTGTAATCAAGGCATCTGATTTCGTAGCTAATGCAAATTTATCTAATGAATACGCGATGCCCTTGAGTAATGCGATAAGACCTAAAAAGAAAACTATGTGCTGACGGGTCGCCTGATTAATTCTGCCGATATTTCGTGGGTTAAAACCACCATAGACATAGTGCACAACAACATTTGCCAGGCCGGCAAACACAGTGATTGTGAAAG
>Ga0214919_10010044_pt1 | contig 12078 bp, 8 predicted proteins | sample LL1503_MetaG_FD_177994 | JGI IMG/M metagenome (GOLD analysis project Ga0214919, IMG submission 177994) | Freshwater microbial communities from Lake Lanier, Atlanta, Georgia, United States - LL-1503 | ecosystem: Environmental > Aquatic > Freshwater > Lake | place: USA: Georgia | collected 2015-03-15
TTTATTAAATGTTTAAAAGTAAATATCTACTTTAAATATAATAACTGTCAAATAAGTTCTAGGCTTTTAAATAAGCTCTTTTAGGTTTATCAAAATAAAATTACACTCATTTATTTGAGGATAAGCCCAATATGTGTAATTGCATTTTTTTTAGCTTTACCAAATGCTATAATATGAACTTTTTTAAAATTAAATAAGTCTCTAGCAACACCTTGTAATTCTTTTGCAGTTATGGCTTGTATAGAATCTATTCTCATATTAACTGTTTCAATTTGCCTATTCAATAGTATTTGCCTAGAATAGTGTTCGTTTTCATATTCAATATCATCAAAATCTGTTTTATATGTATCACAATAGTTTTTCTTATTATCCTTCAATTCTTTTTCAGGAATGGGATTTTCTTTTATTTTAACTAATTGTTTAAATATTGCTTCTATACATTTTAGTGTATCTTTTGCCTCAGTTTGTGCATATATATCTACATATCCAACCTCTTCGTAATTGCTAATATCACTTTTAATTGAATATACAAGACCCAATTTTTCACGTATTTCTACAAATAGGCGACTACTCATATTACCTGCAAGAATATTCATTAGTAATTTATAATGGTTTTTATTAGGGTCATAATAACCACGGGTTTTAAAAATAATATGGATGTAATCTTGGTTTAAATCTTTTGGAAAGCAATTCACTTTAAATTCTGGGTGTTTATCTACAAATGGTATTATCATTGTTTCAATATTATGAGTGTATTTATCATTGTATGTATCTTTAAATTTACTACTACTACTACTACTACTACTACTACTACTACTACTACTACTACTACTACTACTACTACTACTACTACTACTACTACTACTACTACTACTACTACTATGATTATCCAAACTCATAGTTTTGTATGAATCAACGCCACCAAAATATTTTTTAATAATAGTAATATATTCATTTTGAAATTTACCACTTAAACCAATTATAAGATTATCTGGTCTATAATGTTGTTTGTGAAAATCAATAATGTCTTTACGACTAATATCATTAATAGTTTTTAAAGTTCCAATTATAGAATAGCTAAGAGGGTGTCCTTCTAACAAACATTCCTCTATTTTTTCACCTATAATTTCATCTATATCATCAGCATCATCATTGTATTCTTGAATGATTACATTTCGTTCTGTTTTTAAATCTTTTTCACGCATAATAGGATTAAATATCATATCCTCGGTAATTTTGCAAATTATATCTAGATTCTCTTTTGTTGAAAGGAATTTATAATGATATGCTGTAATATCTTTACTTGTAAATGCATTGAATGATATACCATTTGAATCAAATGTTTTGGAAATATCAAGATAATTTGGAAATTTAGGAGAGCCTTTGAAACATAAGTGTTCAATAAAATGACTAATGCCATTAATATGTTTTGGTTCATTCTTGCTACCTACTTTAAAATAAAAATATATTGATGCTGTGATAGTTTCACTTCTATTTGGAAGTATTAATATACGGGTGCCTTTTGTATTTTGTAATAATTGCATTTTTGGTATTGCATGGCTTTTTTTTAGAGTAATGGGTTTAGTTTTTTTCTTTTGTTTAATTGTCATTTTTATTTTATTGGTGTAATTTAATATATATTAATAACACATATAATAAGTTATATATTAAATTATAAATTCTTAATAGTATTCGTCAATATCACTTATATATAATCAATGTTAAATATAGATAAATATAAGTATATAAGTATTGATTAAAAGTATTGATTAAAAGTATTGATTAAAAAGTATTGATTGAAAGTATATACTTTATGTCTCGTCAAGATTTTAGAAACCAACAAGTAAATTTGATATCATCATCATATGATCCTACAAAACAAAATGTTAAAAATATGCAAAATGGACAATTACTAACATCAGCTGGTAAACCTTTACCAAAATTACCTCCACCTCCACAAGCTTATCCAAAACCATCTTATATTAATACACAACCTAATACAACACAATCTAATACAACACAAACCAATGTTGAAAAAGCACAAACTAATACTACACAACTTAGTATTCAAGAACAACAATCATATTCTCATCCACAATATCAACATAAATATGCAATTCAAAATCAAAAGGGGAATAACCAATCAGGGAATAACCAATCAGGGAATAACCAACAACAAATACAAAATCAAAAATACAATCCTTATAGTAATTCTATGAATACTAGTAGTAAAAATGCAGATAGTCAGCTATTTAAATCATCGCAAAATGTTTCAAATCATCCATCACAAAGTGGTAATCCCTCTGTTTTATATGGTATACCAACACACCCAAATCACCCCAGTCAAAAAAATATTAGAGATGATAAGACAAGCGATAAGATAAGCGATAAGACAAGCGTTAAGATAAGCGATAAGACAAGCGATAAGATAAGCGATAAGATTTACATGCATTTTAAATTGAAATATCCTGCAACAATTGATGCAAGCGGGTTTTCGATTACAACTATTAATGCCATCGTATTACAAGCTATGAAAAAAGAGCCTCTTAATGAAAAGACAATTGGTAAAATTATTGATATAATTGACCATAAATTCAAAATGACAATTAATAGTGATAATCGCCAAGGTGTTCAATATGATACTATGACATTTTCTATGGATGATAAAAGCAAAATAAGTGTTGATAAATATCTGGAAAACTATACAAATAAAGTAGCTATATTATTAGATAGTGATAAAGCAATTGAGGCTAATTTACCTAAAACTATGTCTCCTGCATCAGATATGTCTAAATTGGAACCTCCTGAACCTTTTAGTGAGGATTTCCCGATTAGAGATAGAGCAAAGCAAACAGATATGATGATACCAGAGGTTCGCGAATATGATTATTATATTATGATTAACTCTAATGATAGAAATATTGTAAAATCACCGGACCCAAATAATTTTATAATTGAATTTGCACCTGCACCATCAGGAGAAAATACCCCACAAAAAGGCTACATTGACCGTACATTTAATAATATTAAATCATGCGAATTATTGAATGTTGTAATATTAGATACTAGCACTACGGTTGGTTCTAGCGATTACAATGGTTTAAGTTATCCATATTTATTACTACATTTTGATGAATTGCAAAATAGTTATTTTGGTAGTAATATTAATTTAAGTAAAAGCTTTGCAGTATTAACTAATTATATTAAATCTGGTAATTATAAATATTATAATTTGTTTGGAGATTCATCAGAGAATACAATTTCTAAAATATATAATCCTAGAATAAATTTATCAAAACTTACTACAAGATTACTATTACCAGATGGTACACCATTTAATTTTGGAGAAGATTATAAAAATGATACATCAAATAGTTGTATTACTTTTGGATTTAGAATTAGAACAATACAAATGAATTTGGCTAGTCAATTTGTAAATAGTGCATAATAAGTTTTTAAGTTTTGCCAAAACTTAACTAAAAGCTAGGTAGCTAGAATGCTTTTAGCATTCCAGCCACCAGAATTATAATTATTTCATGATTATTAAAAATATTTTATGGCTTAGAAATGTTTCATGGCTATTGAAAAGATTCACGACTTAGATTTTTTAAAAGTAGTATGCTTTTGGTTAAGTTTTCGCAAAAACTTATTTCGCAAAAACTTAGTTTTACGACAAGTATTAGTTTTTTTTGACTTTATTGGGTTATCACAAGACATTACAATTTGCTTTTCAAAATGTTTATGATATGTTTCCTCGGTTTTATATATTATTTGCGATGTGCATAAATCATCACATTCGTAAAACCATTTTACTAATTTGCTATAAGGTTCATTTTGTATTAATATATTTCTAATATTAAATTTTGGCATTGTAGTTTTATATCTAGATACACAATCTTTTCCATCTTTACAAAATTTTGCTATATATGAACATAGCATAGGTATAATTGAATTAAAAAAAGTATGATATACTGATACAATTCTAATTTTTTCATTACTAGTATGACAATTAGTAAAATAACCTTGATAATTAAATACTACACTACCTAAAAAATCAATACCTAAATTACATATATAATTAATTGAATCTTTTGTTCTATCTATTTGTTCTTTATTTTTTTCATTTAAAATAATATATAATTTATTAACAATTGATTCATAATGTGTTTTAATACTATTTAATTCTGGATTTGGATGATTGCAAAAACCTTGCATACGTAGTTTTTTATTTATTTTATTATGAATTTTATATAACCAATCTATTATATCATCTCTTGTATCTAGATACTCATCTATTGGAACACTTTTTATATATTTTGCAAAACTTAAACGGCAATATTTACATGGTAATACATATTGTAATGATGTCATGAAATCTCGCATATTAACTTTATCTGTAAATGTGGGATTCTCTGGATATATAAATGTTAATGTATGTAGAAATTGCCATCCACTTTTACCCCAAAAAACTGTATTCATTTTATATGGTGTTGTATATAATGTTTTATATAATGTTTTATATTTTAGCAAATATTTAATATAAATTATTAATATCTTATATAAAGTTGAGAAAAAAATGTAATTAAGTAATAGAATACTATTCTAGATATAGTTCTAGATACAATTTGTAATACTAAAATTATAATCTAAATAAAAGTTATAGTATTTAAAGTATTGAATATAAAAGAAATGGTAAAAAAAACTAAAAAACATAGTAGTAATAGTAGTAATAGTAATTATGAAAGTAATTATAAAACTAAATATAAATTACAAAATGCAGGAGGAGGGGAACCTCCAATGGATTTATCAACATTAACTAAAGAAGATGTCCAAGGTCTTATATCACAAGGTATATCATTAGAACAAATTTCAAAAATTGCTACCGACCAAAATCAACCTGTTCCTCCTATTATACAACAAATGATTAGTGAAGAATCACCACAAGGTGAAATGGCAATGGCAACGGAAACGGCAACGGAAACGGCAACGGCACCTCCACCACCACCAGCTGCTATGGAACAGCAAGCAGCTATGGAACAGCAAGCAGCAATGGAACAACAAGCTGCTATGGAACAGCAAGCAGCTATGGAACAAGGAGGAATGGAACAAGGAGCGATGCCACCAGCACCTCCGCCTATGCCTACTAAAGCAAATAAATTTCCAGCAATGATGGATGTTGCAACATATAGTCAATATAAGAAAGTTGATAATGCTGAAAAAAAAACAAAAACAGGAGCACACAAACCCGATGTATATGGCTATGAATTTTCCAATATAATAAATAAAGAAATTATAGATGAAATTAAAAGAACACAAGGTAGTTTTTTAATTGGTGTTAATTTGGCAAATTTAGTCAATGAATTTAAAAGCATGATAGTAAAAGAAAATAATAAAAATAATTCTAATAAAAACAATTCTAAAAAACAGAAAAATTCTAATAAAAAAAATGCTATGAAACAAAATCCTGATGGTATATTTAATAAAGTTGGAGAATGGATTGATGTTGATTTTGATACTATACTTGATAAAAAAATGGGGTTTCGTGGAAGTGATATTCCTCTTCTTCCAGAAGTTGATTTAACAGATTATTCCACATTTGACGAGGTTATTGATGAAAGCAGAAAATATTCAAATCTATCAGGCTATAATGGTAAAATTACTCCATATGGTTTATTTACAATGACCAGGATGTTATATAAATATAAAAAGACTAATGCCCAATGGATAAGAGTTGCAACAATTTTAGAATTAATATATAAATATTTAGGTAATGAACAATCAAAATCAACATATTTTGATAAAGGAGAAGGTAGTCATAATGAAATACCAATAACTTCATTATTAGAACTAGAAGAATTTTATAATACTGACCATATATTTATGAGTAAAAAAGAATTAACAAAATTTAAAGATTCATTAACATACTATAAATTTGATACTACAATAAATTTAAATAAAAAAATAAGAGAATTAAAATCTAAACCAAAACCAATGTTGTAGTTATGATACTACATGATACTACATGATACTACATGATACTTAGTTATAATCAAACCACCAACTGTCATCTAAATAGGGTGGTATTTCACCAGTATCAATACAATTATTAATACTTGGTCCTGCTTTAATCATATTCGCAATTTCATTAAAATCAATAGCATATGTATAATATCTAATATTTGATACATAACCTTCAAAACCACCAAACATATTAACCCAAAAATCATCTTCATTTTGTTTTGGTAATGAACTAAGTTCTTTACGTATTTTCATATAACCATTAACATATAAGTCTAGATTCTTATTATTTAGAACAATATTCATATAAATCCATTTACGAACAGGTAAATTGTCAATATCAGCATATTCTAAAATATTCTCCTGAGTATTCATATAAACGCGAATTGCATTTTTATCTGGATGAATCCAAACACCAGGAGCACGATTAGGATAGCTTGAAGAATTGCCTTTATGAAAGATATGTTTCCATTCACCTTTCTTATAATCAAAACTTTCAATTAAAAACCAGAATCCATATGTAAATTGTATTCCATCTTGATCACTTGATTTATTAATAGGTATATAATTTACATTATTTATGTCTTGACTAACTACTAGAGCATGTTTAGCATTTTTAGAACCATTTAATAAATATGGAGTATCTGTTTTAGATGATTTATAACTATTTATTAGATATTTGGCAACGTAATATAGAATTATTAGAACAACAATCATAATAATTACTTTTGCAATCATCCACAATACTGATTCACCTTCGGGTTCAGGGGCTGAAATTCTTGAGCTTGTATCTTTTCTTGCATTTCTTTCTGCTTTTTCTTCTGCATTTTTCTTTTCTTTATCACTTGCATTTTTCTCAGCCTTTGCATTTCTCTCAGCCTTTTCATTTCTCTCAGCCTTCTCAGCCTTCTCAGCCTTCTCAGCATTTTCCTTCTCCTTTTCCTTTTTTATAATATTATTAAGATTAGAAGAACTACTATTATTTTTTTTGGTATTTTCTCCAATAACAGTATTTTTTAGATTAGAAAAAGCACCCGTGATACTATCTAATATGCCTTTATTATCTGGTTTAGTTTCTGGTTTATTATCTGGTTTAGTTTCTGGTTTATTATTATTATTATTATTGTTATTATTATTATTGTTATCATTGTTTGGTGGCTTAGTTGCTGCTCCTGTAGTATTAGGAGGCTTTGGTGTTGTATTATTAGGAGGCTTTGGTGTTGTATTATTAGGAGGCTTTGGTGTTGTATTATTAGGAGGCTTTGGTGTTGTATTACTGGGTTTATTAAGATTTTGCAATAATTTATTTAATTCAGCATTATTAATTGGAGGGGTTGCATTTTGTGCAGGTTGGTTTGCAGGTTTATTTGACATAATTGTTTTTTGTTTTTAATTGTTGTTTTAAATTTCTATTGTCTATATAATTTAATAATTTATTATTTTATAAATATAATTACTACTATAATAATAGAATATTTTATTACAAATATTGATTAATTTTAATATATGAAACTATGAAAAAATAACAAAACAAAACACAATGAACAAAACACATTACATAACAAAAGAATATACTATTGTAAATAAAATGATTAATGCTATACACCAATACACCCATGTTGGAACCATTGAAAAAATACTAGTAGTGACAATTGGTCCATTATAATATATACGTTTTGCATTAGAAACAGTCATTGCAGTATTCATGAATGAAACTCTTGCAATTTTACCTGAAAAACCACCATCAGGAGTAATATTAACTTCACTTGTGCTAATTGCTGGAAATCCTTTCAAAACACAGCTAGATGATAATTGCCCATCTACATATATATCTACAATTTGATTATATACACTAACTATTACACTAACCCATTTTTGAAGAGGAATCATTTTTGCAACACATGTTCCAATTAATGGATTTGTATTTCGTTTACTATCAAAAGCAGCAATTGCATTTAATGAACAAATTGCAGTTAAAGATGTTGCAGTAGTAAGAGTATTATCAAAACCTTCACTTTTATTACTACTGTTATTACTACTATTGTTATTACTACTGTTATTACTACTACTGTTATTTGATTGAGAACATGATGTTCCAATATTATTTCCAGATATCATATTAAAAAAGCCTGTTTCACCATAACCATTACCATTACCATTACCATCATTACCATTACCATTACCATCACCATTACCATTACCATCAAAAATAGTATGAATAGTTGGATAATCTATTTCATTACTGCCTAGTTTAGTAAATACAAGTTTTTCATCAGGATATACTGGGCTAATTATAGATGCTGCAATATTAATTTCTTCTGGGTTTAATTTATTATATACATCACTATTAGGTTCTACTACATTATTTGGTATATCTGTAAAACTTGCCCTTACAGTTGTTGCAGTAGCTCCAGAACGGGTTGTTGTTGGTGTTAATACTACATTTGATGTTAGTGTTGGTGCCAGTGTTGGCATTGTAGTTGGAATTACAGTTCCTTGAAGTTGAACACGAACAATTAAATCATTAGTTTTAGTATCAAGAACAATTTCTGGATTTCCAGAACCAGCAGTTCCACGCCTCATAATTACTTTTTCTTTACCATATTCATAATTATAATCTTGAATGTTTAACCAAAAACTAATTGAATATTCATTGCTATAACTTGAATTTGGAATTGTGCTTGAACCAATTGTAGTTGAATTACTTGCATTTTTAACATCAGGCATTACTTCAACTTCTAATGGAGTAGCTTTATTTGCAGTAGAATAATAACCATATAACCAATACATTGAACCAACAAGTGCTACAATACAAACAATTAATAATATAATACCTATTACTTTTGAACCAGAATAACCAGATTGCGAATTATTATTCATTGAACTAGTAGTCATTTGTCTCATATTCATTGGTCTAGTATTCATTTGTCTAGAATTCATTGGTCTAGAATTTACAGGTTTAACAGTATTCATTTTTATTTATCTAATATAAGGTACAATAAGATAATACAATGTTAATACAGTTCTATACAGTTCTATACAGTTCTAATATAAGATAAGATTATTTATAGTATCATAAACAATCTTCTATTTATAATAATGATAGAAAAATAAATAAGAGTAAATTAAAATATAAAATAGAATATAAAATAGAATATAAAATAGAATATAAATTAGAATATAAATTAGAATATAAAATAGAATATAAAAAAGTAATAAGATTTTATTAAAATTACATAATTTTACAATATAAAGGAAATAATTATACCGAGTTTATTTCATTATAAGTTAAAGGATATGGATATAATGTCAAATTTTTAATTTTTCCTAAGAAATTATTATTTTTTTGTCCTAATACAATTTCACTATTAATATCATAAGTGACAATAACACTTGGCATAACCTTAGTTGATGTTAATACTCCATCAATATAAAACTTAATATTACGATTTTCAATAATAATAATATATTTAGACCATTTTTGCAATTTTATATCATTAAATTTTACTTCTGTATACTGTGCGTAAAATGGATTATTTCTGTATTTTATATTTAATGATAAATAATTTTTCTTTGGATGATATGCTATAACAGGAGAATCATTCATTGATATAATAGGTTTTACAATATTATAACTATGTTGCCATTTTTCATTACTATTTATTGAAGGAATATACATTTCCCATACAAATGTTAAACCATATCCAAGTTTGGGAATATAAAGAGTATCACGTGATGTTATTAATGAACTCATAATAAATGTATTTGTATAGTCTTCTGTGAATTCAGTTTCAATGTCATTTGTTAATAATGGTATTTTATATAAATTAGTATTAGATTGTATACTATTAATATAATAATACAACATGTAAACTATTAGTAAACAGATTATAATTATTATCAAATACATTATTTGTTGATTCATTTTTATGATTAGTGTTCTAGATACTAATTACTAATTACTAATTACTAATTACTAATTACTAATTACTAATTACTAAATATTAAATACTAAATACTATATTTATATAATAAAATAAAATAAAAAACTTATTATATATTAAAAACATTAAAAACAAATAATAAAATTTAAATTTGTAATAGTAAATTTGTAATAGTAAATTTGTAATAGTAAATTTGTAATAGTTAGTTTTTAATATGTATATAAAAGTAGCATCTAATGATGATGCGTCAAATCTATCAAATCTATTAAAAGATGGTGATTGGATGGTATTGTATTATGCAGAATGGTGTGGTCATTGTAAAGATATGAAACCCGAATGGAAAAAAGTTGTTGATAAATTGGGAAGCTCAAAAAATATAAACCTTGCAGAAATAGAAAGCAACCATTTAAGTTCTATGAAAACTAAACCAACAATACAAGGATACCCTACAATTAGAATGTATAATAATGGTAAAGAAAAGGCAAGTTTTAATGATGAAAGAATTGCTAATAAAATAGAAGCATTCGCTAATAGTAATACAAGTAAAAAGAATAGTAGTATTCGTAATCACCGTAATCATAGTAATCACCGTAATCATAGTAAAAATAACTACAAAATCATAAATTTAAATACAAAGAATAATTCTTTGAAATTAAATTTACATAACTTACCTAATAGGCAAAATATTAAAATAAATAATGTATTAAAAACAATTAAAAATAAGAGGGAGAATAAAAAAGAAGTTTTTGGTGATATTCGCAATATACCATGTATTAATATTCGAAAAGCAAAATCTTGTAAATCTAATCCAAAATGCACCTATGATTATGATAAGTATGTATGCACAGATAAACTATTTTATAAAAAAGAACCCCAACCCAATGTAATTATTAAAAAATCAATTAGAAAACAACGCAAATCAGGTAGCAAATCAGGTAGCAAATCTAGTAGCAAATCTAATAGCAAATCTAATAGCAAGTCAGGTAAAAAAACATTAAAAAAAACAACAAAAACTGTATTTGAGCAATTAATAAAATCATTTGGAAAAATTGGAAGGGAAGCTGAAAAAGATTCTAAATTACTAAAAAATGCTACTAATAAATTATAAATTTTTAAATAAATTATAACTTCATAATTCCATAATTCCAGCATATAGTGCATCTAGAGTATTATTATGATAATTTATGTAAATACTTTTATATGTTTTAATATAAAAACGCCACCAATATTCAACATCAACCCAGGTTTTCAATTTATGTAATTTTAAGATATCCCATGGTTTGCCTTGTGTTCCATATAAATCTAATACAACTAATTCGGGGTTTTCATCTGGATTTCTCCATCTACCAAAAAAACGTGGCTCAATAGCATATAATTTATCCTTAAACATAAGACTTATCATTTCAGTATCACCCTTTATTTTAATATTATTTTTTCTTATTGTATCTAGATACTTATCTCTTTGTAATACTATTTTAGAATTGGGAGTTATTAATAAAACAGATGTTTCAATATTCATTCCTTGAGATGCTTTTTCATTATCAGTTTTACTATATGGTATAAGATTACCATGTAATTGTTTTCCTTTCCAATTACAATATTTATTTTGAAATTTTGCCATTTGTGTATTATCTTGCTTGTAATATCGGTTTCGCAAGTCATTACTTATTTTACCCATAAATATGCATGCGGGCGTTTTTAAATCAAATAATGTGAAAATATCGTCTTTTATAACTAACATATCTGCATCTAGAAACAAGATTTTATCATATTCTTTATATTCAAAAATACGTAATTTTGTAAATGTTTTAGAATAAATATTTTTTATATTTTCATCATCATGACTATGACTAATAAGATTTGGTGGTATTTGCAAATAATCAACTTCTATAATGCGGTCATATACTTTTAATATTGTTTCTCTTGCATCTTTTGTTATTTCATGTGTAATCATACAACAAAGGTCAAAATTCTTATATAATTTACTATCAAGGTTTGGCATTACTTTATTTATACTAGAACCTAGAAGCATAATACCTGGTAAATATGAATCATTACCAAATAATAATGTAAATATGGCATATTTATTTGTTGTATTATTTGTATTATTTGTATT
>Ga0214919_10010045_pt1 | contig 12078 bp, 9 predicted proteins | sample LL1503_MetaG_FD_177994 | JGI IMG/M metagenome (GOLD analysis project Ga0214919, IMG submission 177994) | Freshwater microbial communities from Lake Lanier, Atlanta, Georgia, United States - LL-1503 | ecosystem: Environmental > Aquatic > Freshwater > Lake | place: USA: Georgia | collected 2015-03-15
AGATAGAATTTTCTGTTTAACATTTCAAACGGAATTTTTTGGTAGCCACGGTTTTATTGAGATCGAAGGCACACCAGTTGCTCCAGATGTCTATCAAGAGCTATTGCGTTCCTACGATGCCGGCGTCGCCGAGTTCCTAGACCTTGAGGCAGCTAAGCCCAATACCTTGGGCAATACGCGGATGCTGCTAACCCTTTAAGGCCCCAGCGCTAGGTTTTTAAGGGAATATTGCCCCCAAATCTGGGGTTCTAAGAGGTACCAGCAATCCACCTCGCGCCTTCCCTTCGCAGGGTTATAGGCTTGCGGTAGTTACCAATAGAAGGAGCAATGCCGATGTTTGAGCGCTTTACCGATCGAGCCCGACGAGTAGTTGTCCTGGCTCAAGAAGAAGCACGCATGCTCAATCACAACTACATCGGCACCGAACATATCCTCCTCGGCTTGATCCATGAAGGCGAAGGCGTTGCCGCTAAGGGTCTAGAAGCTCTCGGAATTTCACTCGAAGGCGTACGCGCCCAAGTAGAAGAAATTATTGGACAAGGTCAGCAAGCACCGAGCGGTCATATTCCATTTACTCCGCGCGCCAAGAAAGTTCTGGAACTCTCCCTTCGCGAAGCTCTGCAACTAGGGCATAACTACATCGGCACCGAACATATCTTGCTCGGTCTTATCCGCGAAGGCGAAGGCGTTGCCGCACAGGTTCTTGTAAAACTTGGCGCTGATTTAAATCGCGTCCGTCAACAAGTAATTCAACTTTTATCTGGTTACCAAGGTAAAGAAGCAGCAACATCAGGACCTGCCGAAGGCACTCCATCTACCTCACTTGTATTAGATCAATTCGGTCGCAACCTCACACAAGCTGCGCGTGAAGGAAAACTCGATCCGGTAATCGGTCGCGAAACTGAAATCGAACGCGTCATGCAAGTTCTTTCACGTCGCACCAAAAATAACCCAGTATTAATCGGTGAACCAGGCGTTGGTAAAACCGCCGTAGTTGAAGGTTTGGCGCAAGCGATCTTCAAAAACGATGTCCCAGAGACTTTGAAAGATAAGCAGCTATATTCACTAGATCTCGGTGCCCTTGTTGCCGGCAGCCGTTACCGCGGAGATTTTGAAGAACGCCTAAAGAAAGTCTTAAAAGAGATTAAAACTCGCGGCGATATTATTTTGTTTATCGATGAAATCCATACTCTTGTTGGCGCTGGAGCTGCAGAAGGTGCAATCGATGCCGCCAGCATCCTTAAGCCAATGCTTGCTCGCGGTGAGCTACAGACAATCGGTGCAACTACTTTGGATGAATATCGCAAGCATGTTGAGAAAGATGCTGCGCTTGAACGTCGCTTCCAACCAATTCAAGTTAAAGAGCCATCAGTTGCTCACACCATTGAAATTCTTAAGGGTCTTCGTGATCGATATGAAACCCACCACCGCGTATCTATTACCGATGGTGCGCTAGCTGCAGCTGCAAATATGGCAGATCGTTATGTCTCTGATCGCTTCTTGCCAGATAAGGCTATCGATCTAATTGATGAAGCTGGATCACGTCTGCGCATCAAGCGCATGACTGCACCTGCTGAACTTCGTGAATTTGATGAAAAGATCGCCGAAGCTCGTAAAGCGAAAGAATCTGCAATTGATGGCCAAGATTTTGAAGGCGCTGCCGCACTTCGCGATAAGGAAAAGACACTTATCGCAGAGAAGGTAGAAGCAGAGAAGAATTGGAAGGCAACTGATCTCGATAAGGTAACTGAAGTAGATGAAGAGCTAATCGCTCAAGTTCTCTCTGCCTCAACTGGTATTCCAGTATTTAAGTTAACTGAAGAAGAGACAGCGCGCTTGCTACGTATGGAAGATGAACTTCACCGCCGCGTGATTGGCCAAGATCAAGCGATTAAGGCGCTTTCACAAGCAATTCGCCGTACTCGCGCCGGACTTAAAGATCCAAAGCGCCCTGGTGGTTCATTTATCTTCGCTGGCCCGTCAGGCGTTGGTAAGACTGAACTTTCACGCACCCTTGCCTCATTCTTATTTGGTGATGAGACCGCACTTATCCAATTAGATATGTCTGAATACTCAGAGCGCCACACCGCATCTCGTTTATTTGGTGCACCTCCCGGATATGTTGGTTACGACGAAGGTGGACAGCTAACTGAAAAGGTTCGCCGTCGCCCATTCTCGGTTGTCTTATTCGATGAGATCGAAAAGGCCCACCCAGATATCTTTAACTCACTTCTTCAGGTTCTCGAAGATGGCCGTCTAACAGATGCACAAGGCCGCACCGTTGACTTTAAGAACACTGTAATCATCATGACCACCAACCTCGGAACACGCGATATTTCAAAGAGCCTCGGACTTGGCTTTGCCAATATTGATGATGACCTAACTAATTACGATCGCATGAAGGGCAAGGTTCAAGATGAACTCAAGAACCACTTCCGCCCTGAGTTCCTTAACCGTATCGATGATGTAATCGTCTTCCATCAATTAACTAAGGATCAGATTATTCAGATCGTTGATCTAATGATCGCCAACCTAGATGAGCGCTTAAAGGCAAAAGATATGGGAATCGAACTTACTCAAGCTGCTAAAGATCTTTTGGCAGCGCGTGGCTATGACCCGCTACTTGGTGCTCGTCCACTACGTCGCACAATTCAGCGCGAGATCGAAGATTCACTCTCAGAGCGAATTCTCTTCGGTGAACTCAAGGCTGGCGAAATTATCGTCGTAGATGTCGAAGGTGATGCAGCAGAAGCTAAGTTCACATTTACTGGCGCTGCTAAGGCAACTACGCCTGATTCACCTGAAGATCTAGCTGAAGCAACTAAGTAATTTAGTTAACTTACGGAATCTTCTTTCCTGGATTCAAAATTGAATTCGGGTCAAAGACTTTCTTAACTGCGCGCTGTAGTTCAATTACGGTTGCCGAAATTTCTTTGGTAACAAAGTTAGTCTTTATCGAGCCGATTCCGTGTTCACCGCTTGCCGTACCGCCGAGTGATTGAGCGATTTCAACGATTTCACTAAATGCTTTCTGGGCTCGCTGCGCTGCCGCCTGGTCACCATGGTCATGAACGATTGTTGGGGGCATATTTCCATCACCGGCATGGCCAAAGATTCCAATTACTAGCTCGGATTTCTTACTAAGTGCTTCTACCTTCTCAACAAATTCAGCGATCTTTGTTATCGGCAGGGCAACATCATCTAGCAATGTTGCGCCCATACGTTCCAGCGCCGGATATGCCATTTTGCGAACTCGAATTAAATCTGCGGCATCTGCTGGATCATCTGAATAAACACCGTCGATTAAATCAAAGCCTTTGCAGGTATTTAACGCTGCTTCACATTGCGCGTGGTTCTCATCTAATTGCATTAATAAAACAGCACCTGCTACTTCAAATCCCAATGGGTGCCATGCCTCAACTGCCTTCAAAGTTGTTTGATCAACAATTTCCAGCATTGAAGGTCGATATTGCAATAAGGCAGCGGCTGCCGCAGCGGCTTTTGCAATATTTGGAAAGGTCGCAATCAGCGTTGCTGGGGCAGCGGGGCGAATAACTAGATTTAGTGTGAGCTCAGTAATAATTCCCAGCGTTCCTTCAGAACCGACAAATAAATGCAGTAAGTCATAGGTAGTAACTGATTTTTTAGTTGGACTACCGAGTTCAATAATTTCACCGCTGGCCAGAACAACTTGCATCGCCCGCACGTGAGCTGAAGTAACGCCATATTTAACGCAACACATACCGCCGGCATTTGTCGCGGCGTTTCCACCCAGTGAAGACCAATCGCGACTGGCTGGATCTGGCAGATAGGCCAGACCTAACTCTTTAGCCGCATTATCTAAATCTATATTTATAACGCCTGCCTGAACGCGAGCAATTTGATTCTCCGAATCAATTTCAAGGATTTGGCTCATCTTTTCAAGAGAGATAACTAGCGAATCAGCGGTTGAATTTGCACCGCCAGATAAACCACTACCTGCACCACGCGTTACAACCGCGATCTTATGTTCGTTGGCATATTTAAGTGCGATTGAAATTTCTTGAGCGCTGCGCGCCAACAAGACTGCAAATGGGGGAGAACTTGTAGCAAATGGTGCTTGATCGCGCGAATAAGAAGCGGTGATATCCGGATCGGAGATAAGTGAGCAATCTGGGCCAAGCAGTTTAGAAAGCGCTGCGAGATGGCTCATACGCTTAACTTTATCGTCTTTTTAATCTCCAGTGATTTTGACTCTTTGTAGCGCTTGATCCAAGCGCGATACTTCAAATATCTCCATGCCATCGATCTTTACATCACTGCCTGCTGGAACAAGTGCGCGTTTAAAACCTAAGCGGTGCGCCTCAGCTAAGCGGCGTGAGACACCACTGACCTTGCGAATTTCACCGGCTAAACCGACTTCACCAATTGCAACTAGATCTGCGGGAAGTGCCAAAGCTTTTGCAGCAGAGGCAACTGCAAGAGCAAGTGCTAAATCGGCAGCAGGTTCAGACATCTTCATTCCGCCAACAGTTGCGGCATAGACATCACGACCACCTACGCGCACATTGGCACGTAGCTCAAGCACAGCAAGAGTCATTGAAGTACGAGCAGAATCAAGGCCGCTGGTTACACGCCGGGCATTTCCAAAATCATTTTCGCGACCTTGGCTAACAAGTGCTTGAATTTCCGCAAGCAATGGGCGGCGGCCTTCGAGAGTCACAGTTACACAAGTACCAGGAACTGGTTCAGCATGGCGAGAAGTAAATAAACCAGTTGGATCAAGCACGCTCTCGATTCCGGTATCGCTTAAATCAAAGCAACCGACTTCATCTGATGCACCAAAGCGATTTTTAATTGCTCGGATAAGACGTAGTCGAGAATGGCGTTCGCCTTCAAATTGCAAGACAACATCGACGATATGTTCGAGCAAGCGTGGGCCGGCGATAGATCCATCTTTGGTTACATGGCCGACCAATAGCAAAGTGATATCGCGATCTTTACAGATACGTATTAGCGCGCCAGCGACTTCGCGTACCTGGGTCACACCACCTGGTGAGCCATCGGCTGCCGCAGAACCAATTGTCTGCACGCTATCGATAATTAAAAGTTCAGGCTTTACCGAATCAATATGAGCAATAACCGCGCCGAGATCTGTTTCGGATGCTAAAAATAATTTGGGATCTACTGCGTTAATGCGTTCTGCGCGCAAACGTACTTGTGATGCTGATTCCTCACCACTTATGTACAGCGCAGGAATTCCTTTGGCGGCAGTTTGTGCGGCAACTGATAAGAGAAGCGTTGATTTACCAACACCGGGTTCGCCCGCGAGCAAGATGGCAGCGCCTGGTACTAAACCTCCACCAAGTACGCGATCTAGTTCGGATACTCCGGTTGCACGTGCGCGTGCAGATGAGAGATCAACATCGCCGATAGGTGTTGCGGCGTGGGTAACTCGTCCAGCAACTAGCGATAATTTCTTAGGTGCGGCAATTTCTTCAACGCTGCCCCAGGCTTGGCATTCACCGCAGCGACCTACCCATTTTTGTGAGGTCCATCCGCATTCAGCGCAACGGAATGGATCCTTCTCGACTTTAGCCATAAGCCTTAGCCTAGAGGAAGGCGCTGACTACTTCCCAGCGGCAACTGATGCTGGGTGTTGAATAACAAATAAAGGCAGCGAACGCGCCTTAGCATCGTTGATTCCCTTAACGCGCTTATCGCAATGCTCGGCCAGAACAGCGTATGCCGCCTCGCCCATTAACGCCTGAAGTTCGGTGCGGTTAGAAATATAAACCGGTTCGTTACCAACGTGTGCATCTGTATTGCTGGTGCAGTACCAATCAAAATCATCGCCGCCATCGCCCCATGCTAGGCGTTCGTATTCGCCGATCACCGTTACAGAATATTCGCGCTCGCCGACTTCGCGCGTTTCAAAACTGCGACGCAGAGGTAGCTGCCAACAAACATCTGGCTTGGTATCAACGAAGTGACGATTTTCTTTCTGTGCCAAATGGTGCAATACGCAACCAAATGAACCAGTAAAGCCTGGTGCTTCATAACCTTTACGATTTAAAAAGATACATCCGTCATCGATGGTACGAGTCTTACGTTCTTTATCTTCATCCAAATCTGAGATACGCAATTGGCCATTTGGTTTCTTGGGGCGGGCTTGTTCAAAGAATTGCCACATTTCAGGAGTTAAATCTGCGGCGGCTTTGCGCACGCGCTCTTCATCATCTTCATCGGAATACATTGCACCTTCTGTGCAACAACCAGCGTTTGGACGATTCTCAAATACACCTTGGCAACCATCGCCATAGATGCAGGTCCAATATGAAGTAAGCCAAGTAAGGTCACATTTAAAGATTTCTTCAGGATCGTTAGGGTCGGTAAATTCCACCCAATCGCGTGCGAAACCTGGCTTAATTTCTGACATAGTTGCAGAGCCTACGCGTACTCTTTCGCTATGGCTAATTCAGAAAAACAGGTCGCCGTCATTGGCGCCGGGGTAATGGGCGAAGCTCTTATCTCTGCCTTGATTACATATGGAATTTCACCTAGTGCGATCACTATCTCTGAAAAGCGTGAAGAACGAGCCCTAGAGTTAATAGAGCGTTACAAAGTATCGAACGCACCGTTAAGTCAGAACGTTGCCAAATGTGATCTGATCTTGTTGGTAGTAAAACCACAAGATATGGCTGGCGTATTAGAGGAGATAAAGGCCGATATCCGCACCGGATGTCTGGTGATCTCCTTCGTCGCCGGTAAGCAGATTCGCTATATCGCAGATTTAATTGGTACTAGCGCAAACCCGGTAATTCGCGTTATGCCTAATACCCCAACTTTGGTGGGCGCTGGAATGTCAGCAATTTCCTGTTGCGGCTTAGTTACCGACGAACAACGCGACTTTGTACTTGGCTTCCTAGGAGCTGTCGGCAAGGTAATTGAAGTCGATGAAGATCTACAAGATGCAGTAACTGCAACCAGTGGATCAGGGCCGGCTTACTTCTTTAGATTTGTGGAAGCGATGGTTGAGGGCGCAATTGCGTTGGGACTATCTCAAGAAGATGCCACAACTCTGACAATTCAAACAATAGTTGGCGCCGCTAAGTTGTTGGATGAATCCGGAGATTCACCAACGACTCTGCGCGAGAAGGTAACCAGCCCAAATGGAACAACCTTTGCTGCCCTAAATTCTTTTAACGGCTCTGATATCTCAGGCGTTGTTGCAAAAGCGATGAAGGCAGCGCGTGATCGCTCGCAAGAACTGGCTTAACAGAGCTTTACTTACCGCAACTGTATTTGCAGTTGCGTTAGCGCCGTCGGCTGATGCAGCACCTAAAACAGTTGCCATTAAACCAATGGCGCAGATTGGACAGGATGTAACGGCAGAAGGAATGGCTGTCACAAGTAAATATGTAGTTACTTATGCAAATATTGTTGGCAAAAGTTGCGATATCAAAGTAAGAGCTATCGACTTCGCAGGTACAGAAATCTGGTCAAAAACTATTGATTCTGGCTGGGATGAGGCCGCAACCACTATCGCAGTTGATGCACAAGGAACTATTTGGCTGACTGGAAATAGCGCTGCTGCACCAGTTCTTGAAACTATGACTGTAACTGCAGGTGCTCTAAATCCAGATTCGGTTGTAATTGAGAGCGCTACTGCGCTACGCCCAGATATGAAAAACATCGCGCTGTGGCAACTATCAAGTACTGGCGATCTCTTATCGCAAACAAATTCAACAACGCTTCAACCCGCAATCGTCGATGCTATTTCCGTTAACTCCACTGGAGCCTCAGTTTTACTAGCTAGAGAAAGCGGCCAATCACTTGCCTCGGTAAAGGCTGGAGTATTTGGCAAAGAGTTAGCCCTCGGAACCAGTAAGAGTAAATTTAAAACTCTTCAGCGCGGTTTAGATGGTTCGACTTATCTATTTGGATCAAGTAGCGAGACTCTTGGTGGAAAGAAGTTAGTCGGCAAGGTCGATGGCATATTAATGAAAGTCGCTAAGACTGGAAGTATTGCCAGCGTTGTTCGAAGCTCTGCCACAAAAGCGATACGTGATTGGCAGAGTTCAACTTCATCACTTTTACTAACCGGTGTAGTGAAAAGCGGAGCAACAACCGAGACTGCAATCACAAAATTTACTTCTGCCTTTGCACCAATTTGGACTGTGCGATTTGCCTCAACTGGTTCTACTTTGGCCGAACTTGGCGCTAGCGGTTCAACTTATGCGATATTTGAACCGACTGCGTTGCTCAAAGGTATTTCAGGTTGGAAGGTTACAAAAGGGCAATCAATTGCGCTGTCATTTGATAGTAAGGGTCTTATCAACGGTGCCTTTACTAGTCCGCAACTAACATCACCAATTGCGACGGGATATTCACCTGATGGCGGGCTGATTGTTTTAACTGCTTCGGGTGCGATCCTGCGAACACTAGCTCGCTAATTTAGGCAGCGCGTAGCAAAAGTAATTGGTTATCTATTCCAGAGACTAGGTATCGAATTTTATTTAGAACAATCCAGGCAGAATCAAAACCATCTGGGTTCTGCTCTTTAGTAACTAGCGATAGCGCGCTCTTGCCGATATCAAGTGCGCAGAGCCTTTCCTGACAGTTGAAGATGGTGGTCTGCCCATCGCTACTTAAGAATTTACTTGGAGTTCCATAACCGGTAGTTGGCAAGGTTTTGATTACCGTTGGTGCAGATAGATAAGCCCATCTGATTTGTTCTGCTCTTGGCAGAGTCAACGTGGAAGAAGTTAGCCAAGTTGCTAACACTCCACGAGCTCCCTTTTGTAGCGCAACGTCATATCCGACAACTGCGATTGGTCCACCTGATGAATCGAGAGTTGAATAACGCCAGGCAGTTGAACTTAAACCAGTTCTTTGCGCAACTCGGATTGCACCCGAAGTTGCTTCTTTGCGCGTATTGATTGTGAGTACTGAGTCATAGAGCAAGATCGTGTCTTTGCCATCGAATAGCGCATCTAAATGAAAACCAACATCGCCAGTTGTTCGATCATCGGTCTTGCGATCGCCATCGACTAGTTCGTAACTCCATTCCGTTGCACCTTTCGCTTTTACAGCCCCGAGCAGAATTCCTTGTGATTCATCGCGGTAGAAGACTTGTAAACCAGATGCGCTAACCGAACATGCGTTAGAGATGCTGACATCACTTGCGGTACGCACGCGATTCGGATCTTCGTAGCCATTTACCGAAGGTCCATTTCCATCTACAACTTCATATTTAAAGGATTTACCGTCGTATGTGGCATAACGCAGATCTTTATCTACTGAATCGGCGTAGAAGATATGGAGAGTTTGCGCCTTCCCGTAACCACTAACGCAGGCAGAGACGTCACCGGTAATTGCATTTCTAGTACGTCCAGCAGTACCGCCTCGTCCATCAACGGTTAGCTTGCTCCATACTTTTCCAGTCCAGAGCGCAACTTTAAGCGCTCCGTTATTGGCATCTTGATAAATAATTGCTGGATTTGTATTAAAGGTAACAGTTGTTAAATTCTTTGCATCTGCCGCTGGATCTATAATGCTTGATTTCCATCCCGCTTGCGGAGTTACTGCATTAGTTGTTATCGCATCAGAAGTACCTAATGAGTTAGATGCGGTAACGGTAAAGGTATAAGCCGTACCGTTCTTGAGGCCAGACATAACTGCCGGGCTATTGGTAAAGCTCTTCTCCGCACCAGTTTTAACGTTCTTGACCGTGTAGCTCGTGATTTGGGCAGCTCGCGCATTTGCAGGCGGATCAAATTTGATAATTGCGCCGGCATCGGAAAGTAGCGCTTCGGCATTGCGCACTGTTTGCGGAATACCAACTGCAATCCCCGCAGGTGGCTTGGTGCGCAGATCTTGCATCATCGCAAGAAGTAGCGGACCCGGCTCGTGGAAAATTTCACCAGCATCTAAATTCGGCGACATAACTGCATCGCGCCCAGCTTTAGAGAATGTTGCTTCATCTAAGTGGCTAATGGATGAGCCATCTTCATAAATCTTTGGTGAATATAGAAGTGGTTTTACGCCACCATTTATTGCAATTCCTTGCGCACCTGACCAAACCAACTTTGATGTAAGAGCTTCACCTAATTCAAGTGATGGTGATGGTAAGTCCGAAAGTCTGCGCCCATCTCCAGTTTGAACATAAGCATCATATGGAGTTGGTTGATCAATTGATCCGTATCCAAAGAAATTGTCGTAACTATCGGTAGATAGAAAACCTAAGCCGTGTGCCATTTCGTGGAGTATTACCGATTGCAGGTCGTACTCAGATTTACTTGGTCCATTACTGCCACCGCGGTACCAACTGGCAAGTGAGTTAACAGTGATGACCATTTCGGGGTTATCTCCATCTAAATCTTTACCAGCTAACGCATTTGCTAGTGCTGATGGATACCAAAGGCTGGGATCGGGTGCACCTGAGAAATTGGCGAAGTAACTTCCGGGGCGCGCACTTCCTAAGATGCTAAAGGAAGAAGATCTACCCCAAGTGGCATCGATATAAATTGGTACTTTGGAATCAAAGTTCTCAGCCCAGGTATCTATCGCTGCCTGAACCTGAATCTTTGTCCACTCTGGAAAATTATTGTATTTAACAATAAATTTTGCTTTCTTCTCAAGATGAGCAACTTTCGGTGTTGTATCTTGCTTTGCAGTTGTGGCAGGTCCTGCATAAACGCTTCCCCATTGCGTTGCGGGGCGAACCAAGACAACCGATTGTGCATTTGCTGGCGCGACTAAAGCTGTGAGGGAGATCGCAAAGATCGTAGATATGGCGCTAATTCGCGTCAGAGATCTCAGATTTTTCCTCGCCATAGCGCCCAACGCTATCAGGGTGCGAGAATGTCTCCATGTCCTCAAGTAACGATCGATCTGATCTGAGTCAGGTAATTGCTCGAATGAAATCTGAGCGACCTGCTGTACTTAACTTCTCATCGGTATCTAATCGCCCTGAACCAACGTTGGAGGAGGCCCGCGGAGAGTTAGCAGATGCAATTGGACAGTTAGCTCACACGATTTTCTCAAAGAAGTATGGTCCATTAGTTGGAACAGTAACTAAGACAACCGCAGAAACACTTTTAAAGAGCGGTGAAGAGAATTTATATCGCGCTAAAGGTGACGCCACGCTAATTATTCAAGAGTTAGTAGATCGTGCCTTTACTTCAAAACCGTCTAAGAAAAAATGAGTAATTTAGTAACTATCTATTCACGCCATAACTGCCATCTCTGTGAAGCAGCCGAGGCAACACTTGCACAGCTAAAAGAAGAGTTAGCTTTTGAAATCGCAATTACCTATATCGATGGTGACGCAACTCTAGAAAAACTCTATGGCCATGAAGTACCGGTAATTCATATCGATGGAGAACACCACGACTTTTTTAAAGTAGATCCAGTTAGATTTAGATCTTCCCTTGAAAGACATCGTCAGCGTCAATAATTCGATATGAATAACCTTGTTCAGCAAGGAAGCGTTGGCGATTCTGTGCGAAATCTTGATCGATAGTATCGCGCGAGACAACTGAGTAAAACTTTGCACCACGTCCATCAGCCTTAGGACGCACAATGCGCCCCAAACGCTGAGCTTCTTCTTGGCGTGAACCAAAGGCGCCTGATACTTGAATTGCAATAGTTGCTTCTGGCAGATCGATTGAGAAGTTAGCTACTTTGGAAACAACCAAGCAGGTAATCTCACCGGTACGAAAAGCGGCAAATAACCTTTCACGTTCCTTAATCGGCGTTTCACCTTTAATTACCGGCACACCTAAAGTCTCAGATAAATCATCTAGCTGGTCGATGTATTGGCCAATAACCAAGATCTGTTCGCTAGCGTGCAGGCTTACCAGCTCTGCAACAACATCGCGTTTAGTGCGGGTGGTTGCGCAATAGCGGTATCGCTCTTCTGGTTCGGCAGTGGCATAAGAAAGGCGCTCTGCTTCAGTTAGATTTACGCGAACTTCAATACATTCGGCAGGTGCGATATATCCCTGTGCTTCAATCTCTTTCCAAGGAACATCAAAGCGCTTTGGACCGATCAGTGAAAATACTTCACCTTCCATGCCATCTTCACGAACTAGC
>Ga0214919_10010046_pt1 | contig 12078 bp, 8 predicted proteins | sample LL1503_MetaG_FD_177994 | JGI IMG/M metagenome (GOLD analysis project Ga0214919, IMG submission 177994) | Freshwater microbial communities from Lake Lanier, Atlanta, Georgia, United States - LL-1503 | ecosystem: Environmental > Aquatic > Freshwater > Lake | place: USA: Georgia | collected 2015-03-15
GTTGGCCAATGAGGGTTATCTCGAGCAGGCGGCGCAGTACTCGCTCCAGCCCGCGCCAACAGACAAACGGGACTCCATTCGCGCCATTCTGCGTGTGAGTCCGGCCCCGATGCCGGTGCGCAAGACACTGGGCCTCCTCGAGATGGGGTGGGGGCAGCCGCGTGAGGCATGGCGCGCCTTCGCCACGCTCGCTCCGGCCGATTCTGCGTTCGATACGTGGAGCGACTTCGCGTCAGACGCCGAGCGTGCAACCGCGTGGGCACCGGCGCGCGACGCACTCGCCGCGATGCTTGCCGCGCGTCCATCTGGTCCAGTTGCCGTGCGCGCCGCGACTGCCGCACTCAATGCGGGCGAGCCGAACGCGGCGCTCGCGTTCATCGCCACAGGGGGCACGCTCCTTCCTGCCATCGCCGCGCGCGCTCAGCTGCTCCCGCTCGAGTTGAAGGCGTTGAGTCAGCTCGGTCGTGCACGCGACGTTGAGGCGCGCCTCGCGGCCAACGCCCCACAGCTCGATCCTGCCGTCGTCAAGAGCTATGCCCGTGTGGTCGCGTGGGCCTGGATTCGGAACGGCCAGATCGACAAAGCCCGCGTTGCCCTCACCCAAGCCACCGGCGACGATGAGGATGAAGTCACCGCTTGGATCGCGCTGTACGACGGTGATCTCGTAAAAGCACGCAATGGACTGCGGCATCCAGCGGACGTCACACCCGAGGTCCTGAATGCCATGGCGTTGCTGGGGCGCACGAAGGCCGATAGCTCGCGTGCGATTGGCGCCGCGTTCATGGCACTCGCCCGCAACGACTCGGCGCAAGCGGCGCAGCGCTTCGAACACGCTGCCGACGAGGTCGTCGATGCCGCTCCCCTGCTGCTCGCCCTCGCGGCTCGTATCCACGCCGCGCGTCGAGGGGACGCACTGGCAATCGCGCTGTGGCAGCGGATTGTGCAGCACCACGCGACTGCGCCGGAAGCGGCGGAGTCAGATTTGGAATGGGCGCGCGCGTTGCGTCGCAAAGGCGACGCGGCGGGCGCAGTGGACCGACTCGAACATTTGATTCTCACGTATCCGCAGAGCGCACTCGTGCCACAGGCACGACGTGAACTCGATCTCGCTCGCCCTGGAGCCACGGTATGACCTGTCGTCGTTCAATCCTCCACCGCCTCGGCGTCGCCGTTCTACTCCTCGGCAGTGCGACCGCGACTGTTGGCGCGCAGCACATGCTCGTGCCAATGGATGACATCCAAGCAAATCACCTGAAGGCGTATGGACTCGCCTTCACCGCGCTGAAAACGGGAACCAAGACGGAGTGGTTTCTGAACTACCGTGGTGGAGCCTTCCTGCTGCCTGAGGATCCCGCATTGCGGCGCAAAGCCGCACTCGACGGAATCACCGTGGAGTCCATGTCCGACGCGACCCTCGCCGGAATCCGCAAGGAAATCGCTGCCGGTAACATGGACGCCGTGGCGCTCGAGAAAGCACCACGCATTGCGATTTACTCCCCGCCGAAGTCGCCCCCCTGGGATGATGCCGTGACGCTCGCGTTGAAATATGCCGGCATCGAGTTCACGCAGATTTGGGACGACGAAGTGCTCAAGAGCGACCTTACCAAGTACGACTGGATCCATCTGCACCACGAAGACTTCACCGGGCAGATGAACAAGCTGTACCTCGGATTCCGCGACACGCCGTGGTTCATTGAACAGCGCGACCGCGATTTGGGAACCGCGCAGCGGAACGGTCTCGCCAATGTTCCCGCGGTCAAGAAAGCGGTCGCAGGGAAGCTGCGGGATTTTGTGGAGAAGGGCGGTTTTCTCTTTGCGATGTGCGGCGCAACCGATACCATTGAACTCGCGATGGGCGCGCAGAACGTCGATATCGCGGGGCCGTACTCAGATGGCACGCCGATGGACGCCGATGCGGATGCGAAGATGGATTGGATCCACACCTTCGCATTCCAGAATGTGCACCTCGAGATGTCGCCCGGCGTAAATGCCATGAGCGACATCGACGGGCACCAAGTCAACGTGCCCGCCCGTCGGCAGCCGTTGGGACAGTTCACCCTGTTCGGCTTCTCGGCAAAGTTCGATCCGGTCGCGACCATGCTGTTGCAAGACCATCGCAAGATCATCCCCGACTATTACGGGGTCACGACCTCGTTTGCAAAAGCAGTGCTCAAGCCAGGCGTGACTATTCTCGCCACAGAGGAGGGTGCACCATGGGTGAAGTACATCCACGGCGATTACGGCAAAGGATCCTGGACCTATCTCGGGGGGCATGACCCTGAGGATCCGCAGCACAACATTGGTGCGGCGCCGACCGACCTTGCCCTGCATCCGAACTCGCCCGGTTACCGGTTGATTCTCAACAACGTGTTGTTCCCGGCTGCCAAAAAGAAGCCGCTCAAGACGTGAGCGATTCGGTCACTCCTGTCGCACGGATTGCTCAGGGACCGGCGCGCGCCATGCGGGCCGCTATTTCGCTCGCGGGCGGGAATGAGGTCTGCTTTGCCTGCACGGTAAACGATCAGGGCATCATTACCGGCGCGCGCCCCGTTGCGCGTGGTGATATCTCGAGCGTTCTCGCACTCCCCGGCTTCGCGCAGCGCGGCGAAATGCTGGTGCACAATCATCCGTCGGGAATCCTGCAGCCCTCTGGGCCAGATCTCGAAATCGCGGTGCGCGTGCATGGCGACGGCATCGGCTTCGGGATTATTGACAACGCGGCCACTGACCTGTACGTCGTGGTCGAGGTCCCGCGCGAGCAGCCGATAATCGAGATCAATCCCGATGACGTTGCGGATTTGCTTGGTCCTGACGGACCCATTGCGGCAGCGCTCGGACGTTACGAAGACCGCCCGAGTCAGCGCGAGATGGCACGCCGAGTCAGCAAGTTGTACTCGCGCGGCGGGATTGGGCTGATTGAAGCCGGCACCGGCGTCGGAAAATCGCTCGGCTATCTCGTCCCCGCATTGCGGTGGGCGGCGGCGAATGGGGAGCGGACGATTGTCTCCACCGCGACCATCACGCTGCAAGAGCAGCTGGTGGGAAAAGACTTACCCTTCCTCGCCGAAGCGCTGAGCGATCAGCCGGTGCGCTTTGCGCTGCTCAAGGGGTGGCGTAACTATCTGTGTCTGCAGCGTCTCGAGCAGGCGCGTGCAGCCGGTGCGTCGTTGTTCGATACTGGCGCGGCTGCTGAGCTCGATGCGCTCGCGTCGTGGGCCGACAAAACGCGAGACGGGTCGACCGCGGACCTGCTTGTGGCGCCGCGTACCGACGTGTGGGACGAGGTTGCCGCGGAGCCGGATTTGTGTACGCGACTTCGCTGTCCGTATTTCGAAAAGTGCTTTGTGTTTTCTGCGCGGAAGCTTGCGGCGCAGGCCGACATCGTGGTCGTGAACCATCACCTGCTGATGGCGGATGTCGCCGTGCGGCGCGCCTCGGGGAACTGGGCTGAGTCCGCCGTGCTCCCTGCCTACACCCGACTCGTGATTGATGAAGGGCATCATCTTGAGGACGCGGCGAGTTCGCATCTCGGACAAACGGTCACGCGCCGCGGCGTACAGCGACTCTTCGCGCGTCTGGATCGCAATGGCAAGGGGCTGCTCCATTCGCTCGAGCGCAAGCTCGTCGCGGCGGACGACCTCCTGAGCGTGGCAAGCTTGGATCTCGTGCGGGCGCGTCTCGTGCCTGCTGCAGCCACCGCGCGCGAGTTGGGGATGCGCCTGTTCGATATTCTCGACGAATGGATGCATGCGCGCGGCGAGCAGCAGGTGCGCCTCACGCCGGTGTTCGACGACGAACCCGTGTGGCGCGCTGGGCTCAGCGCGTCGCTCGACGATGTGCTTCGCGAGATCGAACTGCTTGCGGAAGGACTTGTGATGGTTCGCGAGCGTTTGGAGACCGATGAACGCCGCGCCGAGGAGCTCGCGCCACTGCTGAATGAGATTCGCGGGGTGACGCGCCGGCTTGGTAATGCCGCCGATGGAATGCGGATGGCGCTGCGGCCCGGGAAGGACGCCGACAAGCTGGTGCGGTGGATCGAAGCGCGAACGGATTCGCGTCGACGGCAAAGTGAGAATACGGCGGAGGAAGGGGATCGTCTCGATCGCAACGTCGCGCTCGCCAGTGTCCCGCTCGATATGGCGCCGCTGTTGCGAGAGGATCTGTTCCGTCGGCTCGAAACATGCGTGGTGACCAGTGCGACGCTTGCGGTGGGTGAGGCCTTTGATTTTGTGAGTCGACGTCTCGGCCTCGATCAAGAGGACGTCGAGCCTGTGACCGCGTCGCTGCCGTCGCCCTTTGACTATGCGACCCAAGCGATTCTTGCGATTCCCACCGATTTCCCGGCGCCGAACGAAGACGCCAAGGTCCACTTCCGGCGGACCGTTCAAGTGGCAGCTGATCTCGTGGAGGTGTCGGGCGGCGGGGTCTTTGTGCTGTTCACGAGCCATCGCGATGTGCGCGAGGCCGCGCAGGCAATGCGCGCCTTGGGGATTGAGTCGCAGCACCCCTTGCTGGTGCACGGCGAGGACACGCGCGATGCGTTGCTCCGCCGATTCCGCGAGCACGGTGACGCGGTGCTCATTGGCACCGCCTCGTTCTGGGAAGGGGTCGATGTGCCAGGGCGCGCGCTTCGCGGGCTCGTCCTTGGCAAAATCCCCTTTCGCGTGCCCTCGGAGCCTGTCACAGCTGCGCAGTGCGAAGCAATCGATGGCGCGGGGGGCGATTCGTTTGGCGAGTATATGGTGCCGCACGCCGCGTTGCGGCTCAAGCAAGGGTTTGGCCGACTCATCCGCACAGCGACCGACCACGGGGTGGTGGTTATCTGTGACCCGCGAGTCGTGCGCAAGTCGTATGGCAGAGCGCTGCTTGCTGGGTTGCCACCGGCTCGGCGCATCGAGGGAGGGTGGGCGATCATTCTTGAGCAGTTGCGCGTATTTTACGGGAAGACCCTTTCAACCACTTCAGGGTAACTTAGGATATGAAAACGCCAGGGAAGATTGTCTGTGTTGGCCGCAACTACCTCGAGCACGCCAAGGAGATGGGAAACGACGTGCCGAAAGAGCCGCTGCTCTTTCTGAAGCCGCCGTCCACCGTGATTGCCTCGGGCGAAGCGATCGAGCTCCCCGCTGACGCTGGCCGTATTGATTTTGAAGGGGAGATCGGCGTAGTGATTGGCACGCGCCTGCGCAAAGCAACCGCCGCGGAATGTGCTGCGGGCGTCCGTGGTATCGTCGCCGCCAATGATGTTTCGGCGCGTGAGTGGCAGAAGGAAGACGGCCAGTGGGCGCGCGCCAAGGGCTCTGACACCTTTCTCCCGCTAGGCGACGAGTCCAACAAGCCGTTCGACTTGGCGGACCTGACCGTCGTGACGCGACACAATGGTGTGGAGAAGCAGCGCGGCCGTAGCGCCGATATGGCGTTCTCGATTCCGGTGCTGCTTGAATACATCACCCGCTACATCACGCTTGAACCGGGCGATCTCGTGCTGACGGGCACCCCCGCCGGCGTCGCGCAGATTTTTCAGGGCGACATGGTGGAAGTCGAGGTCCTCGGGCACTCGATCGTCCGTAGCACGGTGGCCGCCCTGTGATGTGTGAACATCGCCGATGACCACGCCGCGCCGGCAGCTCATCAGCACGCCGGGGACGCATCGCGATCCGTCGCGACGCGGCCCCGGTGCCGTGTTGGTGTCATTGCTGGCGCACGTGCTCGGCATCACGATGTTGGTCCGGATTTTGGTCTTTCCCGTCGACTGGGCGCGCCTGATGAGCGAAGGGAACACGCCGCCGATCGTCGAGCGCATTGGGTTTATCGCGCTGCCGAAGGGCGATCCCAACGAGACCGAGCCGGCGCGCTCCGGAGGAAATGGCCGTCCGATCGTGCAGACCAACAACCCCACACCGTCGCTCCCGCCGCTCGTGGCTCCGACGATTGTTCCCAATGGGCTCCCCGATCTTCCACGGCCTTTCCGGCCCGGCGATGAGGAGCAGGGGAGCGGTCCGATTGTTGGCACCGGTGGTCCGGCGCGTGGCATCCGGCCGCAGTTCACCGATCCACGCGTATGGGCACCGGGAGCGACCGTGGTGCAGATGCCGCTCACAGGCACCCGAAAGCTCGACAGCACGCTCGCTACACGACTCGGCGCCCTCAACGATTCCCTCGCACAGATTCCGAAGGAGCGCGAGCCCGGCGACTGGACCTTCGAGCGCGATGGTAAGAAGTACGGGATCGACGGCAAGTATATCCGTCTCGGGAAGTTCCAACTTCCAACGGCCGCGCTCGCACTGCTCCCCCTGAATCAGACCGCAAACCCTGGTCAGACAGAACGGGCCAGGGTGCTCACGCAGATCCGCAGCGAGATTCTTGACCAAGCGGCGCGCGGCGCGCGCGACGACGACTTCCGCGCGGCGGTCAAAGCACTCCGCGAGCGCAAAGATAAGGAACGCGCCGCGGCCAAGAAGGACGCGGGCGACACCAAGGTGCCCGGCACGCCCTGAGCACGCGGGCGGACCGCCGCACAACTACTCGCTGCGCGTGTGGCTCCTGATCACTCCGCCGAGCACGCCAAGCACTGCGTAGTCGTCGTTCGGGCCGAGTTCAATGGCCTCACGCTCGCCTGAGGGCAGAAGCCGGATCTTGATGCCGATCCGCTGCATCTCGCGCACCAGCATCGCGCCGCCGATGCGCACCACGAGGGCGTCGCCGTCACGGGCACGTTCGGACGGATGCACAATCAACAAGTCGCCTTCGAGCACGCCGGCCTCTGCCGTTCCCTCGGGAAATGCGCGGGTGATGAAGGCATCGCTCGCGCGCAACAGCGTGCGGTCGATGGTCAGGAACCCGTCGTCGATCATCGCGCGCTGTTCGCCGTCAGGGCGCATCACGGGAACGGGCACCGTCCCTGCGCCACCGGCAAAGCCCAGCAACGTCACTCCGCGCGACCGCCCCGGTTCGCGCTCGATATACCCCTTCCGCTCCAGCGACGCGAGCAGGTCCGCCACCGATTTGGTGCTCGCAATCTTGAACCGTTCGGCGATCTCTCGCACACTCGGCTGAAAGGTGCGTTCGGCGAGGAAATCGAGGAGGAAATGGTAGACCTGCTCCTCGATTAGGGTGAGCGGAGTGCGGGTCACGCGGCCGATTGCCCCGCGAGGTGCGTCAGTGCACTGTCGATGTTGGCGAGCGAGACGTCACGACCCAAACGGAAGATGGTCTTGGTGATGCTGATGCCGACGCCGCGCCCAGTGACGGCAATGCGAGTGGCCTGGAAGAGCGGGGAGGCGCCAACGCCGAGTTCGGTGGCGAGCGCCTTGAGGTCGGCTTCGATGCTGGCATCAGTCCAATCGGTCAACGCGGCGAGGTGTGCACGTACGGCCTGCAGCCACTCCATCGCTTGAGCAGGATCGGCCCAATGCTTCGCTGCTGCAGCCGCGTCGATGACGAGCGGCTGGCCCGGGAAGAAGGGGCGTGCGAGCTCCACCAGCTGATCGGTAGTGCGTGCGCGCTCCTTGCAGTCTTCCAGCACGGTGGCGAACCAGTCGTGCACCGCCTGTACGGCCGCGGCGTCGGCAAAGAGCCCGGCTGCGATGAACGACGGCGACATCGCTGCTACGAGCGCATCGCCCGTGAGACGCGACAGATGCTGGCCGTTCATCCACTCGAGCTTCTTGGTGTCGAAGACGCTCGCTTTGCGAAGCAGGTGGTCTGTGGAGAAGCGCTCGATCATGTCGTCGCGCGTCATCACCTCGAGATCTCCGCCCGGGCTCCAGCCCATCAGCGCGAGGAAGTTGTTCATCGCTTCGGGGAGAATCCCGAGGTGCTGATAGTCTGCGACCGCCGTCGCGCCGTGGCGCTTCGAGAGCTTCTTGCCGTCGAGCCCGTGAATCATCGGGAAGTGCGCGAACACGGGGAGCGACGCACCAAGGGCTTGGTACAGCAGAATCTGCTTCGGCGTATTCGAGATATGATCGTCGCCGCGCATCACGTGGGTGATACCCATGGCGATGTCGTCCGACACCACCGCCATGTTGTAGATCGGGGTGCTGTCCGAGCGGAGGATGACGAAATCTTCGATGTCTTTGTTCGGGAAGCTGATTGTTTCGTGCACGAGATCATCCCACGCCGTGGCCCCGTCAGCAACGCGGAAGCGCACCACCGAGGGTTCACCGGCGGCCATACGGCGCACGACGTCGTCCTTGTCGAGCCGATCGCAGCGGCGGTCGTACTTGAATGCGGTCTTGGCGCGTTCGGCGGATTTGCGGCGTTCGTCGAGTTCAGCCGGCGTGCAGAAGCAACGATACGCGAGTCCGCGCTCAAGCATCGCGTTGGCGTCGCGGCGATGGCGTTCGAGGTTTCCGCCCTGATACACGACCTCTTCGTCCCACTCGAGGCCGAGCCAGGTCAGTCCTTCAAAGATCGCGGCGGTGCTTTCGTCGGTGCTCCTCGCTTTGTCGGTATCCTCAATGCGGAGCAGAAACTTTCCGCCGAGCTTGCGCGCAAAGAGCCAGTTGAAGAGCGCGGTCCGCGCGCCGCCGACATGCAGGTAGCCCGTCGGTGACGGGGCAAATCGGACGCGAACAGGAGAACCGGAGGCAACGCTGTGTGAGGCACTCATGGCAGATGCGAGACCGCTGGAACGTGAGGATCGTTCCGGTCACCGCGACCGGGAAACGGGTGTTTACCTTCAGCCGCAATGCACGACGCGGGTCCAACCGAAATCCGGCGGACCCGCGCCACGGAGCGAGAGGGATTCGAACCCTCGATACAGGCGTAAACCCGTATGTCGGTTTAGCAAACCGGTGCCTTCAGCCTCTCGGCCATCGCTCCCCAACACCTGCTGATGCTTCTGTCGTGCCTCTGTAGCGCCGCCGTCGATGACCTGGCGGCGGAGCGGAGGGCACAGGACTCGAACCTGTAAGCGGCTTTCACCGCGGCGGTTTTCAAGACCGCTGCCTTACCAATTCGGCGCAGCCCTCCTAAGGTTTCGTAATGTCGCCGGAGGAGCGCTCGGACGCAACCTCACACATGGCATTTCTGGCATGCACGTGGCGCGAAGCCGCCTAAAGCTGGTATGCTTCATCTCGGGAGCGTCCCGCGCTCCCTAACGTCCACGTGCGAGCCCTTGCGATGGCTGAGATTCCAGACGACGCGAATCCTGCGCTCGACCTGCTCCGGAGCGTGGGGGGCGACGAGATGCTTGCGGTCATGCTTGCGACCTTCGTCCAGTTTGCGGACGAACGCGTTCCGGCCATGGCCACCGAGGTCTCCGCCGGCCGCCTGCGTGAGGCCGCGGCCATCGCCCACGCCCTCAAAGCCAGTGCGCGGCAACTTGGAGCCCTCGCACTCGGCGATGCCTGCCAGCAGCTGGAAGAGGCCGGAAAAGCCGAGAACGCCGCGGCAGCTGCCGACGGCGTTCTCGTGGTCCAGGATCGGTATCGGGTTGCGCGCGAGTGGATGCGCGCGATCGCTACGGCTTCTTAGCCGGAGCCTGTACCGGCCGCTTGGCCGGAGCCTTGGGACCCAGCGCGGTATCACCCTGAAACACGGGGGCGGCGGCTGGCTGTTCCGCCCCAAAGAGGTCTTCCAGCTTGGTCGCCCGCGCCACGAGCCGTGCGCGCTGCATCGCTTCGGCCGATCCCTTGGCATCTCCCTGCGCGCCGAGGGCTTCGCCGAGCACCACGCCCGTGGAGACGTACAGGTACGGAATGCCGACGGAGGGACGGTCAACCCAGTCGCCCTTCCGAATGAGCGCTTCGGGGGCCTTGAACTCCTTCCAGAGCGACGCGGTCGTGGCGACATCCACAAAGCCCTCGCCCGGCACGCGTACGGTGTCCTTGGCGGCCTTCACCGAGTCCTGCATCAGCTTGCGCGCCATTCCCTGCGTGAGGAGATAGGGCGAGAAGCCGAGCTCGGAGCCGTAGCCCCCTGAGGTGCGGCTGAAGTACATCGGACGATCCGAATCTTGAATCATGCGCAGGACGAACATGTCGGCGCGCTGCAAGAAGCGCGGTGCGACGATGGCGCGGATTTTGTCCTTCACAAAGAGCTGCGGTTCACGGATTTCTGTGCCGAGGGGCACGGCGTCCGCTTCGTTCATGGTCATCGCGAGAACAGGCTTGGTCGGCTTCTTCCACGCGCGACCCTTATACGCAGCCGGTCCCTTGGCTTCGTCGTAATCGTACACGGGGCGCCGGATCATCTGGCGGGTGTACCAATCGGTGTTGAGCAGGGAGGTGTTGGCGACGAGCACGTCCTTACGGACGCCGAGCACTTCCTGCGCGTACCAGAGCGGGAAGGTGTCGTTGTCGCCGACCGTCACGAGGATGCCGTAGGGCTCCACGGAGTTGAGCATGTCGACGGCGAAGTCGCCGGTGTCGGTCTGACCGCGGCGCGACGACGCTTCCCAGTTCCCGAAGAGCGGGACGAAGGCGAGCAGGAGCACGGGGCTCGCCGCCATCCACGCGTTCCGCGTCGGGAGTTCGATCCGCTCCTTGCCCAGCAGCACTTCCTCGCGGCCAATCACGGCGGCGATGGATTCCCATACGTACACCAGTCCGAGTGCGGCCCACACGCTCCACGCCGAGAAACTCCAGAGATAGAAGTAGTCTCGGTCACGCACTTCTCTGTTGACCGAATCGCCGAGCTCTGGGTCCTGGCTCGCGCCATACTTGAAGTTCAAGTAGTAGATCAGCAATAACGTGAGCGTGAACATCAGCGGCCCAAAGAACGCAAAGCTTCGAGGGTCGCGCTTCCAGTGTACGAAGCCGCCTAGGAGGCCGAGTACCAAGAAGACGGCCGCGAGCGCGCTCTGGAGCCCCGGACGTTCGCCGTGGGCGTCACGCACCCACTGCCACTTGAAGTAGAGCCACCACATGCCAATCTGCGCCGAGAGCGGGGCCTGGCGCTCGTTGAGCTCCGGCTTGTCGTACTGGCCGCGATTGAAGTTGTACATGAAGGCGTCCTTCGTCCCGGAGGAGAAGGTGCAGGACACCTTGAGTCCATCGCGGCACGCGGTGGGCTCTCCTTCGTTGATCGCGGGGAAGAGGGCCGCTCGGATCGGCTGCGTCGCGAACGACGACCCCCCGACAAGCACCGCGGCTGCACAGGCAAGCAGGAGCTTCCAGCGCAGGATCGACAACGGACGGCGAATCAGCACGGCAAGCCCAACCGCCGGGGCGACCAACATACCGGCCATGTGCACGGCGTAGCCCAACCCAATGGTGTAGGCGATCAGCACGAGCGTCTTGTCGGCGTATGGGCCATCGGGCTCATCGCACCAGCGCACGGTGAGCCACGCGGCCACCGCAAGCCCGGCGAGCGAGATCGTGTACACCTTTTCATTGACCACCGACTGCGACCACACCGTGAAGGCGGTGGCGCCGATGATCACGGCGAGTGCGCCGCCAGCGATGCGCTGCCAGCGCTCAGAGAACCACCCCACCAGCACCCGTTCGGTGATCAGGAACCACATGCCGGCGCTGACCGCGCTCGACAGTGCGGCCATGAGGTTGATCCGCATGGCAACGTTCGGCGCAATCGGGAGCAGCGCAAAGACGCGTCCCATGAGCACGAAGAACGGGTTGCCCGGCGGATGCGGGATGCCGAGGGTGTAGGCGGCGGTGATGTACTCGGAGGTGTCCCACATCGCCGTGTCGGGCGAGAGGGTGAGTACATAGAGCCCGAAGACCAGCGCCGCGGCGATGCCGGCGGCGAGGTAGGACGGGCGATAATCGAGATCGTGCGAGGCGGTCGAAGACGCCATGGGACCTGGCTGTGTTTGGTAATGCTTCCGGAACAACCGTGAAATGTCGCCTCCCCGAGGTAGCGAGGGAAGCGGGGGCGGGGGGCAGACTGCCCCCCCATTTACCGCGATTTAGTGGCGGAAGGTCCGCCGGCCGGTGAAAATCATAGCGATGCCGTGCTCATTCGCGGCCGCAATGACCTCCGCATCGCGCACCGACCCCCCGGGCTGCACAATGGCCCGAACGCCCGCCGTGGCGGCTTGATCAATGCCGTCGCGGAAGGGAAAGAAGGCGTCGGAGCCCAGCGCCGCGCCGTCGGTGGTGTGCCCGGCGCCGC
>Ga0214919_10010047_pt1 | contig 12078 bp, 9 predicted proteins | sample LL1503_MetaG_FD_177994 | JGI IMG/M metagenome (GOLD analysis project Ga0214919, IMG submission 177994) | Freshwater microbial communities from Lake Lanier, Atlanta, Georgia, United States - LL-1503 | ecosystem: Environmental > Aquatic > Freshwater > Lake | place: USA: Georgia | collected 2015-03-15
GCTGGCACCAGGTCTTCTAAGCTAACCATCTCTACTTGATGCATTTTTTCCCTTGCTCAAATCCAAAATTATGAGCCCTGCATTTTAATAATTTTTCGAGCAATCAGCATCAGATTTCAACACGCCCGCTATGTGATCAATAGTGACGAGCTTAACCAATGCCAATTAAATAATTCAGATGGCAGTTTTACGGGTTGTGTGGCAACGCCGTCTTTTGATTATCCACAGTCTTGGCAGAATGTACTTTCTGTGACTTTTACGACCGTGAATAATACGCCCTATGCGTATGTCGTTGCTGTCACTGGCTTTTTTGCTTCAAAAGTTTTCCAGTGTCGCGTGAATGACCAGACGGGAGATCTCATCGGAAGTACTTGTCAGGCTATTACTGATAATAATGTAGGGATTCCTGTTTCTATGACACTGGCAACGGTGAATGGTAATCAATATGCCTATTTAAATTCGATTTTTTCTGGGCTCTGGAAGTGTGGGGTGGATTCAGAAAATGGGCAATTTAATGCTTGTACATTATTGAGCGACACAAGGCCTTATCAGCTGGCTTTTAAGACTATTAATAATACTCAATACGCCTATGTTGCAGGCCAGGATGGTGTAAATCAGTGTGATTTAAATACAGATGGCAGTTTTGGCTCTTGTGCCTTAACCCCTGCAGAGAATTCAGTCTGGTCGGGGGCTATTAATTCGGTGGTGTTTAATCCAGGGGATTAGAAATTTTTGGTTTTTTTAATAGGTTTGCCCCTTGTATCATTTTCAGAATAGGCAATCACACACAGTAAAAAATTATCGAATGACTTAAGCCCTTAAAATCCGTATGATTGCCAGTTTTTGAAAATTTAAAATTAATATAAAAAATAGAGATCAGGCATGGGGCTTAATTAAAAATGATTAATAATAATCTGGGAAATCATCCGTCTAAACATCCTGGCTTGCTCTGGTACATTGCTATTTTATCCGCCCTGATGTGCATCCCATTTGGGGTGATTAATTCCCTTTTGGTTTTATATTTACAACATGTCATGCATTTAAATCAGCATGAGCAATACGCCACTTTTTCAGCCTATAACGCCATGTTGTTTGCTTTGCCTTTAATTGGCGGATTCACCGCTGGAAAGTTCGGCTATAAAAAAGCCCTAGTTTTATCAACGTTGCTCTGTGTTTCAGGGGCCTTAGTTTTATGTGTTCCTCAGGAATTTTTCTTGCACTTGGGCTTGTCTTTATTTGCAACTGGGGTCGGCATGTATGTTCCGACTTATTTAGTTTTAGTGGGCAAACTTTATCGAAAAAATGACCCACGATGGGAAGGTGGTTATACCATTGTTTATGTGATTTCTAATATGGGCTTTTTAATCTCAGCTTTTATGGGCGGGTATATTCAAAAATATTTTGGCTTTGGGGCAGCGTTTATTACAGGTGGACTCTGCATGGCCTTGGCTTTTCTAAGCTTTCCCTGGATGTTAAATAAAATTAAATGCATCGATGGCTTAGAAATTCCGGCCCAATCAAAGTCTCCAGAAATGATTAAATTATTTTGGATGATTTTAATAGCCCTAATCACTATTCCACTTTGTTATTTTTTATTAACCCATGCCAAATTATCTAATCAATTATTACTAGTCGTGGTGATCTTAGAAATTCTGGGTGTTTTAATTTTGGCTTTGAGACAAAAAGATCGAAAAGATCGATTTAAATTATTTGCGTTTTTAATTTTATCTATTACTTCGATGGGCTTTTGGTCTTTGTATATTCTCGAGCCGTCTTTATTAACCATGTTTATTCAAAATAATGTGAATAGAGATTTGTTTGGCTCAGAGATTCCGCCGTCTGTATTTTATGGCTTGAATCCGTTTTTTATTATTGTTCTAGGCAGCCTATTTAGTGTCCTATGGGTGAGATTAGAAAAGAAAAAATTAAACCCTTCTCTGCCTTCTAAATTTGCCTTATCTCTCTCTTCGATGGTCATCGGTATTGGTATTTTTGCACTGAGTATTTTTATAACAGGGTTTGATTTAAAAATTGCGCTCTGGTGGGTGGTCTTAGGCTATTTATTTTTAACCACAGGCGAATTATTAATCGGCCCCATTGGGCAATCCATGGTGGGTCGATTAGTCCCTCATGGTCATGAAGGTTTATTAATGGGTGTTTGGCAGACTTTCGTGGGGCTCTCTGCGGCTGTTGCTGATTATTTAGCCGACATGGGTGCAGTGCCAGAAGACGCTAGTTATAGCCAAAGCAGTCATATTTATTTTCATGCTTTTATGGTGATTACAATAACTACCTTGATTCTTGCCGCGATCTCATGGCTAATTGCGCCTTTTGTTCGCAGAGCCATTGGGAATCATGGGTAATTTAGAAAAAAATTTTAAACATAAAATATTAATCTTGGACGGCGGCATGGGCACCATGATCCAGTCGTATAAATTATCTGAACAAGATTTTCGTGGCGAAAGATTTAAATCTCACCCCTGTGATCTCAAGGGCCATAATGATCTTTTAGTTTTAACTCAGCCAAAAATAATTTCCCAGATTCATGAAGATTATTTAGCCGCCGGGGCGGATTTAATAGAAACCAATACATTTAATTCTAATTCTGTTTCTTTATTAGATTACCAAATGGTCGATCTGGCCTATGAATTAAATTTCGAGGCTGCAAGACTCGCTAAAAAAGCCGCTGATAAATTTACAAAACTTAATCCAGAACAGCCTCGATATGTCCTAGGCGCGATTGGTCCAACTAATCGCACAGCTTCTTTATCACCAGATGTAAATAGACCCGGCTTTAGAAATATTGGCTTTGATGAATTAGTCAGTGCTTATGATTTGGCTATTCAGGGCCTATTAGATGGCGGCGTCGATGGGTTATTAGTCGAAACTATTTTTGATACTTTAAATGCGAAAGCCGCTTTGTTTTCTATCTCCAATATTTTTGAAGCTAGATCTATAAAAATTCCAATATTTATTTCAGGGACCATTACAGACGCCTCTGGCAGAACTTTATCGGGTCAGACGCTCGAAGCTTTCTGGTATTCTATAAAACATATTAAACCCCTCTGTATTGGCTTGAACTGCGCCTTGGGCGCGAAAGAATTAAGACCTTATATTCAAGAATTATCTGGCCTGGCTGATACTTATGTCAGCGCCTATCCCAATGCTGGGTTACCCAATGCTTTTGGTCTTTATGATCAAAGCCCTGAAGAGATGGCTGACATAGTCAGTGAGTTTGCACGGTCTGGTTTTGTAAATTTACTAGGTGGTTGTTGTGGGACCACGCCTGCGCATATTAAAAAAATTGCTGACGCGGTTAAAAATATTAAGCCCAGAGAGATTCCAGATAGTGCTCATATCCAGCCCTATTGTAAATTATCTGGCTTAGAGGCTTTGATTATTAGACCCGAATCTAATTTTATTAATATTGGCGAAAGAACCAACGTCACTGGGTCCAAGAAATTTTTAAGATTAATTAAAGAACGAAAAGACGAAGAGGCTTTATCTATAGCCAAAGAGCAGATCGAGAACGGCGCGCAAATCATAGATATCAATATGGATGAGGGCTTATTAGATTCTCAAAAAGAGATGGTCCATTTTTTAAATTTAATAGCCTCTGAGCCAGATATTTCTAAAGTTCCCTTGATGATTGACTCGTCTAAGTGGGAAGTCCTAGAAGCTGGATTAAAAAATATTCAGGGCAAGGGCATTGTGAACTCTATTAGTTTGAAAGAAGGCGAAGAGAGTTTTATTAAACAAGCCTCGCAGATTTTAAAATATGGCGCTGCCGTGATTGTCATGGCCTTTGATGAACAAGGTCAGGCTGATAGTGCGATTAGAAAAATAGAAATTTGTACCAGGGCTTATAAAATATTAGTTAATCAAGTGGGAATGCCGCCTGAAGATATTATTTTCGATCCGAATATTTTTGCCGTCGCGACAGGGATCCCAGAGCATAATAACTATGGCCTAGATTTTTTAGAGGCTATTAAAGAAATTAAAAAACAATGTCCTCGGGCTTTAATTTCTGGGGGTGTCAGTAATTTTTCTTTTTCTTTTAGAGGCAATGAAAAAGTTCGGGAAGCCATGCATGCGGTTTTTTTATATCACGCAAGAAAAGCTGGCATGGATATGGGGATTGTGAACGCGGGGTCTTTGGTTATTTATGATGATATCGAGCCTGATTTAAAATGTGCGATTGAAGATGTTTTATTTAATAGAGTAGACACGGCAACGGATAGATTATTAGAACTGGCCAATCAGATTTTTAATCAAAATTTAAATTCAAATAATCCAGATCAAGATTTAAATAATAAAAAATTAGCTTGGCGTTCAGAGTCGGTGAGTAAGCGCTTAGAACATGCCTTAGTCCATGGCGTGACGGATTATATAGATCAAGACACGCAAGAGGCTTTAGATCTATTAGAACAGCCTATTAAAGTGATTGAGGGGCCGCTGATGGCCGGCATGAATATCGTGGGAGATTTATTTGGGGCGGGGAAAATGTTCTTACCCCAAGTAGTCAAAAGCGCTCGCGTGATGAAAAAATCAGTGGCGTATTTGCTGCCATTTCTAGAAAAAATAAAACAAGCCCAAGATTTAAATAATTTAAATCATGCGCCCACTCGCAAAGGCAGAATTTTAATGGCGACGGTGAAGGGCGATGTTCATGATATTGGGAAAAATATTGTGGGGGTTGTTTTGCAATGTAATAACTATGAAGTAATAGATCTGGGCGTCATGGTCCCAGCGCAAAAAATATTAGAAAAAGCGAAAGAATTAGACGTCGATTTAATTGGCCTGTCTGGTTTGATTACCCCGTCTTTAGATGAAATGGTTCATATGGCCCAAGAGATGGAAAGACTGGATTTTTCTATGCCTTTATTAATTGGCGGGGCGACGACGTCGAAGATGCACACAGCGGTTAAAATATCTCCAGAATATTCTAAAGGCCCTGTGGTCTATGTTTTGGACGCTTCAAGGGCAGTGGGTGTGGTGTCTCAGCTTTTATCCAAGTCTCAAACCCCTGGCGAAAGCCGAGAATATTTTCTGGCTGAATTAAGTAAAGAGTATGAGAATCTCAGAGCCAGACACCAGGCTAAAAATTTAAGCTTTGTGAGTGAAGAGTTTGCGAGAGAAAATAAATATTTAGCTGACTTTAAAATTTTTAAGCCGGTTAAGCCCAAGAGTTTAGGTCTGACTGTTTTTCAAGATTATGACTTGAGAGATTTAGTTAAATATATTGACTGGACGCCGTTTTTTCATAGCTGGGAATTGCGGGGGTCTTATCCAAAAATTTTAAATGATGAGCTCTTGGGTGAGCAGGCGAGGGTTTTATTTGAAGATGCCCAAAGCATGTTAGAAAAAATCATTGCTGAAAAATGGCTGGTGGCGAAAGGCGTGATGGGCTTATTCCCAGCGAATAGTATTGAAGATAATGATATTGAAGTTTATGAAGATGAATCTCGCGAAAAAGTATTAGCGGTATTTAAAAATCTAAGACAAAGAATAGAAAAACCTGAGGGTCAAAAGTATTTTTGCTTATCTGATTTTATTGCGCCGAAAAATTTAAATATGAATCTAACTATCCCGGATTATCTCGGCGCCTTTGCTGTAACCACAGGGATTAATCTAGATCTTAAAATTAAAGAGCTAGAAAATAATTTAGATGATTACTCGGCTTTATTATTAAAAACACTGGCGGATCGACTGGCTGAAGCTTTTGCAGAGAGATTACATGAGCGGGTTCGTAAAGAATTTTGGGCTTATGCGCCTGAAGAGAATTTGTCGAATCAGGATTTAATTAAATCTAAGTATCAGGGCATTCGACCGGCGCATGGGTATCCGGCCTGTCCGAATCATTCTGAGAAAATCACTTTATTTAATTTATTAGAGGCGAGTAAAAACGCTGAGATGTATTTATCTGAAAGTCTTTGCATGATTCCAGGATCGTCTGTTTCGGGCTTATATTTTGCGCATCCAGAAGCTCAGTATTTTGGCGTGGGGGAGCGGCCGGAGGAGTAAGAAAAATTAGAGAAATTTTGAAAGATCAATAATTTCGACAAAGTAATTTTCAGCAATTAGATCTTCTGTCACGCCATTGACATGAATAAGAACGGGGCGATACGAATAATTTCTGGGGCAGTGAAGGGCTTTGATTTTTTTTTCGACTTCTTGAATGACTTCCATGCCAATAGGATTTTGAGAAAATTTGATCTCGCACAGATATAAAGTGCCATAAGACGTTTGTATTAAATAATCAATTTGACAGCCCTCATAACGACTCGTTTTTCTTTGGTAATAGGGGTTTTCATTGATGATTTCATTGGGATGGATTTTAAGCGCTGCATGAATCAGGGTTTTGTTATTAACTATTAAATTTTCAATTTGAAGTCCCATTAAGCTTTTCCATTCTGGGAGTAGGGCTAAGGACTTAAAATTAAAACTATCGCGATTAATTTTGCTGAGATTTTTTTCAATATATTTTAAATAAAATCTTAAATAATTATCAGAAAGCCGGTATTGGCTGAGCTTGGAATCTTCACCTGTATTAAGACTCCAGATTGGGTCTCTTGTAATAAATCCTGAGAGCTCAAGTTCCCAAAGATATTCAGTGATACGGCCTCCTGCTTGAATGCCTAAGATCTCACAAATCTTGTTTCTTTCTTTAGGGCCATCACTCAAGGTCTCAATGATTTTTTTATAAAGCACAGAATCTCTTAGAAAAAGATCTGAAAAGATTTGATTAAATTCTTCAACTAAAAAAGCACCTTTGGTAAAGCAGAGTTGTTTAATATTTTCTTCGGCTGAAAGTTTGGGGTTAATTTCTTCAAGATATTTAGGAATACCGCCTGTGACGGCGAGTACTTTTAATTTTTCATGGGCAGAAATTTTTTTTGGCCAGAATTTTGAGCAGTCAGATAATGGTAATTCTTCCAGGGTGAGGGTGTAAGAAATGCGGCCCACAAAGCCACTGTTGCTTAAAATATTTTTATCAATCCAAGCAGAGGCTGAGCCGCAAATGATAAAAACCAGTTGAGGGTTTTGCTTTAATTGCTGATCCCAGAAAATTTTAATTTTTGCGAGAAATGTTGGGTCATTTATGCTCATCCATGAGATTTCATCAAAGAGAATTAGTGTTTTTCCTTTGGATACTCGTTCGCCTAGAGCTTGTAAGGCATCTGTCCAATCAGAATAAAGTGCTTTCGGTGCTTTAAATTGAAAAGAAAGTTGTTTTGAAAATGTGCTTAGTTGATCTTGAGTGGTTGTGCTTTCTTGAGGCGTCAAGCCTTCAAAGCGATAAAAATAATCAAAATTTTTAGAGAACTCTTCGGCTAGACGGCTTTTTCCAATACGCCTTCTGCCACGAATTAAAATAAAAGAAGCGGTCTTTTTTTGGCTCAGTGCTTTTAATTTTTCAAGTTCTAGCTCTCTACCAATAAAAGAATTCACGCTTTTTGCCTCTGGTTTGTTTGTATTGTTTGGATCTAAAAATCAACAATTGTCGATTTGCGGATCCATGGTAACAGAGGTTTTCGGATCCGTAAATCGACAATTGTTGATCTGCGGATCCGAGAGAGTTAAAAAGCTACTGGACCATCTGCTGGGTATAAGGATTATTAGAATTATTAGAACTATTTGAACTATTTCCAGAAGTGCCTGCAGTATTTTGTATTGCTGGGGCAAATTTAGGCGTGGGAGTGGTTGGAATAAAATAAATGGGTTTATTAGCCGCTGGAGCTCCAGGGGTATTTGCTGAATTTTGCGCTGAGTTATTAGAAGCGCTGGAATTATTTTGATTTCCAGAGCTTTGCGCTGTGTTGGAATTATTAGAGCTATTAGTGGTGTAAGAATGATTATCTTGATAGCTGGGCTGTTGATAAGTCCCAGAGGTGTAAGTTTGGGGTTTATAGGCAGATTGCTGATAAGTGGGCTGCTGATACGTAGAAATATTGCTGGGCAAGCGACACTGAGCGACGCAGGAAATCCCACCTTGATTGGCGTTTCCACTTTGGCTGGGTGAGGATTGTTGGCATTGACCTAAAGCCTGTTTGTAGGCCATTGTTTGGTTGCTGGCTTGCGCTGCAAATTGAGGGCCGCCTTGGATGCTTTGTGCCACGCAGACATACGTCGATTGGCTGCTCGGTGCGCCAGAATTATTAGTTTGAGTGCTGGATGCGTTGCCACCCATAGAGCTCTGTTGGCTCATGAGCGAATTGGCATAAATCTGTTGGTCTGTTAAGGCCTGACTAAGAAGGGGCGTGGAAATAAGCCCTAAAGATAAAAATATAAAATTAAATTTAGAGTTGATTTTTAATTTCATGATGTCTGGATGCTCGCTGTAAATTTTATCTATATAAAAAAGAAAGGCCGAGACTAGGCGAGGGGATGCTGACTTGCAATTAAGAGAGGGTTAAGCAGGGACGAAGACAAGCTTCGCCCCTCCGCTTATTTTTATTAAGCCGCTAAGAAATTTTTCTCAGCAAATTCCCAATTAGCCAAGGCAAAGAACGCCTCGATATATTTAGGTCGTGCGTTTCTATAATCAATGTAATACGCATGTTCCCAGACATCACAAGTAATTAACGCCTTGTGGCCTTCGGTCATGGGGCAGGCGGCGTTAGAAGTATTAATAATCTCGAGCTCACCAGATTTATTTTTAACTAACCAGGTCCAGCCAGAACCAAAGTTAGTCGTCGCTTTTTGGGTGAATAATTCTTTGAATTTGTCGAAAGAACCAAAGGTTTTATTAATAGCATCAGCTAGTTTGCCGATGGGTAAGCCAGAGTTTGTTTGCTTGGGCGTCAGGCTGTTCCAATAGAACGTATGATTCCAAACTTGGGCTGAGTTATTAAAAATTCCGCCTGAGGATTTTAAAATAATTTGCTCAAGCTCTAATTTTTCAAAGGGGGTGCCAGGAATTAAATTATTTAAATTATTTAAATAGGCCTGGTGATGTTTGCCATAGTGATATTCCAGGGTCTCAGCGCTGATATGAGGCTGTAGGGCGGTTTTCTCATAAGGTAATGGTGGCAAAGTAAAAGTCATAACAGTTCTCCTAGTAATAAAAAAAATAAAAAATTAAATTAAAAATTAAGCTTCGACGATGCGCTGTAAAAATAAATTTTGGTTTTTGAAAAAATTGACATCGACAGAGTTTTCAGTCGGCGGGACGTTCATAAAGGCCATCGCAGCGGACGCGACTTTAGCAAAGATTGGCGCGCTAGACACCCCTCCGAAAGAATTAAAATGGCCCTTGGGATTATTAATAATCACGGCAATGACGACGCGAGGATTGTGATAAGGCGCCAGGCCAATAAATACGGCGTTGTAGTGATTTTTGCTATACAGGCCATCGGAGCCCACGCGATGCGCCGTCCCTGTTTTTCCAGCGACTTGGTAACCCGGAATATTGGCTAATAGCCCCGTCCCCTGAGGACCGACAACGGTATGCAGCATGACCATGAGTTGATCAGCAATAGTGTTAGACATCAGCTGAGTGGCGGGGGGATTTTGGGTTAATTTTAAAAAGCTAATCGGGTGCATGATGCCCCCATCCCCAATCGCCCCATAGACTTTGGCCATTTGTAATAAAGACGCTGAGATCGCATAACCAAAACTCATGGTCGCATATTCAAAATCACCCATATGAGTCACATCATGGAGAATGCCAGCCGTTGCGCCTGGAAATTGAGTCGTTGGTGCAATGCCAAAACCAGCTTTTAATATTTGATCAAATAAGAGCTGATGGGGAATGGCTAAAGCTATTTTCGACGCGCCAATATTCGACGATTTAGTTAAGACAGATGTCACAGTGAGCATGCCATTATCACTATCATCATGGATTTGATGGCCGCCGACCATGATCCGACCAGGTGAAGTATCAATGGGCGTATCGGGCGTAAATTTTCCGCTTTCTATGCCCGCCGTAATGGTCAGCACTTTCATGGTCGAACCGGGTTCAAAAGCGTCGGTGATGGCCTGATCTTTGACAGCCTCGCCGACTCGGGCGTTCACATCATTGGGATTAAAGCTGGGGTAACTCACGGCGGTTAAGACTTCGCCTGTTTGAACATCTAAGACAACCACGGAGCCTGAATCAGCGCCTGCGTCTTGGACTTTAGATTTGAGGGCCTCATAGGCAATGGTCTGTAATCGGCTGTCGATACTTAAAGTAATGTCTTGGCCCTGAATGGGCGGTGTAATGATTTGTTTAGTTCTTAAAATATTTCCCAGTCCATCTTTTTCGACCCAGGCTAAGCCGCTTTGGCCTTTTAAAACAGGATTAAAAGACAGTTCTAATCCTGACGCGCCTTGATTGGCATCATTGGTAAAGCCGACTAATTGGGCGAGCGGTGCGCCTAAGGGGTAATAACTTCGTTGCTGAATTTCCGCATAGACCCCGTCTAATCTTAAATCGGTCACTTGGTCCGCGCAGCCCGGGGGAACTTGTTTGGCAATGTAATAAAAAACAGAGTTAGGATTATTTTTTAAAATAAAATTTAAATTAGCAGGGGATAAATTTAAGCAAGGGATCTGGGTTAATAAATTAATGGGGTCTGTATTTGAACTTCTATTTAAATTTTTATTTTTATTTTTTTGGGTAGAGGGGCTGGGGTTAGTATTTGAATTGGGATTTGAGTTTAAATTTAAGTCTTGAATAAAAACCTTAGGGTCTAAAACAATGTTGTCGACGGGTGTGCTGACTGCAAGAGCCACGCCATTTCTGTCATAAATAACGCCTCGGTTACCTGGAATAATATGTTTGTGAACAGACTGGGAAATGGCGTGGTTAATTAAAAATTGCTGATTAATAAAACTTAGAAAAAATACGCGGCCCAGCATGAGCAAAATAATAAGTAATAAAAGCCCCGCGATAATTAAATATCGGGGTCTGGAAAATAATTTGGAAATAGGCGAAGAAGAGGACGATTTATCAGAGCTTTTCAAGAGGGGCGCTCGGGGTGAAAAAAGAGCGAATCATGTTATCATCGCCCTCTATTTTTGCCTACCTAGTACTCTAATAAGCACCCTAAAATAAGTCGTATGAATCCAGAAACCAGCCTAGAAATTAGCCCAGAAATTAGCCTAGAGATCCCGATTCACTTGAGTCATCCAGTGAAAGATATTTCTATGCAATTATCTTTAGGGCTGGAGCTTGAGCCATCGGTGAGTCTTGGGAATTTTAATTTTAAAGGCAATCAAAAAATTTCAGCACATCTCAATCAGCTTTTAAATAATCAGGGCGAGAAGTTTTTATATCTTTATGGTCCAGAAGGGTCTGGAAAGTCTCATTTATTGCAAGGCGCCTGTGTCAAAGTCATGGAGCGTCATGAATCAGCTATGTATGTGAGTTTAAAAAACCACTTAAATTATGAAGAAGAAATGCTGCATAACTTAGAGAGCCTGTCGTTGATTTGTATTGATGATGTGGATGTGATTGCTGGAGATCCCAAATGGGAAGAAGCTTTGTTTCATTTATATAACGCCAGTTTTTTGCGAGGAACTAGGTTATTAATGGCCGGTAAAAAATTACCTGTCCATCTTAATTTTTCTCTCAGTGATTTAACCTCCAGATTGGCCTGGGGCTTGAGTCTTAAAGTTGAGCCTTTAGTGGGTCAAGATGCTTTGAAAGTTTTAAAAGACCAGGCCAATGAAGTGGGGATGGCGCTGCCGTCTGAAGTCAGCAGTTATTTATTGCAACGCTCTCGCCAGGATATGGCGTCTCTCGGCCAGGTGATGAAAATTATTAAACAAGCGTCTTTAGAGCATCGTCGTAAAGTCACGGTGCCTTTTGTAAAACAAGTCATGGGTTGGTAAATATAAACTATGAGAACCCTGATTTTTGATTTATCTAACATTATGTATTTAAGCGGCTATCGCCAGGATCCTTTAGTAGATAACGACTCAGCTGCTGAAGAAATTGCTGAACGCGCGGCGGTTTATATGCGCGCCTGGTATCGGACTTTTTCTCCAGATCATTTTGTCTTTGCTTGTGATTCTTCAAGATATTGGCGCAGAGAATTATTTCCAGACTATAAAGGCCATCGCGTTGAAGATACTTTAAAGAAATAGTCA
>Ga0214919_10010048_pt1 | contig 12077 bp, 8 predicted proteins | sample LL1503_MetaG_FD_177994 | JGI IMG/M metagenome (GOLD analysis project Ga0214919, IMG submission 177994) | Freshwater microbial communities from Lake Lanier, Atlanta, Georgia, United States - LL-1503 | ecosystem: Environmental > Aquatic > Freshwater > Lake | place: USA: Georgia | collected 2015-03-15
CACAAGGCTCTAAAGAAATATAAACTGTTGATTCTGCTAGCAAAGATTTATCTTCAACTAATTCTATCGCACTATTTTCTGCATGTGAACTTCCAAAATGCATGTGAAATGCTTCACTGATAATGCGCTTATTATGAACTATTACGCATCCGACCATTGGATTAGGAGCTACCATTCCTTTTCCCAATAGGGCAAGATCAATACATCTTTGCATGAAATCAGAATCATTCATATTGCAAAGTTAAGATATAAAACGTAATCTTAGAATAGACAATTTGAAGATGAATTTTGAGTTTTATTATTCTTAAAAATTGGAGTTTTTTGTTATTTTTGCTTAGTTCAATAAACTATTAATTTAACGTATTTACAATGCTCATAACAATTTTACTTCTAATTTTTACACTCATAATAGTTCCACTTGTTTGTTTCAATTTTGGAATCGCGCCGACTGATTTACAATGGACAATTCTTTATCAGATGCTCTATATTTTAAGTGGCGTAATTGCTTATTGTTTTATAATCGGGGAGTTAGCAAAAAATAATTCTCAAGTAGATAAACTGTGGAGCATAGTTCCAATTTATTATGTTTGGCACATTACAGCGCTAGGTTCTTGGGATCCAAGAATGATTTTAATGTCAGTACTAGTTAGTCTTTGGGGTATTCGCCTGACTTATAATTTTGCAAGAAGAGGAGCCTATTCCTGGAAATTTTGGTCTGGAGAAGAAGATTACCGTTGGGAAGTTTTACGAAAACGAAAAGGATTTAATAATCCATTCATTTGGATGTTATTCAACTTATTTTTTATCTGCACTTATCAATTAACATTAATCTTCCTATTTACTTTACCAATACTAGTATGTTTGAACACAAATGTTGACCACAATTTAAATTGGATCGATGGAGTTCTTGCTTTGCTTATGATAAGTTGTATTTACATAGAATTTATTGCAGACAACCAGCAATATGCCTTTCAACAAGAAAAACATAGGAGAATAGCGAATAATGAAGATCTTGGAGAATATAAAAAAGGATTTATCTCCACAGGTTTATGGGCAATTGTTCGTCATCCTAACTACGCTATGGAACAAGCAATCTGGCTTGTATTTTATTTATTTAGTGTACATATCACAGGTTCCTGGATTAACTGGTCAATTGCAGGTTGTGTTCTACTAATAATTCTTTTCAAAGGAAGTTCTGATTTTTCTGAGGAGATCACAGAAAGTAAATATCCGGAATACAAGGCTTATAAAGAAAGAACCCCACGATTTCTTCCATTTATGAAGTTAAATAAAGATAAATAGTAAGGAGAATTAAAGATTAAAGAATTAATAATTCCATACATCAATTTCCCATTTACGAACTTCATCCTTAATTCTTTCAGCTTCATACAAAGCGTCCACTCCATATTTGTAATCTTCAATCTCACGATCAAATTTATCTGAAGATTTATAGATTTGAGCATTGAATTGTCTTTTCCAGAATAAATCATCAAAAGACATCCATTGAGCATCTGATTTGTCATTATAAACAAAATAATTAACAATTACATTTCTTAACTCAGGGAAATAAAGCCAAAAAACTTCTCTTTCTTCATAATTATCAGTGTATTCTATAAATTCGCCATTTTCATATTTAAAAGACTTTCCTTCTTTATTATAAACTAATAAATCACCCCTTTCAGAAAGATTAGAAGTTAAATCAACAGAATAACGAACTAGTGGAGCTATCGATATAATTCTTCGGTCTAACAGAGAACGCTGCTTGTCAAAAAACCAGTCTTCTTTAATGTTGTATCCGAAAATACTATTAGATGCTAAATAAAGGATTTTAGGATCCTTACGTAAAATACTAGATGGATTTGCAGCATCCCACCAAAACTTAAATTTATCTTTATCTAAACCTGAAAGGAGAGCATAGTCGCTATCAGATAGAACCATTGAGTCAATATATTCTTGCGCTGTTTGATTTGTTTTTATTACATCAAAAGTATCAAGAGGTTCAGATGCCATAGGTAATTTGAGATACTCGCCTACACCATTTGAAGAAATTATACCATTTATTTCCTTTCTATATGATGGATCGTTAAAATAATCAGACCTATTAAGATTTGGTTTTTGAATTATAGGATATTTTAAACTATAACCGTCCTCTAAAGCTGGATATGCATCACTTGCAACTTTGTATACTGTTAAATCTCCCAATAAAACATGCCTAAATATGATTGTCCACAAGGACCATCTACTTTGGTCTTTATTCCAACTATAATCATCAACATCTTCCATTTTTGTTGGTTTGTAAAAAGATCCATCAGTAGTACCATCAAATGAATCAAAAGGTAAAAAAAGAATTTGATTCATTTTTTCACGAGCATCTATTCTAGAATATAAACGTCTTGACCAAACATAATCTGCAGCACGAACAGATTGATAAGGAACAATAGACCTAGTTGGTAATTCTTCTTTTATAACAACTCCATCAATAACCCCATTAGATGGTTGATTAAATGGCCCTCTTAAAGGAATATCTTGACAAAAGAAAAGATTTATTGACAAGAAGAAAATTGAGAAACAAAGAAATATTTTTTTCATAATTATTTAATTTACAACTTTTAATACTCCGGTTGCAATTTCTATTTTATTAGAACCATTGCGTGTATATGATACTTCAACAGGTACTTTTTTACCTATTCTTACTTTACTAATTACACTTGCAGGTACAACTGTACCACTAAAGGGAACATCATCAACATTTCCTCCAACAACTTTAAAAGTAACACCTGTAAAAGGACTATCTGCACCAAGGCTAACATTTGCAATAAATCCAGATGTTTTTGAAATTGTTGTGCCTGCTAGTTGTGCTTTTGGAAATGATTTTACTTTATATTTAAAAGTACCCATATTTTTTGTTTTGCCATCTTTATCCTTTCCGGTTAGTTGAATTGTTACTTGCTTTGTCCCTGCAGCAACGTTGACAAAATAACCATCGTATTTAGATCCATCTAAATTCCAAGAAGTTTTTCTTTTAGTTCCTCCAATTACATTTATGTCAGAACTAACAGAACCAGCAACAACAGGAACTATTTTATTATCCCAACCTGTATACAAAACACTCATTTCTGGAAGTGAAATTGAACCCTGTGGTGCAACAATAACATATTTATGCTCCCAATTCTTAGTATATGGTATATATGATTTGCTCAAAATTGTTACGGATCCAGAAATAGTTTGCTGACCGTTACCAGAAGCTATTTTCTTGATATTTACAACACCTTTTCCCGTTTCTTGTGATCCTCCACCATTTATTACAACAGTTGGATTTTTATCAGAGTCATATGCGGCCATTGTAACTTTTAAATTCAATTCACCACCGTTTGTTACTACAGCATCTCCAGCAACAAAAGCCTCAATTTGGTTAAATGAGAATTCACCTGTACTTACTTTACTCTTTAAAAGCGCAATTAATTTTTCACGCGCTTGAAGAACATCATTTTGTAAAGATGATAAAGATGCCAATGCCCCAACTAAAGGTGCATGATCAAAAGTTCTTCCTAACCAATGAATATTCGCTTTATCCTCACCGTACTCATCAAACTCATTTTTAGACATTAATTCATAAACCAATTGTAAAGTTGATGAGTCTTCTGGATTTACTTTGTTTCCAGTAGCTTTCATCATTTTACTCAACTGTTTTTGCAAATCCTTACTGTCTTCAAATTTATTAATATCTCCAACTTTAAGTTTCCAAATCTTCTTCTTACCATCTTGACCAATACCTTCAGAATACGATCCAGCTATTTCAACCATGCTTTTACGAAGAGCCTTAAAATTATTCCATAATTGCATTCCTTCTTTAGAAGTTATTGTTCCTATTTCTGAACCAACTAAAATATTCATGGGCACATCAAAGTTATCTTTATGCTCTACTTTGAATAAGTTAAAACGAATAGGCTTAACAGGTTCATTTTTCATATATTTTGACCAAATAATAAATTCCTTATCTTTAAGTTTTGGTGAATTTTTATCAAACTCTTCGCCGGCCTCAGTCAAAAGTTTAAACTTTATACCATCAATATACTGAATCATTTTTCCTGTTTCCTTATCCAGCTTATCAATAATTGAAAGATAAGTCTTAATCTTAGCCTTCTTAGCTTTATCTTTAGGATCATTTAAAGTTTTAAAATCTTCAGCAAGTGTCGATAAATTTTCTTGTCCTTTAATGTATAAATTCTCATTTGATCTTTGCGTATTGTCTTCAATAGCTGCAAAAGCCTCCAATACTTGCTTGGATACATTTAGTGCTAAAAGTGCTGTTAATACCAAATACATCATCCCAATCATCTTTTGTCTTGGGGTTTCCTTACCACCTGCCATAATTTCTAAATTTTATTTAATAATTAATTTACTTAAAGATTGATTTAACCTTTAAGGGCTTTCAACATGTTACCATATACTGTGTTAAGTTCAGTTAAGTTCTTAGACAACATGGACATGTTTTCACGGTAGATTTGTGTATCTTGAGCAGATGAAGCTAAATCATTCATTACACCTTTAATACTATCTTGTAATTGATTCATTTGACCTATACTATTCAAATAATCTTGGGAAGATTTCAATTGTAATTCATAAACATTATTTAAAGCTGAAATATTTTGACCTAATTTATGAGTTTCTGTTCCAAAATTTCCATCAACGCCTGCTACAATTCCAGCTATAGCTTTTCCGGAAGCTGCATACTCCTCAGCAAGTTTATTTATTCCTATTGATGCAGATTCTAAACTTTTAACATAAGAGTCAGTAGCTCCTGCAGCAGATGAAACAGCTCCTAATGATCTTGCATTATCTGCTAAATTAGACATGCTATCTCTCAATTTAGCAAGTAAAGGTTGGTCTATGCCAGCTTGTTCTAATTGTTTTGCAAGCAAATCACCTGGACTTCCTGCTTGTGCATCATGCCCAGCATCTTCTAAGGGCATAATTGCATACAAACCAAATATAAATGCTTCGGTTAATAAACCAATAATTAACATTGTATCACATCCTTTCCAGTGCATTATTTTAAATAATGCTCCAACAATTACAACAGAGGCTCCAAAGCCTGCTACAACGTGAGTACTTGATCTAAAACTTGGTGTTCCAAATCGTGTATTCCATTTTACTTTTTGATTTACTTCAGCACCCATAATTTTTAATTTTTAAAATTTAAATTGAATAAACTACTTTAATTGAATATCGCTTTGGATTTCTTCACCATTTTCCTGATCGATATCTTTTCCTCCACGGCCCAAGTGGGTCATAACATTTCTAAATCCTATGTATGATTTTGCAGTATCTTGGTACTCATAAGCTCTAGTACTATTCATTAGATAATAACCTATATCTTTCCAAGAACCACCTCTAATTACTTTTCTCTTTTTTACAGCTGGATCTCCGTCTTGAGCTTGATAATCGTATTCTCCACTCATATCATGACCAAATTCATACATCGATTCATCAAACGTTGTTGAACACCATTCAGCAACATTTCCAGCCATACAATAAAGACCAAAAGCATTAGGATTATAAGAGTAAACCTTTACTGTATGAAATCCTCCATCTTCAAAATAGCGACCTCTTAAAGGCTTAAAATTTGCTAAGAAACATCCTGCAGCATTACGAATATATGGCCCTCCCCAAGGATATTGGGCTAAATCTAAATCACCCCTTGCACCACGTTCCCACTCTGTTTCTGTGGGTAATCTGAAGTCATTCACAAACATTTCACCATTACTTTGAAGCCAACTATGAAATAATTGAGAGCGCCATACTGAGAATGCTTTTGCTTGTGGCCATGTAACCCCAACAACTGGATAATTATCATAAGCATTATTCCAAAAATAATTCTGAGACATTTCATCATTTCTAGCATACGTAAAATCTCTCATCCAGCATAAAGTATCAGGATATACCATTATTCGTTCTTTGACGATAAACCTGCTTCTATCTGTGTGTCCACGTAAAGCGTTATGTTGCCCTTTACTATTTGTAAATCCTAAATCTAAATCCTGACCTGGATTTTGTAAAACTGTACCATATAAACTATTCGTATCAGCAATACTGTAAATTTTGTTGTCAACTTCAGCACCTTGAGGATCTCCATATTGTTTTCCTTTTCCAAAAACAGTTGTGTCTACCCAGACCTTATCTCCACCCTGGTCGGTATATAAAGTAGAGCGATGTAAGTCGGATACTTTGTAATCTTTTCCAAGTGGTTCACGTCTTCCTTTTTTATATATTCCTCCATCACGAGTTGGAGAAATACTATCATAGTTAAAATTATTTCTTGAATCTACAGATTTAGTTATAATTTTTCCTCTCTTTGCTGCTTCTTTAAAATCAACCCAATAATAGTCAAATAATAACAAACGGGTATCAATTTCTTTTCTCTTGTAAAATTGTTCAGATTCTGAATAGTACATATCAGATAAAAGAAAAGAAGTCTCCGCATCGTTATAATCAATTTTTTCTGTCCAATCAAGCGTAAAGTATTTTCTGTTTTCTATCCTACCGCCTTGATCGTAGGCAGTATTTACTTTAGGAGATTTAGTAGCTTTGTCTGAACTACCAGCTTTAACCTTTCGGGTTCCTTGATTAATTTCTTTGTTAGTATATTGTTGAAAAATACTTCTTAAGTCAGCATCTGTCATTACAACTTCAGGTCTCTTTTCCGTTGAAGGGATATTATTTTTTTGATCTAATTTATAACCATTAATCAAGTCTAGAGGCTTTTCAGATTTAATCTTCTTCATTTTTGCGCTTTCTATATCTCCTAATAAACCAAGCATTGTTTTATCAATCTCAGCATTATTAGTGCTATCCATAAATAATTGAAAAGGAGTATTTCCTCCCTGAACATCAGAACCCATGTTTATAAAGGTTCTATAAGGCTCTTTAAAGAAATTATCAGGTACATTTATCCAACGTTCAGCTTCATCATCATAGCTTCTCCGATATAATTTTTCTCTAGCTATTGAATCTCTAACCCAATGAACAAACTGACGGTATTCGTTGTTGGAGATTTCAGTCTGATCCATATAAAAAGCAGGTACCGAAACCGTTTTAACCCTTGCTGTATGAAGACCCATTATATCTTCATCATCTTCTCCTGTTTGATATGCCCCTGATGGAATGTAAACCATTCCAAGTGGAACTTTTCCAGGACCAAGTACATCAGGATAAAAAGCTCCACGACCTCTAACTCCAACAAGATTGCCTTCTACTCCGTTGTTGCAAGAAAATAAAATAGGAAAAAGTAATATTAAATAAATTAATTTTTTCATTGTAATATTTTTGGTAATTTGTTTGCTTAAAAAAAACATACTATTATTAACTTTATTAGAATTCATCATAAACGAAAATGTATTTATTAAGTTACAATTTTAAAATTATTATAAAAATCTAGGATTACGAGAAATTGTAGGTTTTGGTGTTTTGATTGAATAGCAATATTTCAAAACTATTTCGTGAGAACCTCTTGAAACCGATGCTAATTTGTTAATTGTAATGTCATAAGAATATCCAATTGTAAATTTTTGTATCGGAGAAAAACCTAATAATACTCCGATAGCATCTGAATTTCTGTAGGTTATTCCACCGTATAATTCGTTGTTGTTTACTGTATAAAAATAGCGCATATTAATGTCAAAAGAATACTTAATTAAATCTGTTCTTAATAATACTTGTGCATCTATTTTACTATTTCCTTCATTATTAAAATTATATGTTTTTCCTCCCATTAAATAATAATGACGTGCAGTTTGATAATTCTGATCTAATCCAGCAACCGATTTTTGTAAAAGTGACTCCGATAAATGTGTTGATGATAGGCCAATATAAAAATCTTTACCTTGAAAATAAGCTCCAAAATTCGCATCTAAATTCGTAGCAGCAAAACCTAAAGGCAAGGAGTTATCAGTTAAAGTTGTAGGAGGAACCCAAGTTGGATCTAAACCATAATTCATTATACCTAGACCTATACCCAAGCCCAAAACTCCAACATTACTTATCCTAATTGGATAAGAATAATTAAGTAATAAATTATTTTGACGAGAAAATCCAATAGCATCATGATAAAATGCAAGACCAATACCACCTTTAAAAAATCTTTCGAGACTCCCTTCTATATTTAAAACTGCTGAGTTGGGCGCTCCATTTACTTTGTCCCATTGATTTCTGTAGATCGAAGTTGCACAAATACTGTTATACATATCTATGCCTGTTTTTCCGGGATTAATACTCATTTTATCAAACATAAAATTTGTTATTAATTTATCCTGCTGTGCAAAAAAATGCGAAAGCGTAAAAGAACAAATTAAGGTTATTAGAGTATTTTTTAATTGCATAATAAAATTTTTAAAAATAACAAAAAAACTTAATTGAGTTTTTTGAGTAAAAAATAATGTGCTAAAATAATCATATTAATTGAAAAATAAAAAATTGTTAAAAAAAAAGGTTTTTCAAGAAAGTTTTTGGTAGGTTTTCCACCACAAATCAGGCAACTCATTTTTCATAGCATTTTCGTAATCTTCTTTATTACATGGGACAAGATAATGACGTTCGTATTTACTTTGATTCATGGGAGGAAATGGAACTTCCATCCACCAACGAGATGACTTATTACTTTTAAAAAAAATCAATTCATTATTGGATTCCTCCATAACAACAGTAAATTTTTTGTAATCGGCTTTATTCCCAATAGGAAAATCACCAAAACGTGCGGCAACACCATCAATAAAATACCAAATCAGCTGTGCTAAAAGTTGATCAGAAACTTGTGTTTGATTTTTATAATTAAATATGCCAAAAGAAGAAACTTTATCTGATATTCCTGCATATTTTCCAATCTGACAAATTTGTTCGGCATAAAAGCCATTTGGCAGACCACTTCTACTGAGCGTTTCAGATGCTTTAATAGATTCAAAATCAAAATTAATTATATCTGCATTTCTTAAGTGAGGTTCAGCTTTCTTAAAATCAGCATTAAACTCTCCTAAGCGACAAATATCAAAGTAAAGTTTTTCAAACAGTGCTAATTCCTTAGGATTTGAGTAAGGTACTTGTAAACCAATATTAGCATGATTGAATAAATAACATGGGCGCTTTAATAACAAATGACTCAAGTAACCATTTGAATTTATCTCATCTTCGGGGGCTCCTAAATCTAGGGCATAATCAACAGAACAAATATTTATCATCTGCTCTAATTTTTCATAAGCGGTATAAAGCGCTAAAATAAGGTCTTGACTTCCACCAACTACAATTGGTATTACATTTATTTTTACTAATTCTGAAACCACTTGAGAAAGGGCGAAATAGGTATCTTTTAAATCTTGTCCCGGAAGAATATCACCTAGATCATATAAATTACTCTTCCAATTTGTGCCTATTTGCAGTTCATAAAATGCTTCTCTAAACTTAGATTGGACATCTTGTTTTATGTCAGAATTTTTAAACCCACGAAATTCAGGGACATAAATTAATGCACAAGAATTTTTTTGAATTTCAGGAAAGGAGCTATGATTTGAGACGATTTTAGAACCTATTTGATCTTCGTGCCATTCTCCTGTAACATCAACAGGACTAAAATAGATCGATATATCCTTCATTTTTATGATTGCATAGATTAAATTTAATCAAAACTACTTATTAAGTATTTATCTAAGTGCTTGTTTAAGATAAAGTATTAAAGACTAACTAGTGAATAACTCTATTTTTCAAGAATTGCTTTAATATTTGGACGAAAATAAAGTGAAGATTTTAAAACCTTACCATCTTCACGGTAAATTGGCTTTCCATTTATATCTAATTTAGACATATTAGAGCGTTGAATTTCAGTAAAAACCTCTACTATTTTGTGCTGTAAGCCATGTTTTAAAATAGTACCACAAAGAATATATAATTGATCTCCTAAAGCATCTGCAACTTCGACAATATCGCCATTTTTTGCAGCTTCAAGGTATTCAGAATTCTCCTCATTCATTAAATTATATCGCAATTCTATGTCTTTTTCAGATAAATCGCTTGTTGGCTCATAATTATTTTTAATACCAAAAGCGTCATGGAAAATTTCAACAGCAGAAATAGTTTCTTTTAATGTCATCGTACTTTATTTTTTATTGCGAATATACTAATCTTTCAATAACGAATAAAGACAGTAAATTTTAAATATTTTAATGAAATAGAAATAGTTTTCTTAAATTCACATGCGAATAAAATTAACAATGAAAAAAAAAATACTCCTCTATTTAATTTGTTTTTGTGCATTACAAATTAAATCTCAAATAATACCTCAAAACGGAACGATAGCTTCAAGTCCAAAATTTATTGCTTTAAAAAATGTTAGTGTTTACATACGTCCTGGCTTAAAAATTGAAAAAGCAAGCATTTTAATTTCTAACGGAAAAATCATTGACATAGGAAAAAAGATTACTATTCCTAAAAATGCAATAGTATATGATTTAGAGGGGAAAACAATTGTTCCAGCTTTTATAGAACTTTATACTAATATTGGTATGCCGAAAGGAAGCGAACAAAATTATTCCCCACGACCACAAATAGAATCTAGTAAAAAAGGCGCATACTATTGGAATGAAGCAATTCATCCTGAAATTGAAGCGCATAATTTTTTCACCGTTGATTCAAAAGCAAATGAAAATTATTTGAAGTCAGGATTTGGTTTTGCAGTCTCTCATGTTCAAGATGGAATTGTTAGAGGAAGTGGAACTTTGGTTTCTTTGGGTGATGAAAATAGTAGTAAAAATACAATCAGCCTTAAATCAGGAATGTTTTATTCCTTTTCAAAAGGGAATTCTAAGCAAAGTTATCCCTCATCTCAAATGGGATCTATTGCATTACTTCGACAATCCTTATATGATTTAAAATTTTATTCAGAAAATGAAAAACACGATCAATCTATCTCATTAGAAAGATGGAAAGAAGGCATTGGCTTACCAAGTTTATTTAAAGTCAATGATAAATGGGAAATTCTTCGAGCAGAGAAAATAGCAAATGAATTCCAACTGAAAATGAATTACATTGGATCAGGAAATGAATATGCTGCCTTGAGTTCACTGAAATCAGTAAAAGGAGCACTAATTATTCCTCTTAATTTTCCTGAAGCTTATAATGTTAAAGACCCATATCTATCTCGTCAGATTCCATTGAGTGATATGAAACATTGGGAGCTTGCAGCATCTAATCCTTCTTTGCTTAAAAATAATGGGAATACAATATGCTTAACCTATAATGGCTCAAAAACTCCAGACGATTTTTGGAAAAATTTAAGGAAAGCTATAACTCGAGGATTAAAAATTGACGATGCTTTGGAAGCTTTAACAATGGAGCCCGCAAAAATACTGAAGATGGATACTGAAATTGGAAGTTTGGAAATTGGAAAGATTGCTAGTTTTTCGGTTTATAGTTCTGATCCATTTACAAGCGATGCAAGTATATTAGAATCTTGGTTATTGGGTGAACAAAAAGTACAAAAAAGCATTTCAGAAAACTCAATTATTGGGCTATATAACATGAATATTAATGGAAAAAGTTACCGTATAGAAATTTCAGGAACAAATGAAAAACCTACTGGGAAAGTTGAAACCTTTAAGTCAATGGATACGATTCAACAAAAAGCACTTGTTTTATTAAATGAAAATGATGTTACCATTCAATTTAATTGCGATGACGATGCATACAAAGGCAGTTTTAATCTTCATGGAAAAGTAGCAGGAAAAGGAAGTGTTTTAGAAGGTGACGGGACGCTTCCCAACGGAAAATGGATAACATGGTCTGCGATTCGAGCTCAAAAAGAAATTGAAAAAGAAATTGAAAAGGAAATTAAATTAAACACAGATAGTATTGATAAACCTTGGTTACCAAATTTAGCCTACGGAATGGATTCAATTCCAAAATCCCAAAGTATTGCAATTAAAAATGTAACAATTTGGACAAATGAACAAGAAGGCATTCTTAATAATGCTACAATTTTTATCGAAAACGGAAAAATTAAAAGAGTAGAGATTGATCCTAAAAAAAGCGTTGAA
>Ga0214919_10010049_pt1 | contig 12075 bp, 9 predicted proteins | sample LL1503_MetaG_FD_177994 | JGI IMG/M metagenome (GOLD analysis project Ga0214919, IMG submission 177994) | Freshwater microbial communities from Lake Lanier, Atlanta, Georgia, United States - LL-1503 | ecosystem: Environmental > Aquatic > Freshwater > Lake | place: USA: Georgia | collected 2015-03-15
TACATAAATTTGTAAAATGTCCGAACTAGCCATAGCGGCTGTTGTATCGTATATTAATGTGAAAGTTGTTAAATCTCCTGCACTGTCATAACTTCTAGTAGCTCCTAAGTTAGGATCTGCGAAGTTATAAACAATAGTATTTCTAGTAACGTTTGTAATCAATAATAATTGATTCAAGGTATAGTTACCGGGAATTACAACTGTTTTAGCAGATGCTGTAAACGTGTAATTTCTTGCTAACTGTTTTGCCATTTGTTTTTTATTTTAAGTATGCGTTTATAATAAATATCTAAATATACACAACTAGTGATTTTATTGTCCACCCTCCGTTGGAAGACGACACAGTATACACAACATTGTTACCAGAAATCGCCACAAGCGATGTAACTGTTAATGTATTTCCAATATCTGTTGTAGTATAATCAGTATACGACGAGGTAGTTGAGTTCCAAACTGAAATCACCTCACCTGCACGAGTGTTTGAACCACTTGAGATTGTGTATTTGTAAAAAGCCGACGTGAATGACCCTGTTGGTTGTGAGAATATTACATTTGAACCTGATGGTGCAGATGATGTAATAAAGTATGTGTTAAGGGTATTGTTAAAGGAGTATGATGAGCCCGTAATTGTTAATGAACCTGATAATGTTGTATTACCATTAACATCTAACTTAGAGTTTGGTGTTGTTGTGTTAATACCAACATTACCTCCTGGAGATATAAACATTCTAGATGATGTAGCATCATTGAAAGAGGAAGTAGAATTTATTCTAAAATCTAAACCAATTTGTCCTGAATATATAGCATTACCAACATACGATACTACATAATCTGTAGCTGTGCCTGTCCATCTGTGGAGTTTAATACCAGCGGCATTTGTATAACCAGTTCCCCAAGATGCTATTTGTAAGCCGATTGGGAAGTTATTATAGTTGTATACTGTTTGGCCTACTGATATTGCAGAATCAGTTGTTTGTATGGCAAGAGTTGTAGCTGGGTTTGCATTACCAAGCCCTATTCTACTACTACTACTTACAAACAAGAATGTTGAAGAACCACTAGTAACAGCAAACGATCCACTACCATCACTTACAGAGGCAGTAACTGATCCAGTAGCAATTTGTGCTAAATTCAATCCCACAACACCAGATGCTAATACAAATGAAGCAGTTAATGCTTGAGATGCTGATATAGCAAATGAAGCACTTAAAGCATAAGATCCACTTAATGAATAAGATGAACTTAAAGCATATGAACTGCTTAAAGCATAGCTTGAACTAAGAGCGTAAGATCCACTTAAACTATAACTTCCAGATAATGAGTAAGATGAACTGAAGGCAGCAGATGCACTTATTGCTTGAGAGGCACTTACAGCATATGAAGATGTTAATGTATTTATTACACTTCCTGATACAGTTATAGAACCAGATATAAGTACTGAGCCAGTAAACACTTGGTTATTAGAAGCTAAGTTACCAAATATGTTTGATCCAGAAGAATATGTTTGAGATGCAGTTATAGTTTGTACTACAAGCGTTTGTGCAGTTAATGTGTTTGTAAAACGAGCATTTGAACCTGTAATATCATTTACTACTATAAGACTACCTGAAATAGTAGCTGAACCAGATACATCTAATTTTACTCCTGGATTTGTAGTACCAATACCAATATTGTTATTAGAAACTATTGTAAGGGCTTCTCCAGCTCCTGAACCACTAATTTTGAATTTACCAGCATCACTTTCAGCGGCTATAAGTTGCCATCTAATGATTGCTGTGTCTTCTTGGAATCTAAGAGTTGGGTTAAATGCGTTTGTACGAGATTTGATTGTAACGATTGCATCGTTATCATTTTCAAATAAAGCAGCACCTGAAACATGAAGTTTAGCTGATGGATTTGTGAATCCAAGGCCAATACCTACATTACCAGTATTATCAATTATAAATCTATAGGCATTATCAGTTCTGTTATAGATTATAAGTGAATTATTTATAGGAGCATTACCAACTGCTTGTATTTCCCAAGCATCAGAACCATTAGAAGGTACTAATTCAATACCAGCAGCTGTAGGGCCTTTTAATTGTAATTGTGTATAGCTACTTCCACTAATTGATAAACCAGTTCCACCTGATGTTAATGATGGAGTTGTAATTCCAATACCAACATTACCACTACTACTTACAAAGAAGAAATTAGAAGAACCACTAGTGATTGTAAATGAACCACTACCTAAACTTACAGATGCTGAAATAGAACCTGTAGCTATTTGTGCTAAGTTTAATCCAACAACACCTGAAGCTTGAATATAAGATGCAGTAATTGCTTGAGAAGCTGTGTCAGCATTTGATGCACTTAAAGCATATGAACTGCTTAAAGCATATGAGCTTGATAAAGCATAAGATGAACTTATTGCTTGAGAAGCAGATACTGCGAATGATGCTGTTAATATATTGATTACACTTCCTGATACTGAAATGCTACCTGTTACAAATACTGAGCCTGATATTAAAGTATTACCAATAATACGAGTTGAGCCTGATACATCTAATCTAAAACCTGCGTCTGCGGTTGAGCCTATAATAAAATTTCCATTAGAACTAAGTCTTAATCTAGTAGCACCTGCGGTTTCATCATAGAAAAATAATTCAGCTCCTTGAGTACTTATACTGTAATGTCTTGTACTGTTTTGTAAACTAAGTCTACCAATAGAACTTCCAAATGCTCTAATTATTCCATTAGTTGATGATTGAACATCTAAATTATATATAGGAGATGTAGTTCCAATACCAACTTGTCCACTACTACTTACAAATAAGAATGTTGAAGAACCACTAGTAACAGCAAATGATCCTGATCCTAAACTTACAGAAGCTGTAACTGAACCAGTAGCAATTTGAGCTAAATTTAATCCTACAACACCAGATGCTGGTATATAAGATGCAGTTAATGCTTGAGATGCTGTAGTAGCAAATGAACTACTTAAAGCATAGCTTGAGCTAAGAGCATATGAACCACTTAATGAGTAGCTTGAGCTAAGTGCATATGAACTTGATAATGCGTAGCTACTTGATAAAGCATATGATGAACTTAAAGCATAAGATCCACTTAATGAATAACTACCACTTAAAGCATATGATGAACTAAAGGCAGCAGATGCAGATATTGCTTGTGAAGCAGACATCGCATACGATGCAGTTAAGTTATTAATTACACTTCCTGATACAGTTATTGAACCTGAAATTAATACTGAACCAGTAAATATCTGGTTGTTAGATGCTAAGTTACCAAACACATTTGATCCAGAAGAATATTCTTGAGACGCTGTAATTGTTTGAACAACAATTTTAGTAACAGTTAATGTGCCTTGAATTGTTTGATCTGCAGTAAATGTATTACTACCTGTAGTTGCAAATGACCCAGTTTTAGCATTTATAGATGCAGTATAAGAATATAAACTAGCTGTAGCTAAGTTTAATGAAGTTATATTTGCGTTGTTACTTGCAGTATAACTATTTATAGATGCTGTAAATAAATTTATTGAAGCCGTTGCTGCATATAATGATGAAGTAGCATTTCCAAAAGCAGTATTATTAGAAGCCGTATAACTGTTTATTGATGAGCTAAATACATTTAATGAGGATGTAAATAAGTTTATTGATGCTGTTACTCTATTAAGAGAAGCAGTTTCAACTAGTATATCAGATATAGTAGCATTTATAGATGCTGTATAACTTAATAAAGATGCTGTTTGAGCATATATAGAAGATATACGTGCGTTATCAGATGCTGTATAACTGTTTATAGAGGCAGTAAATAAGTTTATAGAAGACGTTACTGCATACAAGGATGAGGTAGCATTACCAAATGCTGTATTATTACTTGCGGTATAGCTATATAATGAGGCAGTAGCTAAGTTTAATGAAGTTATATTTGCATTATTAGAAGCTGTATAGCTAAATATTGATGCAGTAAATAAATTTAGAGATGCAGTTACTCTATTAAGGGATGCTGTTTCAACTAATATATCAGATATAGTAGCATTTATAGAGGAAGTATAGCTTAGTAAAGATGCTGTTTGAGCATTTAAAGAAGTTATGTTTGCATTATTAGATGCAGTATAAGAAAATATAGAGGCACTAAATGCATTTATAGAACTAGTATAATTTTGAAATGATCCTGTTTGTACAAATTGTGTACTATTTAAACCGTCTAATAAATCAGCGTTTACTGCGTAAGATGCAGTTAAATTATTTATTACGCTTCCTGATACTGTAATACTACCACTTACAAGTAATGAACCTGTAAATTGTTGAGTGTCGGTTGCTTTATTTCCAAATATATTTGAACCACTACTATAAATTATAGAAGAGGATACTACTTGTACTATAAGTGTTTGAGCAGTTATTGTACCAGCTACTGTAAAGTTTTGTGCAAATGAAGATGTGGCTGCGTAAGATGCGCTTGAAATTGAACCACTGGTTGTAGCTAATTCTACTATAGTTGTAATAGATCCTGACTGCTTGAAAAAGGCTTTACCGTCATAGGTATTTAAGGCTATTTCACCTAAATCTAATGAGGAAGTGGTTGGGACTCTGCCCGGAACGGCACTGCGTTTTAACTCAATTTTGTTAACAGCCATATTTATGGACCTTTTTTAATAGTATATACTAGGTAGAAAATAGCTTATGTAAGCTACGTATAAATATACTATTAATAGGTTCCCCCGTCTATAATGTCAACATTGATTGAACCGCTTGTATTAAATGAAGCGCTTGCTATATTAGGATAATTAACAATGGTAAATGAACCAGACGCGGCTAATGAACCGCTGGTATATGATAAATTTGAAAATAATTGTTCTAATCTTAATTTTGCCATTGTTATACGAATTTACCTATTGCTGTTACTTCATCAGTTGGTACTAATGCATAACCAATTGAAGTTGTGTTAAATGTTAATATTACGTTTCCTGCGCTTTCTAATAAAGTTACATACGATGATGGTATATTTTGGCCATTTATGTAGTATGTAAAATTTACAACTGATGTTGCTGGTAATGTTGAACCTACTGCTGGTTGCTTTAATGTAGCTCCAGTAAAAGTTGCAGTATTAGTAGTAACTGTATTTGCAATCTTAGTAACATTAGTATTTAAGTAATCTGCATCCACTGAAGCTCCATAATTAGTTATACTAGTAATATTTACTCCACCACCAACAAATGATGTTTGACCTGCACCCTGAGATGCAGCTATTTGAGAGTTAGCATTAAATGTTTCAGCAACGTTACCTACAACCTCCATACCAAACACAACTTGTGCTGGTGAATAGAACATACTAGTAGAAGCTCTTTTAATATTTAAATTTTCTGATAGTAAATAACCATTTAAAGTCATTGTAAAATTAGTTCTTGCTGTTCTATCATTTTCAGTTTGATATTCATTTGTAATATCAAATGAATCTATCTTTGCTCTAAACTGCCATCTATTAAAATTACCCCAATATGAATCAGAAGCAAATTCAATTGCCTCTATTAATTTATTATTTTGTTCTATAAAGTTTGTAAACAAAACACACTGATAAGTTACATCAACATAATCAGGTACTACTGAAACGTAGTATTGTTTTGAAGGAACTGTATTTGTTAAAATATCAAAATTACTATAGAAATTCTTTTGATTATATCTTGTTTCAAACACATTAAATAAGTGAGCCTCAGTACCATCCAATTTATTACCTAATGTTCTATTTTTAGTAACATTAGTACGTTTGTACATAATAACAGGTGCCATAATTTTACCACCAGCATCACGATAAAAACCATCACTTTGTACTGCTTTCCATTTTTCAGCATCACCGAATACTACAGGTACTGCTCTTCTATTACCGTTTTGGACAACAGTAGGTTTAATAATATTATCAAAATAATATTGAATGGCTTGATCAATATCTTCTAAACCAATAGATATATCTTTTGTTTTATCGTTTTTACGAGATATATCTCTACCTCTATCGCGAGAAAAAGCCGTTGCCTCTTCAACAGCAGGTTTTCCTTGAGCTGAATAGGCTGGGAGTTGTTCCTGTAGTACTTGAACGGGATTGCGAGGTATTGGTTTTAAATCGCGAGGCATTTATTACTTTTTATTTTGTAATTCAATCATTTTTTCTAAAGCAAATATTAATTGACTAACTTTAGTTAAATTAGTATTAATATCTTTAGCTACTTTAGCTATATCTTCGTTAGCTGAAAATTTAAATGGTTGAAATTCTTTACGCATTGTAAGAGCTTGTCTGCGAATTTGTTCAAATGCAGGTAAATAAGTTACATCAGTAACACTAGCTCCTGTTTCAGGATCAATAGTTGCTTTACCTAATTTAAAACCTTTTTGCATTAAATCCTTTTCAGGAGCATTACCTGGTTCTTCTCCTGGAGCGTAAATATTTGATGGCTTTTCTAGCTCTAATAAGTCTGTTAATTTTATCATAATTATAATCTATCTAAAGTTATACCTAATCTCTCACGACGTGAATAATGAGCATTTACTATTATTGAAATTGAAGAACCAAAACTATCATTATCGGTTGAATATGAATATCCTGGGTCTTTACCTACAAATAGTTGGTTCTCAACTGTACTATCTACCTCATAAAAATCATCATTCCATAAAACAAGATCACCTACCTCTGGTACAATAATGTATGAAAATCCTTGTCCTCCACCTGATAATTCTGTTGATAAATTTGTTCCTGCTAAATCATCTTTTAAAAACCTAACAGTAATATCTTGTGAAACATCAGGACCAAAATCAGTATTAGTCCAAGTTGGTGGTGTTCTTTCTATAAGTCCATTTATTAAAACAGGATCATAATATATTTTAGTACCATTGGCCTCACCATACATATTTTGTTGTGTTCTAGTTAAGTCAATTTTATAATAACCCACTTGTTGTTCAATAATGTTATTGATCAACTCACGGTTAATATGTCTAACCAAACTAGCATCGCGGGCGGTTCCAAATAAACTCATATTAGTATTCTCCTACTTTTTCTATTGTGTTAAAGCGAGGTATAAATTGAAGTAAACCAGGTATTCTAGTTGTTACTAAAGCATCCGTTTTAATTTTGTTAATAGCTTCTTTAGGTTCTTGTGAAGCAAGATATTTCATTTTAAGTAAAGCAAATTGATGTTTGTCATTTCCCTTACTTTTAAGAAAATCATTTTGCTCAACAGTAACCACCACTATATCTTTTATCCCTCTAATTTCATTATAAATGTATACCTGATTTTCATCTGTTGATGTTTTAATCAGTACTTCTATTTTAAATAGTACTAGTGCTTCTGTTAATATGTCTACTAATTTAATCATTAGAATATATAAATTGCAAGTGGAACATTATTTAATTGCTTCTGAATAAATTCAGTTTCAGTAGATTGTTGTTCAAGTTGGGTTTTGCGAGATGTTTGATCTAGCATTGCACGTAGTTGTTCTAATAATGCTGCTTTTTCTGATCTAGCATCTGCTAATAAATCAGCTTGGTTTAATGTTACTTCAGCTCCAGGAATAGGTACAGTACCATATTTACCTCTTACATATGCTAACATTTCTTTAGCTAACGCTAAAGTATACTGACGAATCCATTGTTTACCAACTGAGTTGATTTGAATATAAACTGGATTTAAGTAAGGAACGTTTGATACGTTTGTTACTAAATTAGTTCTACTATCAACTACTGGATTATTTCTTTCATCTACTAAAAGATAATGAAAATATAATTTATCATTAAATCCTGGAGTGATAGAGGTTGGTATAGGGAATAATCTTAATTTATTATTTACTAAATCAAATGAAAATGCTGATTTTCTAATTTGGTCATTAAATTCAATTGCTTGAATTTTCATTACATCAAAATATATAGGCATTAACAAGAAGTTAATACCAGGAGAAAATTGACCAAAGCCAAATGTTTCAAGTAATGATTGAATACCAGTACCTGTACCAGCATATGGATCAAAATAACGAGTAATTGCAGGAGGTGCTTCGAAGAATACTTTTTTAACTTCAATAGTTCCTACTACACCTGAAGCAGATATTGCTGCTTGTAAATCATAATCTTGTACACCTGATGATAAATAACATGAACCAGTATATATAGTAGTTTTACCACCTGATCCTGCTTCAGTAGCATATGTTTCAGAAATACGAACTACACTACCAAGATTTGGTGTAACAACTTTATTATTTAATGCAGAGCCTGTAACAGTACCTTCTAAATTAAGATAATTTTCACGGATTTTATATTGGTAAACTTCATTACCATATGTTGTTACCGCTTCTTCAAACGCAGTATAAAATGATCCTGATTGTAATTCGACTTCAACTAAAGGATAACCTAAGCGTTGTGCACACCACTGTGCTACTTTATCAGCTGAACTTGAAAATTCAGTATCACCATCATAAAACCCAAATGGAGTTTGGTTTGACCCTGATATAAATGTTGATGTTCCGTTCCAGATTGCTATATTAGACATTGGCTTAAGTAGTATTTAACACGTATAAATATACCTATTTTCCGTATTCGTAGTCAAGTATTTTACCAACTAAATCGGATCTATGGTTAGTAGCCAGCTTAATCCACTTAATTTCTTCAATTTTTTTAGATAATTCGATAATGTAATTTAAGCCGCTTATTTCACCCGTTGACGATTTAATATCGGTCTGTTCATTATCACCGTTGATAACAATTTTACCATTTTTACCTAAGCGTGTCAATATGGCTAGCATTTCACCTTTAGTTAGGTTTTGTGCTTCCTCAACGATTAATATATCATCAACTGTTTTACCACGAATAAACTGAACGGGTAAAGCTTTAATTTTTTCGTCCTGTAATAATTTTTCTACTTCGTTTTTATCTGAACAGCATTTAGCTATGTTTTCTAATAATGCTTCCATATATGGATCAAACTTTTCATTTAAAGCTCCAGGTAAAAATCCTAAACTTTTACCAACCTCAATAGCGGCTCGTGTATTGTAAATACAATCAACTTGTTTTTTCTTAAGGAAATCTAATGCGGCTTGAGCACATACTAATGATTTACCACTACCTGCTCTACCTGTAATTACTACGATTTGATTTTCTACTATTAACCTTTTTGCTTCTTTTTGCTCATCATTTAATTGGACAGCACTTATAGACTTAATTTCACTTTTTCTCTCACGATTAGGTTCTCTCATGTATAACGATTTGTTTTATATAAATATGTAAAAAAACCCTACATTTCTGTAGGGTCTTTCAGTTTATTTTTTAAACTTAGAAACTAAATTTTTGATGTGTGGGCCTGCCACTACACCAACTACTACACCTAGCAAAAAATGCCATTGTAATAAAAACGCGAAATTTTCCATGTTTTAATGGGTTTTGAGTGAAAAAATACAAAACGCGCATTAGTTGGTACCGCATATACATATGCAAAAAGATACCCAACCTTACGGGGTTGGGTATCAATTTATAGCCTTACGGGGCTAATATATTATATTTAGATAGTATCTAAACCGTGTACATAAACCTTACCGTAGTAATCAGGACGGATCATTTTCTTCGCGTATCTAGTCATAAGACCTTTACGTGGAGTAAATGTGTTCGGATCGTACAATAATGGAGTCATGATCAATGGAACATATGGAGCGAATACAGCACCACACTCTAAGAATTGAGCACCTTTGTAACCCATTAAGATTACGTTCTCAGTCATGTATGGATTTTTGTAAACTTTGTAGCGGCTGTTTAAAGCACCTACTTTTTGGATACCAAAGTTGAAGTTAAACTCATCACCATTAGAATCAGAAGCAAATCCTGGGATTGACTCGATAATAGTAGCAACTGTAGGAGATACAACCATAAAGTTTGCACCACCTCTTAAAGTTAACTGATGGATCTTGTTAGATACTTTTTGTAACTTAGTTCCTAATGTTTGATACCATCCACCTTGAGTGTTATAGTAAGCAGAAGAAGCTTGAGTGAAAGTACTACCGTTCCATACTGTGTTATTGTTAGCACTCCAGTAGTCTACTGTGTATGCGTTTTGGATTAACATATCCAAGATTTCTAAATCAATCTCCATAGAGATGTATTGAGATAAGATACCAGTCAATTCAGCTTCAGCATCAACACTATGGTAAGCGTTTAAGTCTTGAGCGAATTCTGGAGTCCATTGAGCTTTCAATTTACGAGTCTTAGCAACGATTGCTTCAGATTTCAATTGAACATTGATTTCTGGGATAGCAATAGGCTGAGCTTGAGATAATTGAGAAGCAGTAGCAGATCCGAAAGCATCTTCGAAATCACCACGTGCAGCTGGAGTAGTTGCTTTGTTGTATTGTAAAGTTCCAGCAGGTTGTGCAGCGTTTTGTAAGATACCTGTATCAGAAGTAATAAATACTAAAGCACCAGTAGAACCACTAATTCTAGTGAATTGTTGTAAGATGTTAGCTGTATTGATAGCATTAGTACCAGAACCTGAAGTAAAGTTAAATGCTCTTACTCCGAATAAATCGAATGAGCTAGAAACTAAATCAAATGCAGATCCAGAAACTATGATTTTTCTTAAGCTACCAGTAGCGTAGATAGTATCGTTATTTACATCAGCACCAGTTACAGAACCTGTAGAGAATGTACAAGAAGCTGTAGCAAAGTTCAATGAATAACCAAACTTACCAGCACCATATAATGAAGCTGTAGTGTTAGTTACGTTTGTATTAGGATCAGCACTGTAAATAGATGTGTTTAATCCTAATGGAGCAACGTTAGTACCGTATTTGAAATCTAGATAAAATACTAGACCTGAAGGTAAGTTCATTGGTTGTACGCTTACAAATTCTTTTGCAGCGATGTCACCAAATACACGACGAACTAATGGTAAAGCAACACCAGCCCAGTTCTCAGCACTATAGCCAGCACCAGATTGTGAGTTTGTACCACCAGATACGTTACCTTCTGTAACTAATTGTTTTGCTTGATTCTCAAGCAAGGTAGCCATGATATTCTTATCATTTTCACCTTTAATGCCTTCCAATAGACCAGATTTGGTCCATTTTCCAGACAATTTTTTAGCATCATCCATTACTACTTTGTATTGGTTTGAGCTTTCTAATAATTGTTGTACGTTCATTTTAAACGAGTTTTTGTTTTAAATTTTATTTAATTATGTTTGCAAGTTTTTGCATACGTGCAATTACATCATTTGATTCAACTATAGTATTTGCACTATTTTTAGGTGCAACACCTGCAGCTTTAGAAGCGAATCCTAAAGATTCTTTAATTTGAGACTTCTTAGAAGCACCAAAATCAGAACTTTGAATAGATTCAAATAATTCTTTAGCTTGTTTAGGTGTAGTTGCTTTATCAAAAGAAGCAATTACTTTTAATTTTTGAGATTCAGTTAAGTTTTTAGCTTTGAAGATCTTATTAACGTAAAGTAATTTAGCGTTTAATAAGTTAGTTTCGTTTAATTCGTTACGAAGAGTATTGATAGTATCAATAGCTTCTTTCATTTCGTCTTTCTCGTCTTTTTCGTCTTTTTTAACTAATTTTTTCTTAGCTTCATATTGCATAGCTTCATCTTCATCTTTAGCTTCTTCCATATCCATTCCTACTCCTTGTTTTGACATAGAAGTATGAAGGCCTTGTAATTTAGCATATAATTCTGGATTTTTGCTTTTTAATGCATCTTGAGCTTTTGTGATAGCAATGCCTGTTAATCCCATTCCTGCTACGCCAGCTAATGCTGTTAATACGTCAGCGATTGCAGATTCATTTAAAGATTCAGTTTCTTCAACTTCATCTAAAGCATCTAATTCAGCTAATAATTCTTCTAAGTTAACTTCTTCTTCTTCACCACCCATATTGCCCATATCCATGCTCATTTCTTCGCCACCCATTTCAGCTTCTTCGTCGCCTGGAGTTTCGTACTCTTCAGCTTCTAATTCAGCAGAAATAATGTCTTTGATAATGTCTTTCAATTGGTCAACTGTTAAGTCAGTGATTTTGTCTTCAGCTGTATCTTCTTCAGCAGGCTCTTCA
>Ga0214919_10010051_pt1 | contig 12074 bp, 8 predicted proteins | sample LL1503_MetaG_FD_177994 | JGI IMG/M metagenome (GOLD analysis project Ga0214919, IMG submission 177994) | Freshwater microbial communities from Lake Lanier, Atlanta, Georgia, United States - LL-1503 | ecosystem: Environmental > Aquatic > Freshwater > Lake | place: USA: Georgia | collected 2015-03-15
CAAGATCGTGATCTTGGCCTTGGTGGGCCTGACCGCCGGCCAGGCCGTGGTGTGGTACTCGGGCCAGTTCTACGCCTTGTTCTTCCTGACCCAGGCGCTCAAAGTGGACGGCCCCACGGCCAACATCATGGTGGCGATCTCGCTGATCATCGGCACGCCTTTCTTCATCGTCTTTGGCTCGCTCTCGGACAAGATCGGCCGCAAACCCATCATTTTGGCTGGCTGCTTTTTAGCTGCGGTAACTTACTTCCCAGTGTTTACTGCGCTGACTAAAGCTGCGAACCCCGACCTGGCTGCGGCTCAAGCCACCGCCAAAGTGACGGTAACAGCGGACCCGGCAGAGTGCTCCTTCCAGTTCAACCCGACCAATACCAAGAAGTTCACTTCTTCTTGCGACATTGCCAAGCAAAAGCTGGCTTCTGCATCGGTGAGCTACGAGAACATCGTAGCCCCCGCAGGCCAACCCGCTGTGATCAAGGTCGGCGAGACCGAAGTGACCACCGTGATAACGCCTGAAGACATCGCTGCGGCCAAAGCCGCCGCAGAGGCCAAACTCGAAGCCCTCAACGCTGCCGAGACCAAAGACGCCAAAGCCATCGCAGCCGCGACCGCCAGCGTCAAAGCCCTGAGCGGCGAGAAAACCGCCAAAGACGCGACTTTGTCGGGCAAATTGAGCGCTGCCCTCAAAGCGGCCGGCTATCCCGCCAAAGCGGATATGGCCAAGTTTGACAAAGTCTCTGTCATCATCATCCTGACCTACCTGGTGATTTTGGTAACGATGGTGTACGGCCCGATCGCAGCGATGCTGGTGGAGATGTTCCCCACACGTATTCGCTACACCTCCATGAGCCTGCCCTATCACATTGGTAACGGATGGTTCGGTGGCTTGCTACCCACCACGGCCTTTGCCATCGTGGCGCAGACCGGCAATATGTACAACGGCCTGTGGTACCCGATCATCATCGCGGGCGCTACCGTGGTTATTGGTGGCTTGTTCATCAAGGAAACCAAGGACGTGGACATCTACGCCAACGACTAAATTGCTTATCTAAGCGGTCAAATGCGGCGCCTGGGGGCCCAAGCCCCCGGCGCCGTACGGGCCCTCCCAGTGAGGGCCCATTTTTTTGGAGAAAAGAGTATGTGGAAAATTATTGTGGGATTTATTGCCTTTGCGGCGCTGGCTTTGTATGTGCTGAGCAAAGGCGGCGACATTGATATGGGTGGGGAAAAGCATGGCATCGAAATACCTGCCGCAGCCGAGGCGCCCGCTTCAGAGGCCAGCACGCCGAAATAGTGGTAATTGGTTATTGATTGTCATTTGAATAATCAATACACTGGATCAATGCCCTTTGCGAAAACTGAACTTGGCATCCAAGCCTTCAAGGGCCGAACGCCCCTCATGAACGCGCGCCAGCGCGCTGCGTTTGTTTTGATTAACGGCGTGCGCGACACGCGCGCCCTCTTTAGCATCACCAGCAGCCTAGGCGTCAGCTCCGAAGATCTGACGCATTTGGTAACCCAAGGCTTTATCGTGCGGGCGCTGATCCCCCAGGGATTGATTGCCGGATCGCCCGAGGTGGTGGATTCGCAATTCCAAGGCGCCGAGCCCCCGCGCCCAAGCCTGAGCGACGCCGAGCGCTATCTGCTGGCCAAAACGCTGGCCACGCAACTGACGGCGACCTTGGGTTTGATGGGTTTTCGACTCAACCTGGCAGTGGAATCGGCCCCCGACTGCCAAGGTCTTCGCGAGCTGCTGCCCAAGATGCGAGCGGCCTTGGGCCCTGCACGCTGTGAGGAATTGGAGCGCATCCTGACCCCCTAAGGCTGCCATGCCTAGAATGCTGCTCCCCTACTTTGGAGCGCTTCACTATGTCCGAGGGCACCATCCGCATTCGCGGAGCGCGGCAACATAATCTTAAAAACCTGGACCTGGACATCCGCACCGGCGAGTTGACGGTGGTCACCGGGCCCAGCGGCTCGGGCAAGTCCAGCCTGGTGTTTGACACTCTGTATGCCGAAGGCCAGCGTCGCTATGTTGAGACGTTTTCTGCCTACGCCCGCCAGTTTTTGGATCGCATGGACAAACCGGCGGTCGACAAGGTCGAGGGTGTGCCGCCCGCCATCGCCATTGACCAGACCAACCCGGTACGCTCCAGTCGCTCCACCGTGGGGACGATGACCGAGCTCAATGACCATCTCAAGCTCTTGTTTTCACGCGCCGGGCATTTGTTTGACAAATTCAGCGCGCAGGCGGTACAGCACGATTCGCCCGAATCCATCTATGCAGAAATGCTGCGCCGCGCTGCCCAAGCGGGTGATCCGCGCCTGGTGGTCACCTTCCCCGTAGAAATGCCGCTGGCCACCAGCGCCGAGGAGCTCACCCAGTGGCTCAGCGCCAGTGGCTTTACCCGTGTGCATGGCGAGCGCACCAGTGGCGATAGTCGGGTGCTGGACGTGGTGGCCGACCGTTTTCGGCTTGCCGGGGCCGAACAGGTCCGTGTTTTGGAGGCGCTGGAGCTGGGTCTCAAGCGCGGCAGCGGGCGCATCAGCGTCTATGTGGACGCCGGCGCGCCCGAGGCCAGCAGCGGCACGCAGACCGTATGGCGCTTTTCCACCGGCCTGCATTGCCCGCAAAGCGATCTGCATTACCAAGAGCCGATTGCGTCTATGTTTTCCTTTAATTCGGCGGTGGGCGCATGCGAGACCTGCCGTGGTTTTGGGCGGGTGGTGGGCGTGGACTACGGTCTGGTCATCCCCAATGACAAGCTCACACTACGCGCCGGGGCCATCAAGCCCATGCAGACGCCCGCCTGGCAAGAGTGCCAGGACGACCTGATGCGCCATGCGGAAGCCCAGGGCATTCCACGCGATACGCCTTGGTACAAGCTGACCAAAGCACAGCAAGAGTGGGTGATCAAGGGCTCACCCGACTGGAACGGCAAGTGGAACCAGCACTGGTTTGGCGTGGACCGCTTTTTTGAGTACCTGGAAACCAAGGCCTACAAGATGCACATCCGGGTGCTGCTGTCCAAATACCGCAGCTACACGCCCTGCAAAGTGTGTGCCGGCGCCCGGCTCAAAACGGAAAGTCTGCTCTGGCGCGTGGGCAGCAAGGCCGACGCCGACGCAGTCTTGCCGCCAGAAAGGCGCTTTATGCCCCAAGGCGCGCAATGGAGCGCCGTACAGCTGCAGGCGCTGCCCGGTCTGTGCCTGCACGACCTGATGCTCATGCCCTTGGACCGCCTGCGCGTGTTTTTTGAACGCCTGGGCACCGTGGACCTGAACGCCTCGCAAGCGGACCAAAAAACCCTCAAGCTCCTGATGCATGAGATTTCCACCCGCCTTAAATACCTGTGCGATGTGGGCATCGGCTATCTGACTCTAGACCGCCAAAGCCGCACCTTAAGCGGCGGCGAGGTGCAACGTATCAACCTGACCACCGCGCTGGGCACCTCTTTGGTAAACACCTTGTTTGTGCTGGATGAACCCAGCATCGGCCTGCATCCGCGCGATATGCACCGCATCATTGTGGCCATGCAGCGTTTGCGCGATGCGGGCAACACGCTGGTGGTGGTCGAGCACGACCCGGCCGTCATGCTGGCAGCCGACCGCATGCTGGACATGGGCCCTGGGCCCGGCGAAAAAGGCGGGCAGATCGTGTTCGACGGCAGCACCGAAGCCCTCAAGCGCGCCGATACGCTGACGGGCGCCTACTTAGGCGGGCGCAAACAAGTAGGCATGGGCCTCAAGCGCCCGGTGGGCGACAACACACCGCGCCTGATTTTGGAAGGCGCGCGCGAGCACAACCTCAAAAACATCGACATCGAATTCCCGCTGCAGCGCCTGGTCTGCGTCACGGGCGTCAGCGGCTCGGGCAAGTCCACGCTGATCCAAGATGTTCTGGCCCCGGCGCTCTTGCGCCATTTCGGCAAAGCCACCGACACCCCCGGCGCGCACAGCCGCCTCTTGGGCGCCGATATGCTGAGCGAAGTGGTGTTTGTGGACCAATCACCCATCGGCAAAACCGCGCGCTCCAACCCGGTGAGCTATGTGGGCGCCTGGGACGCCATCCGCGAACTCTTTGCCACCGCGCCGCTCTCGCGCGAGCGCAGCTACACGGCTTCCAAGTTCAGCGCCAACAGCGGCGACGGGCGCTGCCCGACTTGCGGTGGTTCGGGCTTTGAACATGTGGAAATGCAGTTCTTGAGCGACGTGTACCTGCGCTGCCCTGATTGCGACGGGAAACGCTACCGGCCCGAAATTTTGGAAGTCACCATTGAACGCGCCATGCCGGGTAGCACCGCGCTGCGCCAGCTCAATGTGGCCGCCGTCCTGGAACTGACGGTGAGCGAGGCAGCCAGCGTTTTTGCCCATGACCGCGACGTGATCCGCGCCCTGCAGCCCATCGTGGACGTGGGCCTGGAGTACGTCAAACTCGGTCAGCCTGTGCCCACGCTCTCGGGCGGCGAGGCGCAGCGCTTAAAGCTCGCGGGCTTTTTGGCCGAAGCGGCCAAGACCGCCAGCGCCAGCCGGCAAACTTTGGCACGGCGCGGCACCTTGTTCATGCTGGACGAGCCAACCACCGGCCTGCACTTTGACGACATCGCCAAGCTGATGCGCGCGCTGCGCAAGCTCTTGGAAGTGGGCCATTCTTTGCTTGTCATCGAACACAACCTGGATGTCATCCGCGCCAGCGACTGGCTGATCGACCTGGGCCCCGAAGGCGGCGATGCCGGCGGCGAACTGGTAGCCTGCGGCACGCCCGAGGACGTCTTGCTGCACCCGCACAGCCACACCGGCAAAGCGCTGCGCGAATACGCAGCCACCATGGGCGTCGTCCACGAAATCGCCGAACCCCCCGCCCCATACCTCACAGCAAATAAGCCTGCCGAGGGTGCGTGGGCGGGTGACGCATTGCGCTCGCGCCTTAAGGAACCCGCCCACGCACCCTCGGCAGGCGTAGCAGCCCGAAAAAGTAACGCGCCGGACAACCACATCCGCATCGTCAACGCCAAAGAGCACAACCTCAAATCGCTCAGCGTGGACATACCGCGTGGCAAATTCAGCGTCGTCACTGGCGTTAGCGGTTCGGGCAAATCCACCTTGGCCTTTGACATCTTGTTCAACGAAGGCCAGCGCCGGTATTTGGAAAGCCTTAACGCCTATGCCCGCGCCATCGTCCAACCGGCCGGGCGGCCCGAAGTCGATGCCGTCTACGGCATACCGCCGACGGTGGCCATCGAGCAGCGGCTAAGCAGGGGCGGACGCAAATCAACCGTGGGCACGACTACCGAGGTTTGGCACTTCTTGCGCCTGCTCTATGTCAAGCTTGGCACACAGCATTGCACCAAAGACGGCGCCGCCGTAGCGCCGCAAAGCGCCGACAGCATCGCTGCGCAATTGCTCAAAACCTACCGGGGCCAGCACATCGGGCTGCTGGCGCCACTGGTGGTCGGGCGCAAGGGCGTTTACACCGAGCTGGCCGATTGGGCGCGGCCGCGTGGCTTTACCCATTTGCGCGTGGACGGCGAGTTTTTGCCGACCAGCGGTTTCCCGCGCATCGACCGCTTTAAGGAACACCATATCGAGCTGCCCGTGCTGAGCCTGGACGTCAAGCCTTCGCAGGAAGCGGCTTTGCGCGCCGGGCTGGCACAAGCGCTCACCCACGGTAAAGGCGTGGTGCACGTGATGCATGGCCTGGACGCGCTGCGCAGCGCCTTGGAGGCCGGCACCAGCACCGCCGACGTTGGCCACGCCGAGGTGTTCTCCACCAAGCGCGCCTGCCCGGTGTGCGCTGCCTCGTATGCTGAGCTGGACCCGCGCCTCTTTAGCTACAACAGCAAACACGGTTGGTGCCCCGACTGCGTAGGCACGGGCCTGGCGCTGACCAAAGAGCAGCGCAAAGTGTTTGACGACACCGTGCGCGAGGACAACGGCGGACGTGAACACACTTTCGCCGAGGCCGACGTCGAAGACCTGGCCGACACCGCCTGCCCGCGTTGCCAAGGTGCGCGGCTCAATGCCACGGCGCGCGCGGTGCGCTTTCATGGCATGGGCATTGCCGATATTGCTGCGCTCAGCGTCAGCGAGGTGCGGGCCTGGGTGCAAACCCTGCAAAAAAGCGGCACCCTCAGCGCCCGCGAGGCCGACATTGCCCGCGACCTGATTCCCGAAATCCGCAGCCGCCTGGAGTTTTTGGAAGAAGTCGGCCTGGGCTATCTGACGCTGGACCGGGGCGCGCCCACGCTCAGCGGCGGCGAGGCGCAGCGCATCCGCCTGGCCGCGCAGCTGGGCAGCAATTTGCAAGGCGTGTGCTATGTGCTGGACGAGCCCACCATCGGGCTTCATGCGCGGGACAACCAAATTTTGCTTGGCGCCCTCAAAAGCCTGAGCGACAAAGGCAATACGCTGGTGGTGGTGGAGCATGACGAGGACACCATTCGGCATGCCGACCACATCATCGACATCGGGCCCAGTGCCGGAAAGCGCGGCGGCCACTTGGTGGCGCAGGGCAGTATTGCCGACGTGCAGGCGCAGGCCGACTCGCAAACCGGGCGCTATCTGTTGCATGCGATGCGCCACCCCTTTGCGCCCCGGCGCGCGGTCGTGCCCTCGTCTAAAGCTGGCGCCGCCCAAGGCGATTGGCTGACGGTCGCGGGCGCGCATTTGCACAACTTGCAAACCGTGACAGCAACGCTGCCCTTGCAGCGCCTGGTGGCGATTACCGGCGTGAGCGGCTCGGGCAAGTCCACGCTGGCGCGCGATGTGCTTTTGGCCAATGTGCAGGCCCTGGTGCAGCAACGCTCCACCAAGGCCGGGCGCGATGCGCTGGCCGCCGGGCGCGCCCCGGTGCTCATTGGTTGCCTGGCTGTCACAGGCTATGAAAGCATAGACCGCGTCTTGGAAGTCGACCAAACCCCGATTGGCAAAACACCGCGCTCCTGCCCGGCGACTTATATCGGCTTTTGGGACACGATACGCAAGCTCTTTGCCGACACGCTGCAAGCCAAAGCACGCGGCTATGCAGCCAACCGGTTTAGCTTTAACACCGGCGAAGGCCGTTGCCCCGGCTGCGAAGGCCAAGGCATACGCACCATCGGCATGAGCTTTTTACCCGACGTGAAGGTGCTCTGCGAAACCTGCAAAGGCGCCCGCTTTAACCCCGAGACGCAAGCCGTCACTTGGCGCGGCAAGAACATCGGCGACGTGCTGCAGATGGAGGTGGACGAGGCGGTCGAGTTTTTCTCGGCCATGCCGGTGATTGCGCACCCGCTGCAGCTGCTCAAAGATGTCGGATTAGGCTACTTGACCTTGGGCCAACCCTCGCCCACGCTCAGCGGCGGTGAGGCGCAGCGCATTAAGTTGGTCACCGAGCTTTCTAAGGTGCGCGACGACATTACCCGGCGCGGCCAAAAGTCACCGCACACCTTGTACGTGCTGGACGAACCCACGGTCGGCCTGCATATGGCCGACGTGGAAAAGCTGATTGCGGTCTTGCACCGGCTGGTGCACGGCGGCCACAGCGTGGTGGTCATTGAGCATGATTTGGACGTGATTGCAGAAGCTGACTGGGTGATCGACCTGGGCCCCGAAGGCGGCAAAGGCGGTGGCAAGATCGTGGCGGCGGCCAGCCCGGAAGACGTTGTGCGCCTAGGGACGCATACGGGCAAGGCTTTGGGGCCGGTGCTGGCGCGTAAACGATGAGGGTGGTGCGGCTGGCGGGGATCGAACCCACGACCCTTGGCTTCGGAGGCCAATACTCTATCCACTGAGCTACAGCCGCAACGTGAGCGGGCAATTGTAGGTTGTTTACCAGGGTGGGCCGCTATAATCCGAGGCTGTTTTACCGGCCTCGCGCCTATCTGAGGACACCATGAGCGATTCCAGCCATTACGAAGAGAACCATACCGGTCCTATCAAAAACCCCTCGCAATTGCTCGGTGCGGTGTTTTTATTTTTTGTGGTTCCGATTTTTCTCATCATTGGCCTAGTTTATTATGTGACTTCGGCCTATAAGCCCGCTGCCGGGGCGGTCAATATGGAGCGCACGACGGCACAAAACATCCAAAAAGTTGGCGCTGTCGAGATTCGCGATGCCAACCGCGAAATGAAAACCGGTGAGGCCGTGTTCCAGGCGCAATGTTCTGCTTGTCACGCCGCCGGTCTGGCAGGCTCTCCCAAGTTCGGCGACCAAGCGGCTTGGGCAGCGCGAATCAAGACGGGCTACACCACGCTGCTCAACTCTGCCCTTAAAGGCAAAAACGCAATGGGCGCGCAAGGCGGTGGAGATTTTGACGATTTCGAGATAGCCCGCGCCGTGGTGTACATGGCCAATGCAGGTGGCGCCAAGTTCGCGGAACCGTCAAAGGCCGACGCTGCCAAATAAGGCTGTGCCTTGCGCATCCTCAAAAAACCGGCTCCGGCCGGTTTTTTGTTGTCTTCCAGATTGGATGGGGCTTACTGCGCAGGAGACTGTAGCGTCGCCGGGCTACTCTGGTAGCCAAATTGCTGGCCTAGCGTGGCACTGAGAACGTCTTGGACCGGCCAGTGCCTCAACTCCAACGCGTGGGCTAAGCTGGCTACGTCCTGGGTGTGGACCAAGCCAAAGCCCACATTGGTATGCAGATACGGCCAGCCCTTTTCGTCCATGTAGCACTGCACTAAAGCGGCCGCCACGCCAGCGCTGGACCGGATCGCTCCGTCGGCATCCACGCGCCAGATAAAGGGCGTCGCCTCCAATTCCACATAGACACGCTGGGGGCCATTTTGGAAATACCAGCAGCCTTGTGGATCGGTGGCGTAGTTGCGCTCGATGAAGTCGATTAGCTTGACGTGTTTGAGCATGGAGCCCTTGGCGCCAGGCAAGCCGCTGGCAAAGGGGCCGATGGCCTGGGTGCGGTCATCGCGCATATACCAGTTGCCCCGGGCGTCCAGACCCAACCAGCCGTAACAGTGCGGCACATTGGGCCATTTGGCCATGGCTTGTTTAACGATGTCATCCATGCGGTTGCTCACCTTTAAGCGCTGTGTTGCGCGAACCAGCCAGCAAGGGCCTGCGGCAGTGCCGTCGCCTGCCCGGGGGGTGCGCCGGTGGGAAAGCCGACATGGCCACCCTGCGCTGGTTGCCAGAGGGTGACGTATTGTCCAACGCCTTGGGGTTCGGGCAGGCAGGCGGCAGGAATAAACGGGTCATTGCGCGCATTTATCACCAGTGCGGGTATGCGGATGCGGGTCAGGTGCGGCTTGGCCGATGCACGGTACCAGTAGTCTTCGGTGTCCCGAAAACCGTGCAGGGGTGCGGTAAACACATTGTCAAAGTCGTAGAGATCGCGCGCCGCGCGCAGGGCTGTTTCATCAAAAAGCCGAGGAAACTGCCGCAACTTGGCCAGCGCTTTGGGCACCATGCTGCGCAAAAACATACGGGTGTAGACCTGCCGGTTGAACCCGCGGCCGATAGCGCGGCCACTGGCCGCCAGGTCGATGGGCGAGCAGACCGCCGCCACCGCGTTCACCTGCTTACTGGCAGTTTGGCCCGCCTCCTGGACCCAGCGCAACAGCGCGTTACCACCTAAGGATATGCCGATGGCAAAAATGGGTCCTGCATGAGCCATGCGCATGCGCTCGAGGATCCATGCAATTTCCTGGTGGTCACCCGAGTGGTAGGCGCGTGGTGCAAGGTTGAGCTCGCCGCTACAGCCACGAAAATGTGCCACTGCAAAACCGAAGCCCCGGGCGCGTGCGTGTTCTGCGCAAGCAAGCGCATAGTGGCTGGACGAGGAGCCCTCCAGGCCATGGAACATAAGCCAAAGGGGTGCGCCGGGCGCAGAGGGCTTGTCCAGCCAGTCGACGTCGATGAAGTCTTGGTCTGGAGTATCCCAGCGTTCGCGGCGGAAAAGCGGGGCAGGTCCCAAGAAGGTGCGCGCCAGCTTGGCGGCCGCAATGGTTTGCAGGTTGCCACCGGGCAGCCACCAAGGCGCGCGGTAATTCATGCACGGCCACCATGCAAAAACCGCCCGAAGGCGGTTCGCAAAGCCAAGTCTGCGGGCATGTCAGCGCTTATTTTGAAAGCGTCGCAACGCGGCAATCTGCGCCACCAAGGTACTGAGCTCAGCCTGCGCCACGGCCATATCGACGTCGCTTTTGGCATTGCGCAGCGCCTCTTCAGCCAGCGCCTTTGCGGCATTGGCACGCTCTTCGTCGAGGTCTTTACCGCGAATAGCGGTATCGGACAGCACCGTAATACCTTGGGGCTGCACCTCAATAATGCCGCCGGCAACGAACACGAACTCTTCGCTGCCGTCGGGTAACTCGATTCGCACCGTGCCCGGTTTCACACGCGTAATGAGCGGAGTGTGGCGCGGATAAACACCCAGTTCGCCAGCTTCGCCGGGCAGTGCTACGAAGCGCGCTTCGCCGGAGAAGATCAACTCCTCGGCACTGACCACATCAACGTGGAGGGTGTTCATTGCTTATACCTTCTTGGCTTTTTCGAAGGCTTCGTCGATGGTCCCGACCATGTAGAAGGCCTGCTCGGGCAGGTGGTCGCACTCGCCGGAGACAATCATCTTGAAGCCACGAATGGTCTCTGCCAAAGTGACGTACTTGCCAGGCGAGCCTGTAAAAACTTCGGCCACGTGGAAAGGCTGAGACAAGAAACGCTGAATCTTCCGGGCGCGCGCCACCGTGAGTTTATCCTCAGGCGCCAACTCGTCCATACCCAAAATCGCGATGATGTCGCGCAACTCTTTGTAGCGCTGCAAGGTTCCTTGAACCGCGCGGGCAGTCGCGTAATGCTCCTCGCCCACAACGAGCGGATCGAGCTGTCGGCTGGTGGAGTCCAGCGGATCCACCGCAGGATAAATACCCAATGAAGCAATGTCACGGCTCAGAACCACGGTGGAGTCCAAGTGGGCGAAGGTGGTCGCTGGAGAGGGGTCTGTCAAGTCATCCGCAGGGACATAAACGGCCTGGATGGAAGTGATCGAACCGACTTTGGTCGAGGTGATACGCTCTTGCAAGCGACCCATCTCTTCAGCCAGTGTCGGCTGGTAGCCCACGGCCGAAGGCATACGACCCAAGAGCGCGGACACTTCGGTACCGGCCAGGGTGTAACGGTAGATGTTGTCCACAAAGAACAAAACGTCCTTGCCTTCATCACGAAAGGACTCAGCAATGGTCAAACCGGTCAAGGCTACACGCAGGCGGTTGCCCGGGGGCTCGTTCATCTGACCGTAGACCATGGCTACTTTGGATTCTTCTAGCTTCTCCAGGTTCACAACACCGGAGTCAGCCATCTCGTGATAGAAGTCATTGCCTTCACGGGTGCGCTCACCCACACCGGCGAACACGGACAAGCCGCTGTGCGCCTTAGCGATGTTGTTGATCAATTCCATCATGTTCACGGTCTTGCCCACGCCGGCGCCGCCGAACAAGCCGACCTTACCGCCCTTGGCGAACGGACATACCAAGTCAATCACCTTGATACCGGTTTCCAGCAGTTCCTGCGAGGGCGACAGCTCGTCGTAGGCCGGCGCTTTACGGTGAATAGAGGCAGTCAGTGTTTGGTCCACGGGGCCGCGTTCGTCGATGGGGTTACCCAACACGTCCATGATGCGACCCAAGGTACCTTTACCCACCGGCACCGTAATCGCAGCACCGGTGTTTACCACCATGAGGCCACGACGCAGACCGTCCGAGCTACCCAGCGCAATGGTACGGACAATGCCGTCACCCAATTGCTGCTGCACTTCCAAGGTCAGCGCAGTTCCTTCGAGCTTCAATGCGTCATAAATCTTGGGCATGTGGTCACGAGGAAACTCCACGTCCACCACCGCACCGATACATTGAACAATCTTTCCCTGGACGCCTGCGCCCGTGCTTGCTTGAGCCATGTTTTTTCGCTCCAAAAATAAAAATCAGACAGCAGCCGCGCCCGCAACGATCTCGGACAATTCCTTGGTGATCGCAGCTTGACGCGTCTTGTTGTAAATCAGTTTGAGTTCGCTGATAACGCTGCCTGCGTTGTCAGTCGCAGACTTCATCGCCACCATGCGTGCCGATTGCTCGGATGCCAT
>Ga0214919_10010052_pt1 | contig 12074 bp, 10 predicted proteins | sample LL1503_MetaG_FD_177994 | JGI IMG/M metagenome (GOLD analysis project Ga0214919, IMG submission 177994) | Freshwater microbial communities from Lake Lanier, Atlanta, Georgia, United States - LL-1503 | ecosystem: Environmental > Aquatic > Freshwater > Lake | place: USA: Georgia | collected...
CCGGGCTTAAGTTTAAGAAGCTCGACCAATTTCGCCGCACGTTCCTCATTCATAGCAGCCGGCGTGTCCCACCAAAGAATGGAGGGAAATTCACCGTAGTTGGTCAGCAACTCGCGAACTTGAGGGACAGCGATCTCGTCGATGTATTGGTCCATCGTCCGCTTGTTGTTCGGGTCCGGATTGCAGGCGCCTCCATTGATCCAGTCCTGTGCCTGAGAGTAGTAAAAGCCTAGCTTGAGGCCGTGTTTGCGGCAAGCTTCCGCGAGAGGTTGGAGCACATCTTTCCCGTAGGGGGTGAGTTTGATATTCCAATCGCTCGCCGACGAAGGGAACATCGCGAAGCCATCGTGGTGCTTTGCGGTGATGACGATATACTTCATTCCTGCCGCTTTGGCTAGGCGCACCCAAGCATCGGCATCATATTTGATGGGGTTAAAATCCTTCGCGAAGGCCTTGTATTTATCGATCGGGATGTTGCCCTTGTTCATGATCCACTCACCGTATCCGGGAACGGATTTGCCCTCGTAAAATCCGGCCGGAGTAGAATAGACGCCCCAATGGATGAACATCCCGAAACGAGCATCGCGCCACCACCCCATCCAGACAGCCCAGAGGGCGACATGAGCGGCAAGCGAAGGAGGCAACCGAAGCGGAGCAAACACTCCATTAAGACTTTTTTTACAGAAATGAATTTCGGCCGGCGATCCCTGCCAATGGTCCGAACCTAAAACTTTAAAAATTAGAGACCTAAATCTCTATCCTAGCCTACTCGACCGAAAACTTATGAATCATCACATGGTGATAAGTCGAACCGGGGCGCAGAACGGGTGAGGGAAAGGATACCTGATTTGGAGAGTCTGGGAAGCCTTCGGTCTCCAGGCATAGGGCTGTGCGGTGGCCGTATTTCACGCCTTTTTTACCGACGATGGTGCCGTCAAGAAAGTTGCCACCATAGAACTGGATCCCGGGCTGATTAGAGAAAATCTCCATTACGCGGCCGGATGAAGGGTCCTTGAGGCGAGCCGAAAGATGCAGACCATGGCCCTTGTCGAGCACCCAGCAATGGTCATAGCCGCCACCGAATTTGAGGGCCTCGAAATCGGCATCAACACGGTCTCCGATCCTTTTCGAAGTGGTGAAGTCCATCGGGGTCCCAGCAACTGGTGCGATCTTGCCAGTGGGGATCAGGCCTGCAGTGGTGGGAAGATAGTTTCTGGCTGGGATTTGGAGTTGATGATCATTTATAGTACGAGTGGGATCGCCGGATAGGTTCCAATACGAATGATGGACAATATTGGCGATGGTCGGGGCGTCGGATTTGGCCTTGGTTTCCCAACGCAGTTCGTTGCGATCGGTAAGCGTATAGGTGACCGTCACGTCCATGTTGCCAGGGTAACCTTCTTCGCCGGCAGGGGAGCGATAGCTGAATTCGACGCTGTTTTTGCCGATGGCCTTACCGCTCCAGAGTACCTTGTCGAAGCCCTTGAGTCCTCCGTGCAAGTGGCAGGGGATTCCGCCGGGTTCGTTGTTTTTCGCGAGAGAGTATTCCTTCCCATCGAGTGTAAACTTACCATCCCTAATGCGGTTGCCGAAGCGGCCGACGCTGGATCCCAAATAGCTGGTATTCCCAAGCCAGCCTTTGAGCGTGTCGTAGCCGTGGGTCACATCCGCGAGTTTGCCGGACTTGTCTGGAACCTCGAGGGAAACCAAGATGGCACCGTATTCGGTGACCTTGGCCTTGAGTCCGTTCGCGTTGGTGAGGGTGAAAATACCCGCATCTCTGCCATCTGGTAGATGGCCAAAAGACTCTCTAGTTAGAGATTCGCTAGGGGTAGCTGATCGTCTTTGGGTAGTAATAGACATAGGAGCGTTTTTATTGCATGAGCAGCAAACCATCATAACAAGGGGAACGAGAAGACGTAAGATTCGCATCAGAACAAAAAGTAATTTCTCGTGCGTGACTAACAAGTTTAAAGTATGGAAATCTTCGCTGCATACAAAAGGCGAATATTTTTGAATCATACTGTAGCGTCGACCGCACAGGCGGGTTACAAAAAACGAACATCTACTCCCTATGGGTTGAATTGAGAGGGGAGTCTTTCTGTTGTGGAATATGGCGACCATGCTGATAAAGGAACGATGTCGTCCAAGCGATCGAGAACATGCCGGAAAGGGCGATGACTGCTGTGATGGCATTCCAGGCCTCGGGCATAATGTCTTTACCATAGCCGAGGGTGGTGTAGGTGCTGGCGCTGAAGAAGAGAGCCTTGTGGAGATCAGGCACCAGGCCTGTCAAAGAGAGGACATAACCCCAGATGCTTATCTCGACGAGGTGGGAGGATAGCATGAGAAGAAAACTGAGATAGAGGAAAGGTCGCGCGATCCCGTAACGCTGGCGGGCGATGAGGGGGGCGATGAAGCGTGTGTGGATGTAGCTGGCAAGCTCGGCGAACAGCGCATGGTTGGTCAAAATCACGATCAACATGACCCCGCCAAAGAGCAGGGGGGAAATCTCGGAAATAAAAATCCACGATTCGTCCATGATGGGTTTTGCGGCAGATGGCATCGGGAGTTCGGGGTCAGTGAATGGTCGCGATGGAGACGGTCTGGCCGATCCTCAGGGGCACTGGCGGAGTGCCGGTAACGCGGATGCGAACCGGAAAACGATTCGGCAGGCGCACCCAGTCCACGGTTTGACCGACCTTGGGCAGGAGGTCAACCGTCGATCCGTTGGGATCAAAAATGCCCCAAGCTACGCTCTCGATCTCCCCCTCGAAGGGCTGATTTTCACGTCCAATGAAGGTGAGCTTGGCTTTTCCACCCTCTTTGACGTGATGGAGTTGGGTTTCCTTAAAATAGGCGGCGACCCAGAACGAACTCGCGTCCACGAGGGCGAGGAGTTGTTGGCCGGCATAGACGTAGGTGCCGGGGGATGTGTTCATGTTCGTGATGTAGCCATCCACCGGAGCGAAGATCTTTGTATAGCCAAGGTTGAGTTTGGCGTAGTCGAGTTCGGCCTCGGCGACGGCGGTGTTGGCTTGGGCGGCGGCAAATAGGTCTTGGGCGTTTTGGAGGTCGCGAAGGTCGGTGACCTTGGTTTGATAAAGCTGGGTTTGGCGGGCGAGTTCCTGATTGGCCTGGATCTCGGAAGCTTGGGTCTGCAGGAGCTTGGCCTGGGCTTTGTTTAGGGCAGCGATATAGGTCGAGGGATCGATCTCGAAAAGGAGTTCGCCTTTTTTGATAGCCTGATTGTCGCGAATCGGAATCTGGATGATCGGTCCTGCCACACGGCAGGCGACCCCGACCACGTTAGCCCGCACCTGACCGTCACGGGTCCAGGGTTTGGTCGTGTAGCGTTCATACAGCCCAAGAGAGGCCGCAGCGGCGAGAAGCACCGTCACTATCGTGAGAATGTGTTTTGTTTTTTTGGGATTCATGGCGCGAGGGAGAGTCCGATGACACAACCGAGAAGAACCACCAGAGCAACAAAGAAAACAGGGAGGTTCGCGACATAACGAGTCAAGCGCAGGTGCTCCATGGCAATGACGGAAATCCACGCCGCAAAAAATCCCAGTGTGCTCACGACGATGCCCCAAGGGAGGAGGAATTCTCCGAGCAGGATTTCGGCGGCGATGGCAAGAAGGGTCATGGGCGCTGATCTTTCATGCTTTTCTCGTGGACGCAAGCGCAGTCGTGCTTCTACAATCTCTCAATGGCATCGCCCGTTGTGGATTCCCGTTGGTCGCGGTTGGCTGCGTCCTTCGATCGGGCAGGGGCCGTCATGGGCCTGCAGATGGCCATCGGGGTGGTAGTGGCTTTGTTTTTTGCGCTCCTTCTGAGGCTAGAGTATCCGACATGGGCCGTCTTCACGGTGCTGATGCTTCTTATGGCGCAATACGTCGGGGCGGTGCAGCAAAAAGCCGTGTTCCGAGTCGCGGGAACGGTGCTCGGCGGATGCCTGGGGTATGTGGCTACCGGGGCGTTGCAGCAGGATCCTTGGCTGTATTTTTCGGTCACGTTTGTCGTAGTGGCTTTTTCGGTGGCGATGTTCGGTCAATCACGAGCGCCATATGCTTTTTTCCTCGTGGGGTTGACGTATGTGGTCGTCATTTCGAATAGCCAGACAGATCCCTCCATGGCGTGGCACTATGCCCTTTTGCGCACACAGGAAGTCGGGCTGGGGGTGGTGGTGAGTCTGGTTGTGCAGAGCTTGGTTTTTCCGAACTACGCGAACCGTGCCTTTCGGGAGGCGCTCCATGCCTCTTTTGGGGAGCTGCAGATAGCAACGCCCCTCGCTGTGGAGCACTTTGAGAGGGCTCATTCGGGTATGACTCGGAGCTTGCGCGATTTCCCAAGTCGTGCCACGGCCTTGCGGACTCTGCTGCGGTTCGGCGGCATGGAGAGCAAGGCCTTTCGTAAAGAGATTGGGAAGTATGCACAACTCGTTGCGAAGGTCACGCGTGCGGCCGGCATTCTGCGCTCGTTCCAGCGCTATGAGCCCGCTCCTGAGCCTTATCTAAGCGCTCTGCGCGAGTTGGTAGCCGAAACCGGTGTTCTTCTTGGCGAGGGGTGGGAGAGCCTTCAGGGCGGCGCCGGGTTGAACGAAATCTGGAAAAATCGCGCCTCTGCATTGAACGAACGCATTGCTGAGGTTCTCCGTTTGCTGCGTGTTTCCAAAGAGGCTTCGAGCATCGATGCGAATGGATGGATGGCCTTGTCGGCACATTTGCTGGCGATCTCGGAACTTCGCGATGTGCTTCTGGATATGGACCTCATCGAGCGCATTCCTTCCGGAAAAACGTCGCTGTCCGAGAGCCTTGACCTCGCGCCCGCGTGGCCGGGGCCGGAATGGATAAATCGGGGCATTCGGTCAGGTGTTGGGTGCGTGGTAGCCTTAGTCCTAGAAAACTGGCTCAAGATGCCCGGCGGATCGCTGGCGCTGCTTTGTGTTTACACCTTCACTGCATTGAACGCGCAAAGCCCCGATGAAACTGGAGACCGCTCGGCGGTCCGTTACACGGTCCTTTTTGGCATCGTCAATGCGGCGATCTGCATCGTTCTTCTGGCTGCCACTCCCTTGTTGGCGAGCTACGCTGTCCAAAATACCGTGCTTGCGACATGGGCATTTCTCTTCGGATATTGGTTCCGTGGCGCTGGCGGCCTCACCGTGCCGCTTAGTGCCTCATTTCTCCTTCTCGTCTCTGTGCTCGGACTCAATTCGCAAGTGCCGGTCGCGTTCAGCGATATCGTAGGGGTTTTTGCAGGAATGACTCTTGGCTTTGTTCTATCGGCGCTCACACAGCGTCTTTTCTGGCCTGTGCTTCCCCAGCAGAACCTCCAGACTGGTATGCGGACCTACCTACAGACTCTCATCGAATCTCTCGGACAGGAGGTGGGAGAATTGTCACTTGGGAAGCGCACTGCCCAGGGCCTTTTTCCCTCCAAGGCGCTTAAATTTCTTTCAGCCATGGCGGGCCCCTGTTTTCCAAGGGAGGAGTCCGAGCGCATGCGTGAATTCATTCTGACCATTCAAGATCTCGCTGGCGAGTTGGGCCTGTGTCTGGGGCGTCCCAAGCCGCTTTTGCCAGATAGCATAGAGGTCGATGCCATGCGGTTGATCGATGAATCAAAAGCTTTATTCCAGATGGGATTGCAAGAGTTGGATGAGGCCTTCCGTGATGCTTGCTGTCCCGCAGATTTAACTCATGAGATCGACAGGATGGTAGCCCGATGGGACGTGTCGTATGGATCGCTTCATAGTTTCATCTGGAAAAACGACATGCCACCCGATCAGGCGATTCCCCTATTAGGACTGAGCGCACGCTTTCGAGCGACCCTTCTGATCTTGCAGCAAGCGATTCGCCAAGCTCGCTCATTGAGGATGGATGGCTATCTCGGCGACGTCTCCCTGTGAGCGTCTTGAGTGTTTTGGCAAGGCCCGCACCCTCTGAGCTTGCTTCACTCTGAGTTGCTCCATCAATGCCACACGGACTCTTTTTTGGGCCACCTCAATGAATGCAGGATTGCCTTCTGTGCAGGGGTGAGGGAAGGCGGTGCATCCTTGAAAAAAGAGGCGCGATCGTCACGGTGGTCATCACGTTCTTGCAAGACAGGAGGGACGGTTTTGCCCCACTCCCTAGTATTTCCCCTCGCTTCTACTGAGGGTCCAATCAATTTATTTTTCAAAAACCGTTAAAGTATTTCACCCTAATCCAAACGGCAATACGCTGGCAATCGTTGCTATCCGAGTGTCGTTTCAACACCGGACAAGGGTTAAAGACTCAAGTTTCTTGACTTAAAAACCGAGCTAATACATCGCGGATCGATTCGGGGATTGGGACGGCTCCAAGTTGTCTAGGGAGTATATGGCATTTGACCATTTTTCCTGAAAAGACGGGGGACGCCTGTGGGGATCCGTTCAGTGTAGCGAGGAACTCGTAGGTGACAGAACTTGTGCCGACTTTTAAAATACGCAACTCGATGGTGATATCGTACCCGAATTTGCACATGCCCACATAGCTCACCTCGAGAGAGACGCATGGCCAAGCCGAAGTTTCTGTCAGAATGGGGATTTGGTGGGAGCGCAAAAAATCATGCTCAGCCTCTTCAACCATGACGAGTAAACGGGAAAAGTGAGCGACGCCAGCCGCGTCGGTGTCAGCAAATTGGATCCGTCGGATGAGGGTGTGTGCGGCAGGGCTTGTCATAGCGTGGCTGGTGCTATCTTTTATTCAGTTTCTGAAATGAATCCACACCTTTGAGACGATTCCTATCGTAATATTAAAAAAATGACAGCTCTTGCATCCCAGTCTCCAAAACCGTTGATCCTTGGCGCATGCACTCATTTAGAGGGTCCATCCAAAGGAGATCTAGCCTCTGCAGAGGGTGTTTTGCGCCGCGAGTGGATCATTAATGACGACTTCTCTTTGAGTCCACTTTGGCTGGAATCCGCCCCTCTTTTTCCTAAAATCTTTTGGCGCTCGCGGAGCGGTGGGGCTCCGTTATTGGCTTTTGGTGAAGTAGCCACAGGAAGCGTGACAGAACTTTCTGCCTTACTTGCAAAATCGGATTATGGGATTCGAGTTTACGGCGGTTCCCGATTTACTCTTCACTCCAGCTCAGCGAAATGGCCTTTTCCTAATGAGGTTTATTTCATTCCCAAGGTCGAAGTCACCCGCGATGGGGCTTTGACAAAGCTTGCGATCCACTTCACTCGCGATGATTTCGAAACATCTGCCGTTTCCGCATGGCTCACAGGGATTGATAGCAGTCCCAAGCAAAGGAAACCTGGCATTCTCACCAGATCCGACCAACCCCATTTTTCGCAGTGGTCAGATGCCGTCCACATGGCCCTCTCGCAAATTTCTGCTGGCGATCTGGCAAAGGTCGTTCTTGCACGTCAATCCACATTCGAGTTGGCGGAACAAATCTCCCCGTATGCGTTGTTGGTGTTGCTGATGGGAGAGACCCCTGCCTGTTTTCACTTTTGTTTTGAACCGACAAATACATCAGGGGCTTTTCTGGGAGCGAGCCCTGAGCAGCTCTATCGCCGACAGGGGCGATCGATTGAAAGCGAGGCTGTCGCTGGCACTCGACCACGTAGCCTCGATCCAGCGGAAGACACGCGATTGGAATCCCAATTGAGAGAGTTTACCAAAGAACAACTCGAGCATCAGCTTGTGGTAGACGAGTTGGCTCGGGCATTCCGTAAGATCTGTGCAGACTTTTCCCATGATGAAAAACCATCCGTTCTCAAGCTCTCGAGGCTTCAGCATTTGCGCACCCAACTTCGCGGGGAACTTGCGGATGGATTGTCCGATGAGGCGATACTGGAAGCATTGCATCCGACTCCAGCCACATGTGGTTCGCCTACTAGGGAAGCCCGTAGCTTTATTGAAAAAAACGAGCTTTTTGATCGAGGTTGGTATGCCGGTCCTCTTGGGTGGATTTCTCGAGATGATGCGGAATTTTGCGTAGCGATTCGATCCATGCATAGGATTGAAAATCGCCTCAACGTTTTTGCAGGTGCAGGTATCGTTGAAGGTTCAGATGCCGAACGCGAATGGATGGAGCTCGAAGATAAAATCTCCGGAGTCATCCATATCCTAGCCCCATGAGTGATTCGCCACTCACTAATCGGGAATGGGGTCGCATGGTGATTGATGGATTGCGACAGCTCGGCGTTCAGAGATTTTTTATGAGTCCTGGAGCAAGATCATCTCCACTCATTGCAGCTCTTGCCGAAACTGATGATGTCTCGGTGACCATTCATTATGACGAGCGGGGAATGTCCTTTGCTGCGCTCGGGCATGCGATGGCAACAGGGCTTCCCTCAGTCTGCATTACAACCAGTGGATCTGCTGTGGCTAATCTTCTGCCTGCTTGCGTTGAGGCATCTCATTCTGGCGTGCCCGTTATTTTTGTGACGGCCGACAGACCGCCGGAACTCCGTGGAACGGGCGCCAATCAAACAATTCTCCAGCCAGGAATCTTTGGCTCCTTTGTTCGTTTAGCCAAAGATCTGCCATGCCCGGATGATACCAATAGCTCGACGGAGACTCTTATCGCCGCATTGTCCGAGGCAGTGGGTATCTCAACGGGAACGAATCCTGGTCCAGTTCACTTGAATGTTCCCATTCGTGAACCACTACTGGAGAAGGGCGTCGCAATAACTTCGTTGTTGATAGATTCGCTCAAGAAACCTCAATCCCAACTTCCAAGCCCGCCAATTTCTCTCAACTCCTTTTTCTCATGTGACTCCGGAGTTGTTGTGATTGGAAGGCTCTCCGCTCGCGAGCAAATTGGTATTCAAGAGCTCATCGAATGGGCCAAACGTCTTGGATGGCCTGTTTTTTGTGATGCTTTGTCCGGTGCTCGTCTTATTTTGGGAGGTATTCGGCATGGTGATTGGCTTTTACAGAGGAGCGATATTCCATCACCCAAGCGTGTTCTGCATTTTGGCGGTGCCCTTGTTTCGAAGCGAATCGGAAAATGGCTGAGCACTTCTCATGGCGACGACTATATTCAGGTTAGGGAATCGCCACTACCTCTCGATCCATGGGATCAAAAACCCCGAGTTATTAAAATGGGGGTATTGGAATTTTGCAGGTCCGTTTCCCCACTTCCTCCATCGATTGATGACTGGGCGTCTGCATGGAGGTCTGCGGATAATGCCGCGGCAGGGGTTCTTCAGGAACAGTTGAGAAAAAACATGGGGCTTTCTGAACCGGAAATTTGCCGCGTCGTAGCTCGTGTTGCTGCGGAGCGTGTCCACAATCTCTTTCTTGCAAATTCGATGCCCGTGAGAGATTTCGATGCCTCGGCTGAGGCCTTTGATGTTAAGGGTCGCGCCGTTTTTGGCAATCGTGGAGCGAGTGGGATTGATGGAAATATCGCAACTATTGCTGGCATCTCCATGGCGAGTGATACCCCTCTTCTTTCGCTTATTGGCGATCTCTCCGCCTTACACGACTTGAATTCGCTCCCCCTTCTCTTAGATCGTCGTGTCACGTTGGTGATTGTGAACAATCATGGTGGCGGGATCTTTCGCTTCCTCCCGCTACCAGTGAAACCTGATAAACGAGAGAAATATTGGGAAACTCCGCATAAATTTGGTTTCGCGCACGCTGCGGCTCAGTTTGGAATCCAGTATTACTGCCCAACTTCCATTTCAGCCTTAGAGGATTTGCTAAGTGCGCCTTTGAATGGTCCCCGGATCGTGGAATGTGTGACAGATCGTGAAGAGAACGAGCGATTTCACAAGGTTATCGCGGATCACATCTGCAAACTCGATCTCAAATGGCCTCGCTAAAACTGCATCGCTGGGGAAACCCCACCGCTCCAGCTTGGTTGTGTCTTCATGGGTTCATGGGGACGGGTTCCGATTGGGATACCTTTGCTTGCGCAGCATTAGCGCTCAACCCAAATCTCTCGATTTTGGCTCCAGACCTTCCCGGCCATGGTGAAAGTTCTTCTGTTGATGTGGATTTATTCGAGAGTCAAATCTTCGCCCTTCTCGATGTAGAGAATTTAGGACCTGTTACTTTAATCGGATATTCCCTCGGAGGGCGTCTAGGCCTGCAGACCATTCTTTCAGATCCCCAAAGGTTCCCCGCATTTGTTGGGATTTCCACTTCGGCAGGCCTTGATATTCAAAGTGAACGTGACCAGAGAAAAGACCTTGATTGCCAGCTTGCCACTCGATTGAAGGGGATCACTACCGAATCTGCATTTCGTCAGTTTCTGAGCGACTGGTGGGAATTACCGGTTTTCAAATCTCAAACTCGGAGCTTGGGTATGAAGAGCAGTTTCATTGAGTCGAGAATGAAGCAAACCCCTCAAACTTTGGCTGAATCTCTTATGCGATGGAGCCCTGGTGTTCTTCCATCGTTATGGGATTCGCTTGGTGAATTCCACGGACGATCCTTATTCCTAGCAGGTGCTGATGATGAGAAATACGCTCAGATATCCAAAAAACTGGCTGCGAAAATCCCGGATGCTCGTTTTCAAATCCTCGCCGCCGCTGGTCACCAGATCCTCATTGAAAAACCTCTCGAGGCCGCTCGATGTGTGGTGGATTTTCTTCAACACTGAAGCTAGTGAATTTCGGCATTGGAAGCCGTGCAGGTCGTGTTTATTTTAAGGAGATATGAAGATGGCTCTCGATTGGAAAACCGCATTGCAATTTGAAGACATCCGCTATGAAAAGGCGGAGGGGATTGCAAAAATTACCATCAACCGTCCTGAGTGTCGCAATGCTTTCCGCCCGCTCACTGTTCATGAAATGCGAAATGCTCTTCAAGATGCACGCGACGATTCTTCCATCGGTGTAGTGATTTTGACTGGCGAGGGCGAGTTGGCATTTTGTTCCGGTGGGGATCAGAAGATTCGCGGTGATGCTGGTTACTCCGACGAGGGGGGTGTCGAGCGATTGAATGTCTTAGATTTTCAAAGGGAGATTCGCACTTGCCCGAAACCTATCATTGCTATGGTTGCTGGCTGGGCGGTCGGAGGAGGTCATGTTTTGCATGTCATGTGTGATCTGACAATCGCTGCAGATAATGCCAAGTTCGGTCAGACTGGACCCCGCGTCGGTTCCTTCGACGGAGGATTCGGCACCAGTTATCTCGCTCGCATTGTAGGTCAAAAGAAGGCCCGCGAGATTTGGTTCCTTTGCCGCACCTATGATGCAAACCAAGCTCTCGAAATGGGCCTCGTGAACAAGGTGGTTCCTTATGAGGATCTCGAGATGGAAACTGTCCAATGGTGCCGTGAGATTCTTGAAAAGTCCCCGCTGGCGATTCGTTGCTTGAAGGCAGCTCTCAATGCCGACTGCGATGGGCAAGCTGGCCTGCAAGAACTCGCCGGTAACGCCACGCTCCTTTACTACATGACCGAAGAAGGCCAGGAAGGCCGGAATGCCTTTGTGGAAAAACGGAAACCGGACTTCGGAAAATTCCCCAAACGTCCGTGAGTGATAGCCTCCTGAGTCAAACGAGGCTTTGGCTCCTTGCCAGTCGCCCCAAGACGCTCTTCGCTGCCCTAGCGCCTGTGATGCTGGGAACAGCACTCGCTTACTCGCTGGGAAAAGGCCATCTCGCGAGTGCCATCGCCGCTTTACTTGGAGCTATCGGTATTCAAGTCGGAACGAATCTCGCAAATGATTATTGGGATGCAAAAAAAGGGGCAGATAATGAAGCCCGATTGGGACCCATACGAGTCACCTCATCTGGGCTCCTTTCTCCGCAAAGCGTATTTATCGGAATGCTCTTCGCTTTTGTTGCAGCGGCTTTTGCTGGTCTTTATTTGATTTATGAAGCGGGTTGGCCTGTTTTTTGGATCGGCGTCATATCGATCTTTTGTGGGATCATTTATACTGCGGGCCCTTTTCCTCTAGCGTATCTCGGACTTGGGGATGTTTTCACTTTTATGTTTTTTGGCCCTGTCGCGACTGTCGGATCCTTCTACGTGCAGGCGCATACCGTTTCTTTCACTCCTCTTTTATTGGGGTGCATTCCGGGGTCCTATTCAGTGGTTCTCATCGCACTCAATAATCTGCGTGATCGTGAATCCGA
>Ga0214919_10010053_pt1 | contig 12074 bp, 13 predicted proteins | sample LL1503_MetaG_FD_177994 | JGI IMG/M metagenome (GOLD analysis project Ga0214919, IMG submission 177994) | Freshwater microbial communities from Lake Lanier, Atlanta, Georgia, United States - LL-1503 | ecosystem: Environmental > Aquatic > Freshwater > Lake | place: USA: Georgia | collected...
AGAAAAAGCACGATCTCGGGCATTCAGATCAGGACCTGCCGCTCACTGTTGGCTTTGGACCAATGCAGGATTTCATAGCTTTGACGCAGTCCGGCCAGATAAAACGGATCGGTTTGGAGCAACTCATTAATGAGCTGCTTTGAATCGGCCTTTGCAATCCACAACCCGCCCTTGGGCGTTTCCGAGGGTTCACGGCGCAGCGATCCAGCCACCTGGATGACATCCTTGTGCCGCTCCAGCCAATCGATGTGCGACTGCAAATGATCGGCCCGCACTTGGGCATGGTCGGGTTTATCAATGAGTAAAACGACAAACAGCATGCGCAGAATCCTTGCACAGCAGGGTCAAGTCATTCCGGGACATTGCAAAGCCTCGTCCACCATCTCCACCCAATGCCGCACCGGCAGGCCGCTGCCGCTTTGCAAATGGGTGATACAGCCGATGTTGGCGCTGAGCACGCCTTGCGGATGCAAAGCGCTCAGGTGGCCGAGTTTGCGGTCGAGCAGTTGTTTGGACAGCGCAGGGTTGAGCACGCTGTAGGTGCCGGCCGAGCCGCAGCACAGGTGGGACTCGCTGGCGGCCACTTCAATCTGGAAACCCAATTCGATAAGGTATTTTTCGACGCCGCCTTGGAGTTGCTGGCCGTGTTGCAGCGTGCAAGGCGGGTGGTAGGCCTGCAGGCCAGCGGCGAGCAAAGCGTCTGGCGTCAACCGGGGTTGCAGCAAAGGCACCAGCTCGGGCAGCAGCTCGCTCAGGTCTCTGGTGAGCGCGCCAATGCGCGCGGCTTTTTCGGCATAGACCGGATCGTCTTTGAGCGCGTGGCCGTAGTCTTTGACCATCACGCCGCAGCCTGAAGCGTTCATGACGATGGCTTCGACTTCACCACTTTCAACCAGCGGCCACCAGGCGTCGATGTTGGTGCGCATATGGTCTTTGCCGCCTTCGTGGTCGTTGAGGTGGAACTTGAGCGCGCCGCAGCAACCGGCTTCGGGCGCGATCACAGTCTGGATGCCACAGGCGTCGAGCACGCGGGCGGTGGCGGTGTTGATGTTGGGGCTCATGCTCGGCTGCACACAACCGGCCAGCATCAGCACCTTGCGGGCATGCTGCGCGATGGGCCAGGTACCAGCCTCTTGCGGCGCGGGCACTTTGGCTTTCAAACTGGCGGGCAGCAGGCCGCGCACCATTTGGCCCATCTTCATGGCGGGCGCAAACAGGGGCGAGGGCAGGCCTTCCTTGAGCGCCCAGCGCAGCAGTTTTTCGCCCATGGGGCGCTCGACCTTGGCGTCGACCAGCTTGCGGCCGATGTCGATCAAGTGGCCGTACTCCACGCCGCTGGGGCAGGTGGTTTCGCAGTTGCGGCAGGTCAGGCAGCGGTCCAGGTGTTGCTGGGTTTTGCGGGTCGGGGTTTGGCCTTCGAGCACCTGCTTCATGAGGTAGATGCGGCCACGCGGGCCGTCCAGCTCGTCGCCCAGCAATTGGTAGGTGGGGCAGGTGGCGGTGCAAAAACCGCAGTGCACGCATTTGCGCAAAATGGCTTCGGCTTCGATGCCTTCGGCGGTGTTTTGGTATTCGGGGGCGAGGTGGGTTTGCATGAAAAGTCGCCTCAGTTCGGGTGCAGTCGACCGGTGGCGAAAACGCCTTTGGGATCGAGCTGCTTTTGCAATTGCCGCTGGATGCGTTCTTGCACCAAGTCCAACGGGGTGTTCACACCGACGGCTTTGTCGACGTCGGCATGGGCACTGCTGGCGCGGAACAGGCTGGCATGCCCCCCCACCGATTGGGCCAGCTCGCGCAGCGCTACGGCAGCAGACGCCGGCGCCCACAACCAGCGCTGGGCACCGTGCCATTCCAGATATTGCGCATAAGGCAAATCAAGCACGGGGGCTGTTTGCGGCAAGGACAGTCGCCACAGGCACAGGTCGGTGCTTGGCGCATCAAAGAATTGCAAACACTGTTCGCCGCTGGCGCGCCAATCTTGCGCGGCCTCGGTATTGTCCATTTGCTGAACTTGTGCGCCTAAGGCCACAGCATCGTCATGCATCTTTACCAGGGCCGATTGCACGGCAGCCACGGCTCCGCGCAGGCGTACAAACAAATAATCAGCCTCTGGCTGGGCGCTGGCGTCTCGCACCCAAGCGCTGGCGTTCAGGGGCAAGGGCTGTCCGCCCCAGCGGTGCAGTAAATTTAATGCTGTCTTTTGAGACAGGCCCGCACACATCAGCGTGGCTTCTGCCGGGGGAATGGGCAGCACCTTCAGGCTGACCTCGGTGATCAAGCCCAAGGTGCCCCAGCTGCCGGCCATGAGGCGGCTCACGTCATAGCCGGCCACGTTTTTCATGACCTGCCCGCCAAACGTGAGGTGCTCGCCCAGACCGTTTATGAAGCGGGCACCCAACACAAAGTCGCGCACAGCGCCAGAGGTGGCGCGGGCGGGGCCGCTCAGGCCCGCCGCCACCATGCCGCCGACCGTAGCGCCCGGGCCAAAATGCGGCGGCTCAAACGCCAGGCACTGGCCTTGCTCGGCCAACGCCGCTTCCAGCTCGGCCAGCGGTGTGCCGCAGCGCACCGTGACCACCAGCTCGCTGGGTTCATAACTGACGATGCCACGGTAAGCGCGAGTGTCGAGCACCTGACCGGTGAGGCTTTGGCCCCAAAAGTCTTTCGTGCCTCCGCCGCGCAAACGCAGCACACAGCCATCTACACCCGCTTGGCGCACGGCATCGATCAAGGTATTGAGTTGGGCTTCCATGGCAAGGATGTTAACTCCCGCTCCTTGGCAAGCGCGTGAATTTTTTGAACGGGCAGGTTGTGGGAAATTGCGCCACTCAAAGCACCACAATATGCGCAGTGGTAGCGCCGCGCACGGCACTGATCGGAATGCGCTGATCCAGCGTCACCAGTCGTCCCTGGTTCTTGACGGCCAGGGCCAAGAGGTACAAATCGGTCAGCTGCCTCGCACTGTGAATGTGCCCATGCTCAAATTGCCGAGGGTCCAAAAGGCTGATCTCATCCGACCAAAATACATGGTGCGCTGTCTGCGTGGAGTGTTGCAGCATGTTGACCAGCATCGACAGGGGTTGCGGGCTGCTGTACCCGGCTTGACCCATGATGCGAAGACAGCCGTTTTGAGTCAATGCACAGGTGGCCCAGCCATTTTGAACATGGTCCTCAAACCATTGCGCGGCACGCACGTGGTGAACATGATCTCGGTCATGCAAGGCGATCAGCAAATTGACGTCGAACAAGGCGCGCATCAAACGCCCTCGGCATCGCGCAAGCGTTCGATCAACTCATTGCTGATGACCACGCCCCTGGAAGGCAAGGGCTGAATGCCGTATTGGGCCAAGCGTTCTGACACCTGGGGCACGGTTTGAAGCGCTTGCGGGTGATAGGCCCCCACCGCAAATGCTTTACGCGCCAACTCGCTCATGACTTGACCAAGTGATTTTTTCTCTCTTTGAGCAATCTCTTTGGCTGCAAAAAGCACGTCGTCCGCAATGTCCAAGGTGGTTCGCATTTCATCTCCCGATGTTTTGATGTTTGATGTTATCACATCAAACATCTGTCTGGCTTGATCCCCTGGAGCCGAGCCATCAGCAGAGCCCAGGTAACGCGTTTCGTCATTTTCTTGAATTACTCAGTTAATTGAGTAGTTTTGCTCAATGCATTGAGTAAATCAACGTGGATGCATTTTGAACACTGTTCCAAAGTGGGAGTATTAGAAAATAGAATTCATTTATGCGGTAAAGTGCCAACAACACAAGCGCATAGATGCAGACGCGCCCAAGCCAAGGCCTGCCGGGTTTGGCGCTGGTTTTACCGATGTCATGTGGGCGCTTGCTCACCGCAAAGCCAAGTATTCATGGGGCTTGTGGAAGGTGTTTCAGTTGGATGTATCCGACTGCTTCGGTTTTATACCGCAGGTTTTGCGGGATAAATTACGTTAGAGCGCATGAAATTCAGAACCCCGCGTCGCGACATCGAGTTCGATATCCCAGATGAGTGGTTGTCGTTCTGCGCCCCCGATCAATCTGTGTCGGAGCAAATCAGCTTCTATCCGTACTCACCTGCAGCACAGAACGTGCAGGTCGTAGAGCTATGTGAAGTTGAGCCCCCGCAGCGAGACCCACATGTCACTCCCTTCAAGAAGTACAAGCTCGTTCCGGTCCTGTTCGCATTCCAGTCGCCGGAATGTGAGTTGCCACCCGTCGATGTAGTGGTCATCCAAGGCGGCGCCTATGCATACCGCGTGACAAATGGCTACCACCGCTACTATGGGTCGGTCTCAGTGGGGTACAAGCACTTGCCAGTCATAGTTCATAACGGGGCGACCAATGCGCTCTAACTCAAACGTTATCCAATTTGATACAGCGGCCTCAGCCCAACACCCGCCTCACCCCCACCAAAACCCATTCACCGGCACCCCCGCCACCTCCACCCGCATCGCCCATACACACCCCGCGCCGGGGTACTGTGCCAGCTCCGCCTCGCTGCGGCCTTGGCGGGAGGTGGTGATGAACAGGGTTTTCAGGTCCGCACCGCCAAAGCAGGGCATGGTGGGGCACAGGGTGGGGGTGCGCACTTCGGCCAGCACCTCCCCTTTTGGCGAAAAGCGCAGCAGGCGCCCGCCTTCGTATTGGGCGGACCAGTAACAGCCTTCACTGTCCACCGCCGCGCCGTCGGGTCGACCGCCGTAGGACGCTGCGCTGCCCCAGGCCCAGTCTGCGGGTTTGGGTGTGGCTTGGTAGAACACGCGGGCGTTGGTGAGCTGGCCGCTGGCCGCGTCAACGTCAAAAGCGCGAATCTGGTGCGCGGCGGTGTCGGCCCAGTAGGCAGTGCGGCCATCGGGTGACCAGGCCAGGCCGTTGGCGGTGGTCACACCGCCTTGCATGGCGTGCAGGCCTTGGCCGTCTAGCATGTAGAGCGTGCCCAAGGCTTGGTCTTTGGGTTCATACAGGCTGCCTGCCCAAAAGCGTCCTTGCGCGTCGCACTTGCCATCGTTGAAACGCAGTCTGGTGGTGTCGTAGGGCGCGGGGGCAAGCAGCTTCAAACTGCCGCCCCAGGTGGCGCCCAGGTAAATGCCGTCACGCAAGGCCACGATGATGCCGCCGCCTTGCACCGGTGCCATGCACCCAGGCTCTTCGGGCACCGGCCAATACTCGACCGCTCCTTGCGCTTGGTTGAAGTGCTGTACCTTCACCCGCGCCAAGCGCCGCCCCGGAATGTCCACCCAATACAGCCGTTGCTCTTGCGGGTGCCAAAACGGCGATTCGCTCAGGCCGTCAGGCTGGGTGGTCAGGGCTTGCCAAGCGGATCGCGTGGGCGCAGTCATGTGGGGCGCTTACTTCTTGCGCGCAGCCACCGCTTCTTCGGCTTCTTTGACCAAGGCCATACCGACTGTGTTTTTCCACTTGTCATACACAGGGCGAGTTGCTTTCACGAAAACGTCTCGCTCTTCAGGTGTGAGCGATGTCACTGTCACGCCCATGGCGGCAATGTCTTTCAGCACTGGTTTGTCTGACTCGACCAGGCCTTTGCGGGCAATGGTGATCTCGGCCTTACCCGCATCGATGGCCGCTTGGCGCACGATCTCTTGGTCAACCGGTGTCCATGAGCTCCAGATTTCTTTGTTGACGACAAAAATCAACGGATCGGCCACATAGCCCCAAGTCGTTACAAATTTCTGGCCCACGTTGTGCATTTTCAGTACCGTGAACAAGAACAAGGGGTTTTCTTGTCCGTCCACCGCGCCACTGGACAAAGCGGGTTGTGCATCGGCCCAACTCATTTGCGTGGGGTTGGCGCCCAGGGCACTGAACATGTCCGAATAAATGGGCGAGCCTACCACGCGGATTTTCATGCCTTTGAGGTCGGCAGGTGACTTGATCACGCGCTTGGAGTTGGTCAACTCACGGAAACCGTTTTCACCCCAAGCCAAGGGCACCACGCCGGATTTGTCGAGCGTGGAGAACACTTTTTTGCCCACGCTGCCTTGGGTCAGTGCATCGATAGCGGCATAGTCGGGCATCAAGAAAGGCAATGAAAACAGATTCAACTCTTTGACTTGCGGCGACCAGTTGATGGTCGAGCCCACGGCCATGTCAATCACACCTTGGCGCAACGCGCTGAACTCGCGTGTTTGATCGCCCTGAATCAAGGACACACCCGGATACAGCTTGATGTTGATGCGCCCTTGCGTGCGCTCTTTGACCATATCGGCCCACATCTTGCCCGCTTGCCCCCAAGGCGTCGGTGGGCCAAGGACCAGTGACAGGCGGTATTCGGCTTTGTATTCGGCTGAGATGGCTGGCGCAGTGAAGGCGCTTAGGCCCGCTGCAAGGGCCAACAGGCTGATTAAATGACGACGTAATTTCATGAGAGTCTCCTTTTAGAAAAATAACAATTCAATAGCCCAAATAACGGGGCAACCACAAAGCAAGCTCAGGCCAGGCGATGACAGCGATCATGACCAGGAACATCGAAAACAACATCCAGCCCACCCAGGGCACTGTTTCTTCCATGCGCACACCCGCAATCCGACACGATACCATCAGGTTCACGGCCAAGGGCGGGGTGAACTGTCCCAGCGCCACCTTCAATGTGAGGATCACACCAAACCAGACAGGGTCCCACTTGTAAAACTGAACGATGGGCCACAACAAGGGCACGAAGATCAAGAAGATCGAAACACCATCGAGAAACATGCCCACCGTGATCAGCAAGAGGATGAGCATTGCCAAAACACCGTATTCACCCAATCCCGAATTGACGATGGCTCGGGTGACCGGGTCAATCACACCCAAGGTTGACAGCGAAAAAGCAAAGATCCCTGCCAGCGACACCACCAACAAAATGATGGCCGACAGTTCGCCCGACTCACGCAAGATCACAAACAGGTCGCGGACATGGATGGTACGGTAAATCACCATCCCCACAAACAAACCATAGAACACGGCCACTACAGCGGCCTCAGTAGGCGTGAACCAACCAGCACGCATACCCCCCAAAATCAGCACTGGCGCAGCCAAACCCCAGGTCGCTTCGATAAAGCTTTTCCACAATTCAGGGCGCGGCAGGCTCGCCTCGAGTGCCCCCATTTTGTGTTTGCGAGCCATCCAGACTGTCGGTACGATCAGCGCCACGCCCGCCAAAATGCCAGGAATCATGCCGGCCGCAAACAGGGCCGGCACGGAAGCGCCGGGCACCAAGACCGAATACACGATGAAGGCCACCGAAGGCGGGATCAAAATATCAGTGGCCGCCGCGGCGCCCACCACGCTGGCAGAAAAAGCTGGCGGGTAGCCGGCGCGTGACATGGCCGCGATCATAACCGCGCCCACAGCCGCCGCATTGGCGGGTCCTGAGCCTGAAATGCCACCCAAAAACATGGCCACCACAATGGCCACCAAAGGCAACATCCCCGGGCCACGACCCACAATGGCCACGGCAAAGTTGACCAAGCGCAACGCTACGCCCGAGCGGTCAAAGATGGAGCCGACCAAGACAAACATCGGAATCGCCAGCAGGGGGTATTTGCCCAGACCTGCATAAAAATTTTGCGGCACAGCCAAGAGACCAAACCATTGCGCATCCGAATTGGCCAGGGCAATGCACGCAGCGCCGGCCAAGCCGAGCGCGGCGCCAATGGGCACGCCCATCAACATCATGAAGACAAATGCGACAAACAAGAGCGTGGGGATCATGGCTGACGACCTCGCCGAACGAAGAGCCCCAAAGCACGCCCAGCAATGGCCACCGACATGACCGGCAACCAAATGGTGTACCACCACTGGGGGACCCCAATGCCGGGCGAGGTTTCACCAAATCGGTAATCGTCCCAGACCACGCGGGTGCTGAGAACAGCGATCAACGCAAACAAAAGAAACACCATCATGGCGCCAAAACGGGCCAATGCACGTTGCCGTTCTTCAGAACCACTGTCTGCAAAATACTCGATACGAATTTGCCTGTTGCGTGCCACCGATGCAGAACCCGCGACCAGTGCCAGCACAATCATGAGGAACACTGAGAACTCTTCAGTCCAGGCAAAGGATTGGTCCGTGAAATAACGCACCAGCACGTTGGCAAAGGTGATCAGGGAAAGCAAGCCCATGACGATGACCGTCAACCAATCTTCAATTTTCAAAGAAATGCGGGGGTTCTCGTCCTCGTCAGCACAACTTGACTCAGAGACTGGGGCCGGATCTTGGGGATGTGACATGGGCAATCGAAGCAAACTTGAGCCGTCCACTTTAACATGCTGTACGGACATTAAAAAAGCCCGCGCACTTGCATGCGGCGGGCTGTGAGGAGAGGTGGTGAAAACCACCCTTACAATGAAATCGTATTAACCGTGGTATGCAGTCTCACCGTGTGAGCTGATGTCCAGACCTTCGCGCTCTTCTTCTTCAGTGACGCGCAGACCGATCGTCAGATCCACCAACTTGTAGGCAATCAGAGACACGACACCCGACCACACAATGGTCACCAAGACGGCTTTAGCCTGAATCAAAGTTTGCGAAGCGATAGAGAAGTCGGCCGATGTGATCATGGTGGCTGTGACCCAATCGCCCATGGCGCTAGGCCCCCCCAAGTTAGGCGAGCTGAACACACCGGTAAGCAATGCACCGACGATACCACCCACACCGTGCACACCGAACACATCCAAGGTGTCGTCAGCACCGAGCATTTTCTTCAGGCCATTGACGCCCCACAAACATGCGAAGCCAGCGATCAAACCAATGATCAAAGCGCCACCGATGCCCACATTGCCAGCGGCAGGCGTGATCGCCACCAATCCGGCCACGGCACCCGAGGCAGCACCCAACATGGAGGCTTTGCCGCGCATCAAGGCTTCACCGATACACCACGACAACACGGCTGCTGCTGCTGCGAGCAAGGTGTTGGCAAAGGCCAGGGCTGCGAAACCATTGGCTTCCAAAGCTGATCCTGCATTGAAGCCGAACCAACCCACCCACAAGAGCGATGCACCGACCATAGTCAATGTCAGACTGTGCGGCGCCATGGCTTCACGGCCATAACCCACCCGCTTGCCAACCATGAAGGCACCCACCAAGCCAGCCATGGCGGCGTTGATGTGCACCACAGTACCGCCAGCGAAGTCCAGAGCACCCCACTGCCAGAGCAGACCGGCTTTGCCGTTCATTTCGTCCACAACTTCTTTGGCGCTGTAAGCGTCAGGGCCCATCCAGAACCAAACCATGTGGGCGATCGGCAAGTAGCTGAAAGTAAACCACAAAACCATGAACATGAGCACAGCAGAGAACTTGATGCGTTCAGCAAAAGCACCAACGATCAAGGCGCAAGTGATGCCAGCAAACGTTGCTTGAAAGCCTGCAAAAGTAATCTCAGGAATGACAACACCTTTGCTGAAGGTGGCGGCGTTGGCAAACGTACCGGCAGCGTTGTCCCAGATGCCCTTCATGAAGAGGCGATCGAGACCACCGATGTAGGCATTGCCTTCCGTAAAGGCCAGGCTGTAACCGTAGATGAACCACAAGACGGTGATCAGCGAGAAAGTGACCATGACTTGCATCAGCACCGACAGCATATTTTTGCTGCGGACCAAACCGCCATAGAACAAGGCCAAACCGGGTACGACCATCATGATGACCAAGATGGTGGAGACCATCATCCAGGCGGTGTCGCCCTTGTTGGGCACCAGCACGGGTGCGGCCTCAGCAGCAGCCGCAGCCGCAGCGGCAGGCGCTGCAACGGCAGGCATCGCAGCAGCAGGGGCCGCATCGGCTTTGACTTCGGTTGCTGCAGGTGCAGCGGCGGCTGCGGGGGCGGGTGCATCGGCACTGAAGGCTGGCGCAGCAGCCAAGAGGCTGAAACCCAGTGCCAAGGAGGCAAGTAGCTTTTTCATTTTTTTGACTCTCTTTGGGGGGATGGGGTTTACAAGGCTTCGTTGCCGGTCTCGCCGGTACGGATGCGAACCACTTGTTCCAAGTCGTACACAAAGATCTTGCCGTCGCCGATCTTGCCGGTGCGGGCACCGGCTTCGATGGCTTCGATCACCCGCTCGACCAGATCGCTGGATACAGCGGCTTCAATTTTCACTTTGGGCAAGAAGTCCACCACGTACTCGGCGCCGCGATACAACTCGGTATGGCCTTTTTGACGACCAAAGCCTTTGACTTCGGTGACCGTAATGCCTTGAACTCCAATGCCAGAGAGGGCTTCACGCACCTCGTCCAGCTTGAAAGGTTTGATGATGGCGGTGACCAGTTTCATGGCGACTCCTTGGTTGAAAACGAACTAAATCAGAAGGTGTATTTCAGGCCGACAACCAAGCCTGATTTACCCAGGTCCTTGTTGGTAGGACTGACATAAGAACCCGCTTTTGCATCAGTACCAATAATGGCAGCGCTGGCAGACAGGCCGTTACCGAAGTCCTTGCCCAAAGTCAGAGCGGTGTCGGTATACGAATAAATGCCGTTGCCCTTGCCACTGACGTTTTGACGGCCGACGTGGGGCGTCAATGAATAGCCATTGCCCAAGTCGAATGCTGCGCTCAGGTCCAGGTAGCCACTGTTCTTGCTCCCCGAGAAGCCGAACAAGTTTGAAACGGCGTGAGAATATTTAGCAGTGAAGAGGCCTACAGTAAGCGCACCATAAAACTCATCGGTATTGGCATTCGGCCTGAGTTTGTTGCTAGGGTACTCATAGCGCAGATAACCCACGTCATAAGCCACATTACCAGCGGTGCCTTTGTAACCACCATAAAAATCAAGCTCGACATTGGCGTCTCCACGGGCGTCTTTGATCCACCAAATATCCGAGCCCCAAGCGCCTACATAAAACCCGCTCTTGTCGGTGTAATCAAAACCACCCTGCAACGCAGGTTTGAAACGTGACTGTGAAATACCGCGGTAACGGTACTCAGAGAAAGCGCCGACATTGAAAGTCAAGGTGCTTTCAGGTGCAGCAGGCGCAGCCGTTTGGGCCATGGCGCCGACTGCGGCACCCATGGTCATTGCGAACAAAATGGGGGAAGAGATTTTTTTCATAATGAACTCCAAATGAAACAAGAAGTGATGACTTTCATGCTAAGCACTTAGCGTGCCAAGCACGGCCCCTCAGGGGTACCCTTTGCATATACGCATTAACGATGAGTTCTTTACGATTCATTTCGTGATCCAATCCCCTTGGACATGCGCAGGCGCAACAAATACCCATTCGGCGCAGCGCATATATTGCACCAATACGGGGCTGAAAGGTGAGGAATGAGTCTGTCTTTGGTGCAAAGCCGTGCTTTGGTGGGCCTGCAAGCCCCTGCTGTCACCGTTGAGGTGCATTTGGCCAACGGTTTGCCCAGCTTCACCTTGGTCGGTCTGGCCGATGTCGAAGTGAAAGAGGCGCGTGAAAGGGTCCGCAGTGCTTTGCAAAATGCAGGGCTGGAATTCCCGCACAACAAACGCATCACCGTGAACCTGGCGCCTGCTGACTTGCCCAAAGACTCGGGGCGTTTTGATTTGCCCATTGCGATGGGCATACTGGCAGCCAGCGGTCAAGTCGACGCCTCTCGACTGACAGACTTTGAGTTTGCGGGCGAGTTGTCCTTGTCTGGCGAGTTGCGACCGGTGCGAGGCGCACTGGCCATGAGCTTGGCCTTGAGACAACTCAAGGTCAGCACCAAATTAGTGCTTCCTCCCGGCAGTGCCGAAGAAGCGGCCTTGGTGCCTGATGCCCACATTTACAGAGCCCAGCACTTGTTGGATGTGGTGCAACAATTTTTGCCTCCCTCCATTGAGCCCGCTGAACCTGCTGGCGATGGTTGGGCACGCGTAAGTACCACCGCTTTGCCTGCGCAAGCCCATTACCCTGACCTGTCGGACGTGAAAGGCCAAGCCGCCTCCAAACGGGTTTTGGAAATCGCCGCCGCCGGAGGGCACAGCCTGCTGATGATTGGCCCGCCGGGCTCGGGTAAATCCATGTTGGCCCATCGCTTTGCCGGCTTACTGCCCCCGATGTCTGTGGAGGAAGCCTTGGAAACCGCCGCCATTGCCAGTTTGGCGGGCCGCTTTAGCTTGGAGCGATGGGCGCAA
>Ga0214919_10010055_pt1 | contig 12072 bp, 8 predicted proteins | sample LL1503_MetaG_FD_177994 | JGI IMG/M metagenome (GOLD analysis project Ga0214919, IMG submission 177994) | Freshwater microbial communities from Lake Lanier, Atlanta, Georgia, United States - LL-1503 | ecosystem: Environmental > Aquatic > Freshwater > Lake | place: USA: Georgia | collected 2015-03-15
GCCGGCCTGTGCCTGCTGGGCGTGGTCCTGGCCAGCCTGTTGGGCCGCTCGCTCGACAACCAGCGCGTGGCCGCCAGCCGCTGGCCCCGGCCCTACCAGCTGCTGGCGCCGGTGCGACTGGTGCTGCCGCAGCCGCTGCTGCGTTCGTTGGCGGGTTGCAGCCTGGTGTTGTCGATGGTGCAGGTCAGCTTGACGTCCTACTTCGTCATCTACTTGACCGGCGACCTGGGCTGGACGCTGCTGGCCGCCGGCGCAGCGCTATCGGCCTCGCAACTGTCGGGCGTGTGCGGGCGCATCCTTTGGGGCTGGCTGTCCGACCGCTGGCTCGGCCCGCGCCGCATGCTGCTCACGCTGGCCGGCCTCATCGTGGCTTGCTGCATGGCCATACCCTGGGTGACGGCGCGCAGCCCTGCCGCCGGCGTGGTGGCCTTGCTGTGCCTGTTTGGCGCCACCGCGGTCGGATGGAACGGTGTGTATCTGGCGACGGTGGCGCGGGTGGCGCCCCCGGGGCAGGCGGCTGCGGCGACGGCGGGCACGTTGTTCTTCACCTTCTTCGGCGTGGTGCTCGGGCCTCCGGTGTTCGGTCTGGTGGGCGGACTGATCGGCGGCCTCGGTCCGGCATTTGCGCTGTTTACCCTGCCGCTGGCTGCGGCAGTGTGGATACTGCGGCGGGCGCGATGGGGCTGAGAGATGCGCCAGCCCGAGACGACATCGACTTCGAATTTATGGACCATGACCAAGCGTGATCACAGGCGCGTCGAATTGGCTGGTTACACTCAGGCGCTCTCAGCGTTTGCCACTATTTTGTATGCTGGGTTCAACCGAAGCTCCTTCTGCCCCGCTGCATGCATATCGGCATCGCTGAAGACGACCCCGACCAACAGGCCTTGCTGCAGTTGCTGCTGCAGACCGCCGGACATAGTGTGGTCGTCTTTGGCAGCGTGGCCGCGTCCATCGAGGCGCTGAAGAAGGAACGCGTCGAGTTGCTCATCGTCGACTGGATGCTGCCCGACGGCATCGGTGCGGACTTGCTGCAATGGGCGCGCGGCAACCTGGGTTGGGAGCTGCCGATCCTGGTATTGACGGCGCGCGACGACGAAGAAACCGTCGTCATTGCGCTGCAGGCCGGCGCGGACGACTATGTGGTCAAGCCGCCCAAGCCGCTAGAGCTGGCGGCGCGCGTGGCAGCGTTGGGCCGCCGTGTGCGCTCGGGCGGTGCCCTGCCCCTGCTGCGCATGGGGGCCTTCGAGATTGACATCCAACGCCAGCGGCTGCTGCTCGACGGCGAGCCGGTGGTGCTGACGCAAAAGGAGTTCGATCTCTCGACCTACCTGTTCCAGAACCCCGGCAAGCTGCTGTCGCGCGACCACCTGCTGAACAAGATCTGGGGCATCTACGCCGACGTCGACACCCGTACCGTCGACACGCATGTCAGCCGCCTGCGCAAGAAGATCGGGCTGGACGGCAGTCGGGGCTGGAGGCTGGTCCCAGTGTACGGCGTGGGCTACCGCTTCGAGCGCGTCGAAGTCCCGGCTTAGGGCGGTAGCAGCCGCCCCAGGCGGGCGGGGGCGCGGGGGAGCCGACGCAAGAGCCGAACCGTGTTCACGCCCATCGCGTGGCCGTGCGACACGCTGTCTGCGGTCTGGCGCATGATGCACAGGCCGAAGCCGCCCTCCGGGAATTTGTCGAAGCTTGTGTCGGCCACCCCTTGCGGCGGCTCGAAGGGCTCGCCCAAGGTCACGATGTCGACCGTCAGTGCGTCATCGTCGACGAGCACGACCAACTCGATCGGCGCCTGCGCCGGCCGCCCGCGCGTGTGGCGCACGGCGTTGGTGTAGGCCTCGACGCAGGCCAGCGCGAACAGGCCGGCGCCGACCTCGTCCAGGCCGGCCTTGCGCGCCCGGTCGTCGACCAGGCCGCGCACGTGCCCCAGGTCGTCCAGCCCGCGCGACAGCTCGCGGCGGCTGGCCTGCAGCGTGTCGCCGGGCAGCAGCGCCAGCGCCAGGGTCAGGTCGTCGGTGAGGCGCGCGCCGGTGGCGTCGATCTCGCGGCGCAGCGCGTGCAGCGCCGCGGCCGGCGTGCGCAGCTCGCGCAGCAAGCCGACGAGCAGCTCGACTACCCGTTCGCGACCGAGACGACTGCCGTCGGGCAGCAGCGCGTCGGCGGCGCCGTCCGAGCACAGGAACAGCGCGTCGCCCGCGGCCAGTGGCAGCGTCTCCTGCTGGAACGCCACCTCGTCCAGCACGCCCAGCGGAGGGTGCTGGTTCTGCAGCGTCAGCGTGCGGCCGTCGGCGCACATCAGCAAAGGCTCCTCGTGCCCGCAGCCGACCCAGGTGAGCAGCCCGGCGTGGGTGTCCAGCCGCAGGTAGCTGAGCGTGACGAAGGCATCCAGCTCCTGCAGCCGCGGCGTCATCGCGCGGTGCACCGCCGCCATCACCTCGGCCGGCGCGGGCAACGTGCCATCCAGGGCGGGGCGCGCCAACAGTTCGGCGAAGCAGCGGCTGAACTGCATCTTCGTCGCTGCGCCCATCAGCGCCGCGCCCACTCCTTTGCCCATCACATCGCCGACGATGATGTCGACGCCGCGCGCGCCCAGCGACACCAGCTCGACGAAGTCGCCGTCGATGCCCTGCGAGGCCTGGCTCAGCGTGCTCAACCACAGGCCGGGCAGGCGCTGGTCGGGGGTGTCGACGAGCAGCGATTGCTGGATGCGCGCTCCGATCATTACCTCGCGGCTGCGCGACATCTGGAGTTCCTGCTCGGCCTGCACGCGGGCCGTGATGTCGGTCTGGATGCTGAACACCTGCTGCAGGCGGCCCTGCGCGTCGCGCATCGGCACCACGGTCGAGGCGGCCCAGAAGCGGCTGCCGTCCTTGCGCTTGTGCACCAGCTCGCCTCTCCAGATGCCCCCGGCTTGCAGCCGCTCAAGCAATTCCCGGCCCAGCGCGCGCGCGCCCTCCGCCGTCCACTGCAGCGGCGAGGGCGTGTCGTGGTCGCCCGCCTGCGCCAGCAGCGAATGCTGGCGGCCCAGCAGCTCATCGGCGCTGTAGCCGCTGACGGCACACAGCCGGCTGTTGACGTAGGTGATGCGGCCGGTGCAGTCCGAGATGCTCACGATGGCGTGCTCGTCCAGGGCCAGGCGCTGGCGTTCCAGGTCGATGGCCGCCTCGCGGAAACGTTCCAGCAATTGGTCGCGCTCCTGCTCGGCGGCGCGGCGCTGGCCGATGTCCTCGACGACGCCGATCATCGTCAGCGGCAGGCCCGATCCGTCGTTCAGCAGCGACGCGGTCAGGCGCACCCACACGTAGTGGCCGTCGTGGTGGCGGTAGCGCTTTTCCTCGACATGGCTGGCGACCTCGCCACGGAACAGCCTCTGCATGCCCGCGAGCCCGTCATCGACGTCTTCGGGGTGGATCAGCACATCGGCGTCGAGCGCGAGGAACTCCTCGCGCTCGACGCCCAGCATCCGGCACAGGGTCTGGTTGACGCGCAGGAAGCGGCGGTCGGCCGACTGCTGCAGCACGCCCACGGCCGCCTGCTCAAAGGTCGCGCGCGCGCGCGCCTCGCTCTCGCGCAGCGCGGTCTCGTTGCGCTGCTGCTCGGAGATGTCGCGCACGGTGGCGGTGAAGACCTCGCCGGACTCGGTGGCCACCGGCACGATGGCCAGCTCGATCGGAAATTCCTCGCCGTCGGCGCGCAGGGCCTCGATCTTGATGCGGCGGTTCAGCACCGGGCCGTGCCCGGTGGCCTGGTAGCGCGCCATGCCGTCCTGGTGCGCCTGGCGGTGGCGGTGCGGCACGATCAGCTCGTGCATCGGCCGGCCCATCACGTCGTCGCGGCGGTGGCCGAAGATCGCCTCGGCGGCCGGGTTGAAGTCGATCACGCGGCCGGCGCTGTCGACAGTGACGATGCCGTCCAGCGCACTGCGCAGGATGGCCTGCTGGCGCGCCTCGCTCTCGCGCAGCGCGGCTTCGGCGGTCTTGCGCGCATCGATGTCGGTCAGCGTGCCGACCAGCCGCGAGCCGCGCCCGGAGGCGCCCGGCTCGCCCGAGCGGGTGCCGCGCGCCAGCACCCACTGCCAGCCGCCTTGTGCGTTGCGCATGCGCAGCTCGACCTCGACGCTCAGCAGTTCGCCACGCAGGTGGCGCCGCGCCGCCGCCAGCGTCGGGCCGACGTCGTCGGGATGCACGTGGGCGCGCCAGTCGGCCAGCGTCCACTCGGCCGGCTGCGCAGGCTGGCCGAGCAGGGCCATCAGCGTCGCCGACAGACTGGCGCGCCCGGCTGCCACATCCATGTCCCAGACACCATGGCCGGCGCCTTCCAGCGCCAGCTTCCAGCGCTGCTCGGCGCGCGCCACGTCGGCGTGCAGCGTGTCCAGTTGCAGGCGGGCGCGGGCTTCGCGGCGCAGGCCGAACTCGGCCACCGCCCCCAGCCCGGCCAGCAGCGCGACGACGGCCAGTGCCACGCCCCAGGCCGCCACTGCCCGACCCCGCCACTCGGCCTGCACGGCGGCCAGCGGCTGCTCGGCAATTACCAGCAGCGGCCACAGCCGCGTGGCGCGGAAGGCACCGACGACGGCCTGGCCGTCGCTACCGGCGGCGATGTAGGAGCCGCTCTCCTGCTTCGGCAGGAAGCGAGTGAACGGCGCGAGCGATTTCAGGTCGCTGCCGGCCGCGGCCGCCGCCGCGCCGGTGCTCTCGATCAGCGTCCCGTCCAGGCCCAGCGTGAGGGCCCGCACCGGCTGCCCGCTGGTGATCAGCGCGTGCTGGGTCGCGAAGTAATCGACATTGATCAGCGCCACCAGCCAGCGCGTGCCGCCGGCCGACTCGACGCCGCGCAGCATCGGCAGCGCCGCGACGGCGCCGCGCGACGGCTCGGGCCCGGCCAGTTCGCCCAGCTCGCGCACCGGCAGCAGCGGCCCCAGCCGCTCGCGCAGCGTGCTGCCGGCCGGGCGGCCGAGCCGGTCGAGATCGATGCGCCGGCCGACTTCGGCGGCGGTGGTGCTGGCCAGCACCGTGCCAGCCTCGTCCAGCAGCGCCAGACTGCGCAGGTGCGGCTGGCCGGGAAGCTGCTGCGCCAGCAGCCTGCCCACATCGTCGGCGCGCGCGCTGGCACCGACCAGCGGATTGGCGGCCAGCGCGCGCAGCGCGTTGGCGGTGGCGCCGACGATGCGCGAGACATGCCCCTCGAGCACCCGCGCATACAGCTCGGACTGCACCAGCGCCTCGTGCTCGATCTGGCCGCGTTGCTGGCTGGCGTACCAGGCGGTGAGTGCCACCACCAGCAGGCCCAGCAGCACCAGGCTGGCGCGCAACTGCCAGCGCCGCGCCCGCAGCAGGGCCAGCGGGCTGGGCCCGGCGAGAGCTGCGGCGGGGGCGGACGGGCTGGTCATCGGGCCCGCATGCAGTTCACTTCAACAACACGATCTCGTACAAGCCGTGGCGCCTGGCCGCTGCCTCCAGCCGGCCGTCGCGCTTGATCAGCGCGACGAAGCGGTCGAGCTCGCGCAGCCAGTCGTCGTCGCCGGACTTCACGGCGTAGGCATACGGCACGGTGTGAAAGGGCCGCGGCGGCGCCACTAGGCGCGCCCAGTCGGCGTTGTCCAGCAGGCGGCGGCTGTAGGGGTAGTCGGTCATGAAGACATCGACGCGGCCTGACTCGAGCTCCTGCTCGCGCACCACCGGCGGGCGCACGATGACGACCTGCGCGTGCTTCAGCGCCGCCACCATCACCGGCTCCATGAAGGTGCCGGCCTGCACCGCCACCTTCACGCCCGGCTTGTCGATGTCCTCCCAATGGCGCACCAAGCGGCTGCTGCGCGTGGTCACGCCGTAGACGTCGCTCTGCAGGTAGGGCTGCGAGAACTTCAGCGCCTGCTGGCGCTGCGGCGTGATGCCCACAGCGTGCATGGCCACATCGCAGCGATCGGCCGTGACGTCGTCGACCAGCCTGGCGAAGGACGATTCGACGTACTGCAGCTTCACGCCCAGCATCTTCGCGAACTCGGCCGAGAGGTCGATGTCGATGCCTTTCAACTGTTCGTTGCGCGGGTTGCGCCAGGTGATGCCGTAGTAATCGGGCCAGATGCACACGCGCACGGTGCCGCTGGACTTGACGCGGTCGAGAACCGGGCTGGCATGGGCCGGCGCGGCACAGAGCAGGGTCGTCAGCGCGGCCAGCGTGGCGGCGGCGATGCAGTGCAAGGTCTTCATGGTCGGCTTCTGCCGGCGGTGCCGGCGCTCAACGCACGGCACCCGCTGCCGGGCCGAACGAGGCCACGGCATCGGCCCGCGACTCGTGCAGCGTGAAGACGCGGTGCATGCGCATCAGCTCAAACAGAGCGCGCACGGTGCGCGTCAGCTCGCAGAGCCGGAAGTCGCCCTTGCGACCGTTGGCCTGGCGCAGGCAGGAAATGAGCGCGCCCAGACCGGAGCTGTCGACGAACTTCACGCCCGCCATGTCGAGCACGACCTGGGCGCGGTCCTGCATCAGCGACTGCATCGCCTCGCGGAACTCGCGCACGTTGCTGGCGTCGAGGTTGTCCTCGCGCAGTTCGACGACGAGCACGTCGGCGCCTTCGATTCTTCCGGTGAGTTCCATGGTGTCCTGTTTGCAGCGGGCTGAGTTCGGAACAGCAATTGGAATCGACGCGGCCGCGACAAGTGTCACCGGACTGTGGCGGTAGGCGCCGTCAGCAGGCGCTGCAACCCGGCCAGCGCGGTGACGAGTTCCTCGCCCGCGGCCTGTTCGGCGCGGCGCGCCGCCTCGCCCAGCTGCGCACAGCCGTAGCCGCCAGCGGCGCCGGCCAGCTGGTGCAGTGCACCACGGCGCTCGGTATCGTCGGCCGCGTCAGCGATCTCCGCCCAGCGCCGCGGCAGCCCGGCCAGGAACTGCGCGCGCAGCGCCGCGAAGGCCGCAGCCGCCGCGGGCAGCAGGCTGGCCATCGGCGCGTCGTCAGGCGCCGGGGCCACGGCCGTGCTCCCAGTACGGGCGGATGTCCTGCGCCAGCGTCATCGGATCGAAGGGCTTGACGATGACTCCGGTGGCGCCGTGCTGCAGCAGGTCCTCGAGCTCGTCGGGCAAGGCCTTGGCGGTCATGAAGACCACCGGCACGCCCTGCATCGCAGGCAGTTGGCGCAGGGCGGCCAGGGTCTGCGGGCCGCTCAGGTCCGGCATCATCACGTCGAGCAGCACCAGGTCGGGCCGGAAGGCCTCGACCTGCGCCAGCGCGCTGCGGCCGCTGGCGCAGGCCAGCACCTCGTAGCCGCCCACCGTGGCCAGGCTGAATTCGATGATCAGGCGGATGTCGTCGTCGTCCTCGACACACATCGCGCGGCGCAGTTCGCTCATCGGGTACCCTTCATTTCAGACGCGTCGGGCGCGGCCAGCGCCTGCTGCACGGCCGCGCGCAACGCGTCGGCGCCGCTGCGCGCCGGGCTCAGCCAGGGTAGGCCGACGCGGTCGCAGAAGGCCTGGTCGACCGAGTCGCCGTACAGCAGCACCGGGCGCCCCGCCGCCAGGCGCCGCAGCGCGCTGCAGAAGGCGTCGGCCGAGCCCTGCGCCTGCGGGTTGCCCAGGCACAGCGCCGGCGCGTCTTGCGCCGGCCCGGCCTGCGCCTGCGCCAGGCTGGCCACGCCTTCGACCACACAGTGCGGCGCCAGCGGGGCGAGCCAGCGTGCCACGCGCTCGCGGGCCTCGAAGTCGGCGTCGATGTGCAGCACGGTGCGCACCGCGCGCGTTGTGTGCAATGGGTCGGCCGGCAGTGCCGCGCCATCGGGCAGCGCAAAGCTCACACTGAAGGCCGCGCCTGGGCCCGTCACCTCGTCTGCGGCGATGCGCCCGCCCATGCGTTCAACCAGCAGGCGCGTGATGTGCAGGCCCAGCCCGGTGCCGCCTTGCATGCGCCGGTCGCCGCCGTCGGCCTGCGAAAACTTCTCGAACATGCGCGCGCGGAACGCCGGGTCGACGCCGGGGCCGCGGTCACGCACGGTGACGCGCGCCGCGCCGGGCGGCGCGTCCAGCACCACCTGCACGGCCTCGCCGGCCGGCGAGTGCTTGATGGCGTTGGACAGCAGGTTGGCCATCACCTGCAGGAAGCGGTCCGTGTCCAGACTGGCCTGCAGCTGCGGCAGTGCATCAACCCCCTCGGCCACCAGGCGCACGCCGGCGCGTTCGGCATAGCCCTGGTTGGCGGCCAGCGCCTCGCGCAGCAGCGGCGCCAGCGGCTGCGTGCGCGCGTGCAGCACTAGGCGGTCGCCCTCGATCTTGGTCAGTTCGAGCACGTCGTCGATCAGCCGGCCAAGCCGCTCGCCGTTGCGCCGCGCCACTTCGGCCAGCGGGCGGGCCGCCGCCGGCAGCGCGCCGGCCGCGCCGCCGGCCAGCAGTCCCAGCGCGCCGAGCACCGAGGTCAGCGGCGTGCGCAGTTCGTGGCTGACAGTGGCCAGGAACTCGTCCTTCATGCGCTCGACCTGCTGCTGCTCGGTCAGATCGCGCAGCACCAGCGTGTAGTGGGTCCGGCCGTCGTCGTGCCACTGGCTCAGGCCCAGTTCGGCGGGGAAGGCGCCGCTGACACGCTGCGCCGTCAGCCGGCGCCGGCCCAGCAACTCGGCCAGCGGCAGGCCGAAAGCCGCGTCGCAAGACACGCCGGGCGCCAGCGCCCGGCCCTGGGCGTCGGTCAGCGCCAGTGCGGCCTGGTTCAGCTCGCTGACGCAGCCGGCGGCATCGAGCGTGACCACCGGGTCGAGGATGTTGCCGAGGATGTCGCGCTGGCGCTGCGCCAGCGTGGCCAGGCGCGACTGCAGCGCCAGCACGCCGGCGTAGTGGCGCAGCTTGGCCTGCAGTAGGCCGGGGCTGACGGGGCGCTGCAGGTAGTCGTCGGCGCCGTTCTCCAGCGCGTGAATGAAATGCGGTTCGCCTTCCAGCGACGAGGTGACGATGACGGGCAGCCAGCGGTCGGCCGTCTGCTCGCGCATGCGCCGCGTGACAGCGAAGCCGTCCATGTCGGGCATCAGAAGGTCCAGCAGCACCAGGTCGGGCCGGTGGCGCTGCAGCAGGGCCAGCGCGGCCGCGCCCGAATCGGCGCCGATGGCGGCGTGGCCGAGCTCGGTGACCAGCGCGCACAGCGCGCGGCGCGATTCGAGAACGTCGTCGACGACGAGGACTTGCAGCGACATAGAGCGGGTAGGGAAGGGCGTCCAACAGAAAGGTACCAGCCCACGGCACACCACGCTGGCCCAATTTCACAAATCCGCCACAACTCCGGCTGTTTGGGGGCCTTTAATCCGGTCCAGATCAACTCCGGGCCATTCCGCCAGAACGCCATGACCGACCCTAAGATTGCCTTTTCACGGCCACTCGTGAACCGACTGCGCGCCCGCCGCGCGCATCTGGTCTGGTGGTGGCACATTCGCCAGGGTCCGGCGGCAAAGCGCGCGCTCGACCTGCTGTTGGTGCTGCCGGCGATGCTGCTGCTCGCGCCGGTGTTCGCGGCCATCGCGCTGGCCATCCGGCTGCACGACGGCGGCCCGGCGCTGTTTTGGCAGCGCCGAGTGGGCCGCCACGGCGGCGAGTTCGACTTCCCGAAATTCCGCTCGATGCGCGTCGACGCCGAGGCCGCGCGCGAGCGCTTGCTCGCTGCCAACCAGCATGGAGAGCAGGCCGTGACCTTCAAGATGAAGCGCGACCCGCGCATCACGCCGGTAGGCCGCTTCATCCGCCGCGCCAGTCTGGACGAGTTGCCGCAACTATGGTGCGTGTTGCGCGGCGAGATGTGCCTGGTCGGCCCCCGTCCGCCGTTACCCGCCGAGGTCGCGCGCTACACGCTGGACGAGCGCGAGCGGCTGGCTGTAACGCCGGGCCTGACCTGTACCTGGCAAGTCAGCGGGCGCTCCGAGCTGCCGTTCCCGCAGCAGGTGCAGATGGACCTGGACTACATCCGCCGGCCAGGACTGTGGGCTGACGTGAAGCTTTTGCTCAAGACGCTGCCCGCAGTGCTGCGTGGTCGCGGCGCATACTGATCGCGCCTGCGGCCGTCTCAAACCCGAACGACGAACCAAGCGGCAAGCGATGAGCGGCTGGCTTTCCGAAGAGATGAACCCGGTCGACGCCAGCGAATCGTTGCTGCCATCGGCGGCGTCGCCGCATACCGAGCGACTGCTGCGCGCGCTGGACCTGCTGCTAGCCACGCTTTGGCTGCTGCCGTTGGCCCCGCTGCTGCTGGCCTGGCGAGGTCGCTTGTGCCGTACGCCGGTGCAGGGTCGAGGCGGGCGGGTATTCGATCGACTGAGCCTGGACCTGCCGGCCACGCGCACCGGCCGCGCACTGCGCCCGCTCGGCATAGTGCACGCCCCGTTGCTGATCAACATTCTGCGCGGCGAGTTGGCCTGGGTCGGGCCGCGCGCACGCGACGTGGAAGAAGACTGCCCGGCGATCAGCCAACTGCTGCGCCCGGGCCTTTTCAACCCCTGGTTCATCCGCCGTCGCACCGCAGTGGACTTCGGCAGCGAACTCGCCGCCGACATGCAGTACCTGCGCCAGCGCAGCCTGCGCCACGACACGGGCCTGTTGTTGCGCGGCCTGGCGGTTGCGCTGCTGCCTTGGCCGGGCGCGCCCGCAGGGCCGGGGCGCGTGCAGGTGGGCGACATGGCCTTCGACAACGTCGACATGAACGAGGCGCTGGCGCGGCTGCGCGAGATGCTCGACGCGGGCACGCCGCAGCAGGTCAGCTTCGTCAACCCGGCCTGCGTGAACATTGCCGCGCGCCACCGCGGCTACCGCCGCGTGCTGGCCCGCGCGGCGCTGGTGCTGCCCGACGGCATCGGCATCAAGATCGGCACCGCCCTGCTGGGCACGCCGCTGAAGCAGAACGTCAACGGCACCGACCTCTTCCCCCGCCTGTGCGAACTGCTGCAGGCGCGCGGGGCCAGCGTGTACCTGCTGGGCGGCGCTCCGGGCGTGGCCGAGCGCGTGGCCGCCGAGATCGGCCAGCGCTGGCCGGGCGTGCGCATCGCCGGGTGGCGCGACGGTTTCTACAGCGTGGCCGAAGAAGGCGAGGTGGCCGCCGCGGTGCGCGAGAGCCGCGCCGACCTGCTGATGGTGGCGCGCGGCGTACCGGCGCAGGACCTGTTCATCGACCGCTACCTGCCGCAACTGGGCGTGAGCGTGGCGATGGGCGTGGGCGGGCTGTTCGACTTCGTCTCCGGCCGCATCCGCCGCGCACCGGTGTGGATGCGCGAAAGCGGCCTGGAATGGATCTACCGGCTGCTGCAGGAGCCCGGCCGCATGTGGCACCGCTACCTCGTGGGCAACCTCAGCTTCCTGGGGCGCGTGCTGCTGCAGCGCGCTGGTCTGCGGCGGCCGGCAGCCGATGCCCTGCAGCTGCCGCGCAGCACTGCCGCAACGACCGGCGGCGTGCGCGCCGTGATCTTTGCCACACCCCGTGTTGCCAGCGACCTGCCCCTGCCCGAAGACCACCCCACCGCGCTGCTGCCGCTGGGCTGCCAGACGCTGGTCGAACAGTTGATGGCGCATCTGGCGCAGGCTGCCATCCTGGACGTGGACCTGATCGCCTGCGACCAGCCCGAAGCCCTGCGCGCTCTGCTCGGTGACGGCAGCCGCTGGGGCCTGCGCCTGCACTGGCACCTGATGAAGGACCCGGCGCACCCCTATACCGCGCTTGACCGCCTGGCCCTGCGCGACGCGAGGCGGCTGATCATCGGCCATGCCGACCGTTGTCCGCCCGTGGCCACGCTGCTGCGGCTGGCGCAGGCTGATCAGTGGCTGGTGGACGCCGACGAAGGCCGGGCGCCGGCCTGGAACGGCTGGGGCAGCATCGCCCCTCAACACCTGCCCGCCAGCTGCGCCGGGCTGGACGCCGCCATGCTGGACGCGCTGGCGCGCGATGGCGGCTGGCCACTTCGCTTGCACGGCGCAGGCGACGGCGCCGCCCTGGATTCAGCCGAGGCCGTGATGCAGGCGCAGGCCAACGCCTTCGAGGTGCCCGCCTCTTGGAACCGTCGGCCCTGGGGTGCGATGAGCCCGCAGTCGCATGTGGACGACCGCGCCACGCTCATC
>Ga0214919_10010056_pt1 | contig 12071 bp, 10 predicted proteins | sample LL1503_MetaG_FD_177994 | JGI IMG/M metagenome (GOLD analysis project Ga0214919, IMG submission 177994) | Freshwater microbial communities from Lake Lanier, Atlanta, Georgia, United States - LL-1503 | ecosystem: Environmental > Aquatic > Freshwater > Lake | place: USA: Georgia | collected...
AGAATTCGAATATTGATTTTGAAGAAATTTTTATAAAAATATTCAATTCAATCGACAAAGAAAAAAGGCTCGCTGCGTTAGGGCATTCTATAAACCAGATCGAAATGGCATTGACGAAAAGCATACATTGTGCGAAACAGTGTTTGGCCCTAGCCTCAAAAAAACCGAGCAGTACGGAAAAGCTAACGCAATTATCAACTAAAGAAATGGAATTATTCGCCTCCATCAAAGCGTCGAACTTTATTTCTATGGCAATACAAAATGAAATAAAAAATGTCTTGCGATTAACAGATTCAGCCTCAACAATGCAAGGCAACTTAGACGCTTCTAAAATATTATATAAACTAATAATAAGGGAATGCGAAAAAATCCTACCTAATGTCTTAGCTTCTATTCAGAACTACAAACAATTAATTGCTGATAGAGCTTTACTTGTTATTGCTTAAAAAAACTTCATATATCTTATGAAAGTCAGTGTTGTCTGCCCGACATTCGGGCGCGAAGAATACGGACCTTTACTCTATTCAGTTTTCGAATCACAGACCTATTCAGATCGGGAACTGATTATTTATGATGATAGTCCTTCACCATCTAAATTCTTTTTGGAATTGGAAGACCCAAAAGTAGGATACCACCACACTAGCACTAGAGCTACAGTTGGCGCAAAGCGGAACTGGCTAGCAAATAAGGCGAGTGGCCAGATCATCGCGCATTTCGATGACGACGACTATTACTCTCCATACTATTTGGAACATATGATGAAAGAAATGGGGAATGCGGATCTCATTAAATTAAGCGCTTTCTATTTGTACAGCATTACCAACAAGGTCTTCGCTTATTGGGATTTAAACGATACAGCTGATATTCATTTTCGTTTGGAATCAGGCTTCCCGCTCGAAATTTTGCGATTAGAAACAATGACTGCGCCGCAACGGGAGCTTTGGAAATTGAAAAACCTTGTCGGGTACGGTTTTTCATGCGTGTACCGAAAAGATCTTTGGGAGCGAGTTCCCTTTTTGGATGAGCGCCACGGCGAGGACTTCCACTTTTTAGAAGGTGCCATGCAAGCTGGCGCGGAAATTAAACTGCCCTTGGACCGCGAAGGTCTGGCAATCGTGTTGCGCCATCCGAATGATAATTCAATAGTTTATCCCCAATATCTACTCCCTTCTCATTTAATAAACCGCATATTTGACTCGAAAGCAAGTATGTTCATAAATCATGTCATTGGTTTAAACCCGGCAACAATATAATCGCCCTAAGACAGCGCAAACATCACACTCCAACGAACACTTTCTCGCGAATTGACTATATTACTTTTTAAATTATAATAATCTTAGATGAGAACAGATATGATCCGAAGCAAATTGAACTTTGATATCTTGGAAGCTAAAAAGGCTTACGCAAATGGGGAAAATATAACGGAGTTGTTGCGCGCACAGAAAAATTTAGGTTGGAACACCCCGGAAATAATCGAAACTGCGTACGATTTGCAAGCTGGCTCATACATTGCAGACATAATAAGAGATCCATCGCATTCGAAACTATATACAGCTGAGTTGGCCGAAATACTCCAAGAACATATTAGGGAGGGGGACTCGTTGCTAGACATTGGAACGGGCGAACTGACAACCCTCAGTCAATTGATGTGTAAACTGAAGCAACTGCCAAAGGCCGTCTACGCATTCGACATTAGTTGGTCACGCATCTCCAAAGGAATAGCATATTCTGAAATGCTGTTGAAAAATAAGTTTAAAATAATAAAGCCATTCGTCGCAGAGATAAGTGAAATTCCACTGCCGAATAAATCAATCAACATAACAACGTCCAGTCACGCATTAGAGCCAAATGGAGGACGGTTAAAAGATCTGATGATTGAGCTTTTTAGAGTAACCATAAACAAACTTGTTCTTTTTGAGCCCTGTTTCGAAATAAATACCGATGAGGGGAAAATCAGAATGGAAAGACTTGGTTACATAAAAAATATAGATGGCATCGTTCAAGAACTTGGAGGCAAAATTATAGAAAAAATAGTTATTAAAAATATTTCTAATCCAATTAACCCAACCGTTTGTTTTGTTATTATCCCTCCATCAAATAGTGAATTATCCAACACTCATTTTCATAATTCAAAAATTTTCTATTCAGTTCCCGGCACAGAAATTCCTCTTGAAAAAGTAAAGAAGTTTTATTTTTCAGAAAAGGTTGGGCTATGTTACCCGATCTTAAATGGCATTCCGATACTCAAATCAAGCACCGCAATATTAGCCTCTTCACTTAGAGATTGATCGGCATATAAATTTTTCCTATATGATGAACAAAAGGCGACCGGCTGCTAATCGCTGGCCCTTGGGTGGTTCCGCCGAGCATTAAGTTTCTAATAGAATTTTTTAATAAACTCCATCTGACTTATTTTTAAATATAACGGATATCAGTAGAAATTTTATTGAGGACTGTTGCATATTTTTTATCCATGGTCTGACGGTATAAACGCATTGAATGGTACCACGGGCTGGTGTCGGCCTCAAGCATCCATCTCCAATCTGGCACATAAGGAAGTATGAGCCATATATTTTTACCCAAGGCACCTGCTAAGTGAGCCACGCTGGTATCTACACAAACAACTAAATCCATCAGTTCACACAGTGCCGCCGTATCGGAAAAGTCAATAATTTCATCGCCATAGTGTCTTATACCGCTGTTTTCGAGGCAATCTTTGTCAACTTCACGAACTTCTTTCTGTAGACTAAAATATTCAAAACCTTGTGGCAATTTTTCAAGCATTTCAGATAGATGAAGGCTGCGATTATGATCATTTGCATGGCCAAGGCTACCGCTCCATACCAGCCCAACACGCTTCAAGTTTCTGGGCCCCAAACGAACCGACCATAAACTATGCTTATCCGCTGGGCAGTTCAGATATTTCTGAGGCTTCGGTATGGAATAAAAATCTGTCTTAAATGCTAATGGCAACGAGAGCAGAGGGCAGTGATAATCAAAAGTAGGTAGCTTTTCTCCTTTTGCGATTAGTTCATCTACCCCAATTAGTTCACGCATTAAACCGGTTAACGGACCCTGAATTTCCAGTATTACTCTAGCGCCCTTACTTTTAACTAAATCGCAGTATCTGCTAAACTGAATACTATCGCCAAGTCCTTGCTCACTATGAATCAATATTGACTTGCCTCTCAAATCTTCATCCCCAAGCCATAAGGGCTGGTTAAAGTTCCGCTCTGTCAAGCCTGATTTGTTATTTTTCCAACGCCACTCATACAGCGGCCATCCCCTATCAAAATCGCCCGCGAGTAACAGTGCTATTGCCTTATTCCACTGCACATATGCATCATTTGGATCGATACTAATAGCTTTTTCGTAACTTCGGAGTGCTTCTGGTATATTTTTTAAGGCCTGAAATGCCGCACCGCGATTGGAATAGGCATTTACATAACTGGGCCGGATCATAGTCGCGCGGTCAAAGCTGGCTATGGCCTCTTCCAATCTATCTAAACGTTGGAGTGCAACTCCATGGTTGTAATGGGCCTCCGCGTAGTCAGGATTGATGGCGATAGCATGTTCACAACTTAGTACAGCTTCTTTTAATCGGTTAAGCTCATTAAGCGCTATAGCCCTGTTACAGTAAGCCTCTGCGTATTGGGGATTTAAAGCAATCGCTCGGTCATAATTTATGATGGCCTCGTCAAACCTCTTTAACGCTAATAAAGCATAACCACGGTTATAGTGTGCTGAGGGATTGCTTGGATTAATTTTGATAGCGCGAGTAATCAAGTCTACCGCCTGTGCTTGCGCTCCGGTTTGGGCGTAAATCACCCCCGTCAGGTGCAGGGCATCAAAATGCTTAGGATTGATTTCGAGCACGCGCTGGTAAATTTCTTTTGCTTGTTGCAAATTACCTTGCTTATGCAAATTTAATCCATGTGCAAAAAGTTGCGCGGCCTCTTGCGCTCGGTTCAACAGAAGATTTTTGGTGTGCGCGATTTTTGCATTGGGAACGTAGGGATTTCTAGCCATAAATCGTAACCAAAAAATTAAGATTCAATCGCCGACTTTAACGCATCGATGACGCAGTCATGCTCAGGCTCAGTTAATGAAGCGAACAGGGGTAGGCTTATAGCTTCCAAATAGTACGCCTCTGCATTTGGAAAATCACCTTGACTAAAACCCATTTTTTTAAAATATGGCTGCATATGCACAGGAATATAGTGCAATTGCACTCCAATACCCGACTCCCTCATGCTATTAAATATTTGAAGGTGCGTCTTATTAATTTTTCCCAGTTGCAGTCTAATCACATATAGATGCATTGACGAATATGAATCTGGATGTTGCCAGGGCAATGTTACGGGGAAACCAAGCAGCTTATCTCCATATCGAATGGCCAACTCTTGCCTACGTGCGACATACGTGTCAAGACGCATTACTTGACTAGCGCCCAGTGCTGCTTGAATATCCGTCATGCGGTAATTGAAGCCTAATTCAATCTGCTCATAATACCAAGGCCCGTGGGGGACCTCTTGCATTAGTAGCGGATTTCTATTGATCCCGTGGCTCCTCAGAAGTGCCATGGATTGCGCAAGGCTATCACTGTTCGTTAAAGCCATTCCACCCTCACCGGTTGTGATAATTTTTACGGGGTGAAAACTAAATACCGTTATATCGCTATACTTGCAACTTCCTATAAATTCATTTTTATACTTGGCACCGATGGCATGCGAGGCGTCTTCAATGATTCGAAAACCGAATTCTTGAGACAGCAGTGCAAGAGCGTGCAGATCGCATGGCTGCCCACTGAAATGTACAACCACTAAAATCTTGGGAAGATTTCCTGAGATTCTGGCCAACTCAAGCTTTACACGCAGCGCATGTGGGGATATATTATAAGTTAGCGGATCAATATCAACAAAATCAACTGTTGCCCCGCAATATAGTCCACAATTTGCAGATGCAACAAAAGTAATAGGTGTTGTCCATAAAAAATCTCCTTTACCAAGCCCCATCGCAGCACATGCAATATGGAGTGCAGAAGTTGCGCTGTTAACGGCAAGCGCGTGCTTGGCGCCTACATGCTTAGCCACAGCCGCTTCGAAACGAGGAACTGCTGGCCCTTGCGTCAGGTAATCAGACTGCAATACCTCAATGACGGCATTAATATCTGTCCTGGTAATATCTTGACGTCCATAGGGTATCATTTATTATCCATTATTCCTTTTGCCATACTCTAAATCTATAAACTGTTGAACTTGATCATCTGTCATCCACTCAATGTTATTGTTACTTGAATAACTAAATCCCTCTTGAACTGGCTTGCCTTCTTTTATACGGGCTGGGCTGACATTCCAATTATTTATTGCGGGCAATACTTTATAATAACCCGGATAATCAAAAGTGCAATAGGCTTCGTCCTCGCCTATCATTTGCTCATGTAATTTTTCACCCGGGCGGATGCCAATAAACTCCTGTCTGCAATCGGGCGCTATGACGCGAGCCAACTGCGTTATCTTAATTGACGGTATTTTCTTCACATAAATTTCGCCACCAACCATGTCTTCAAAGGCCTTCCAAACCAAGCCTACTCCCTCCTCTAAGGAAATCATGAATCGCGTCATTCTTTCATCCGTAATTGGTAGGACACCCTTATCACGCATTGACATAAAGAAAGGTATTACCGAACCTCGTGAGCCCATCACGTTGCCATACCGCACTACGGAGAATTTAGTACCATGCTCTCCAGAGTACGCATTGCCTGCCACGAACAATTTGTCTGACGCAAGTTTGGTAGCGCCGTATAGATTTATGGGACTACTTGCTTTGTCTGTCGATAAAGCAACCACTCCTTTTACTTTGTTATCGATACAGGCGTCTATAACATTCATTGCACCGATAACGTTGGTCTTTACGCATTCAAACGGATTGTATTCCGCTGTGGGCACTATTTTAGTCGCTGCCGCATGCACAACATAATCCACCCCATTTAACGCGCGGTACAATCTCTCCTTGTCTCGCACATCACCAATGAAAAATCTAATCCGTGATTCATCCGGGAATCTTTTGGCCATTTCCCATTGCTTCATCTCATCGCGCGAGAATATTATTAACTTCTTTGGATTATATTTAGCAAGTGTCATCGGAACAAAAGCATTACCAAACGACCCGGTTCCGCCGGTCAACAATATAACTGGGTTTTTAATCATAGTTTTCCCTACAAAATTCGTAGAATTTGTTTAATAATATATATTGATATTATAAATTTTCATTTAACTAGATTACGGTGAAAAAATTGCAATCTGGAACTTAAGTTTCGCCAATTAAACCATCAAATAGTTAGATCGGATGGCTATATCTCAATGATATCCCATTCAGCGGAATTTGCAAATGTATCGTTTTTTCTGTTGATTTATGAGCTTACACTCAATCCCGACAGCGGGGACGTTTGGCTTCAACCTTTAAAAATTTGTATGAGTAAGCTCGCGCTAGGTACGGTTCAGTTTGGTTTGCCTTACGGAATCGCCAATCGCATTGGGCAGGTCCAACCCAATGAGGTCAGGGAGATGTTGCGGATAGCACGCGCAAATGCCATTGACACTCTGGACACCGCTGTTGACTATGGCGAAAGCGAGAGTGTGCTTGGCCACATTGGTGTCTCGCATTTCAATATCGTAAGCAAACTACCTTCCTTTTTTGGCGACATTTCGACGGTGAACGAATGGGTCAAGAACCAATCCGCAGCTTCGTTAGAGCGTTTAGGTCTCGGGCACCATGCGGCACTGGTGCTACACCGGCCAAGACAACTACTAGAGGTGAATGGTGTTGCTTTGTATCAAGCTCTTTGGCAACTAAAGGCACGAGGGCTATGTCATAAGATTGGAATTTCGGTTTATTCTCCTGTGGAGCTAGACGACATTCTTTCAAAATTTGATTTTGATTTGGTACAGCTGCCATTCAACTTGTTGGATCGGCGCTTTCTCTCTAGCGGATGGCTGCAGAAACTCAAAGACAAAGGCATTGAAGTGCACACCCGGTCTACCTTCCTACAGGGCTTGCTGCTCATGCCCGCGCACGAGCGCCCCACAAAATTTGGCATGTGGCGTGAACTGTGGGCAAAATGGGACGACTGGATCACACACTCTGGCCTGAGCCGCATGCATGCCTGTATGGCATACGTCTTGGGCATCGAAGGAATAGACAAGGTTGTGATTGGGGCCGATAGTCCAATGCAGCTTGTAGAAATCATCGAATCTGGCATTTTCCAAAGCAAGTTAGATATTCCCGACCTAACCTGTCAAGACGAGCGATTGATAAACCCGTCAAATTGGGGCTTGTTATGAGAGTAGTTGCCATCATTCAGGCGCGCATGAGTTCAAGTCGATTGCCTGGTAAGGTCTTGTTGCCACTGGCCGGCAAACCGGTCCTGGCGCATGTTGTAAGGCGCATTTCTGCCTGCAACAATGTTTGCGAAGTTGTCGTAGCGACTTCAACGGATGAAAGTGACGACACAATCGACAACTGGTGCTCGGAAAACGAAGTGAGCTGTTTTCGGGGTAGTTTGCACGACGTGCTTGACCGCTACTACCAGGCCGCAAAGATGTTCAAGGCTGAGGCTATTGTTCGCATTACCGCTGACTGCCCTGCCATTGACACCCAAACTGTCGACGAGGTGATTGACGGCTTCCTTGCAGGACCTTACGACACATATGGATTGTCAGGAGGATTCCCTGACGGTTTGGACTGCGTCGTGTTCACTTTTGCTGCGATTCAGCGGGCATGGCGGGAAGCCACATTGCCCTCTGAGCGTGAGCATGTCGGACCTTACCTTTATAAAAATCCACATCTGTTTCGAAATGGTGGAATGGAAAAATTTAAGGGTCTAGAGCACATGCGCTGGACTCTAGATGAACCGCAGGATTATGAATTTTTATCTCGGGTGTATGAGCACATGGCAGCCAATGATTTGTTCACGGCAGATAATCTGTTGGAATTATTGCAGGCAAAACCAGAATTGCAAACTATCAATCAATCTATAGTGCGAAATGAAGGCTATATAATTTCGTTGACGAAGGAAATACTACCCCATGGATAAATTAACCAAAAAAACAGGCAATACTGGTCAAAAACTTTGGCAAAGAGCCAAGACCATAATACCTGGAGGAAATATGTTACTCTCCAAACGTGCAGAAATGTTCCTGCCCAATCAATGGCCAGCATACTTCAGTAAGGCTAAGGGCTGTGCGGTCTGGGACTTGGATGGTAACAAGTACACAGATATGTCAATAATGGGGATTGGCACAAACATACTGGGCTATGGCCACTCAGAGGTGGATGAAGCAGTGATCAAAACTATTAATGCAGGCAATATGTCAACACTCAATTGCCCAGAGGAAGTTTTATTGGCGGAAAAATTATTAGACATGCACCGATGGGCGGATATGGTTCGATTTGCAAGGTCTGGCGGAGAAGCAAATGCTATAGCAATACGAATCGCTCGCGCGGCCGCCGGCAGGGACAAGGTTGCCGTATGTGGCTACCACGGCTGGCACGATTGGTACTTGTCGGCGAACCTCGGGGATGACAAAAGTCTAGATGGCCACTTACTACCTGGACTAGATCCAGCTGGAGTCCCAAGGAGTTTGAAAGACAGCGTATTCACCTTTAGTTATAACAATTTTGCAGAATTGGAAAATTTGGTAGCCACTCAAAACATTGGCGTTATTAAGATGGAGGTTTCTCGAAATGATGGACCAGAAAATGACTTCCTTCAAAAAGTCCGCAAGTTAGCAACTGATAAGGCAATAGTTTTAGTTTTTGATGAATGCACATCCGGATTCAGGCAATCCTTTGGCGGATTGCACAAATTGTATGGCGTTGAGCCAGATATGGCCATGTTTGGAAAAGCCCTCGGTAATGGATATGCTATAACAGCCGTAATTGGTCGCCGTGAAGTCATGGAGGCAGCTCAGTCCACCTTTATAAGCAGCACATTTTGGACAGAGCGCATCGGACCTACAGCCGCCTTGAAAACACTAGAAGTGATGGAGAGGACAAAGTCTTGGGTAACCATATCTAAGGTTGGCCTTGATATTCGACATCGTTGGCAAAAATTAGCGATAAAGCATGGGCTTGAAATTTCTTGCTGGGGGCTACCTGCACTAACTGGCTTCAGCTTTAGTGGCGCCAAGTCCTTAGAATACAAGACATTTATCACTCAAGAAATGTTATCGAGCGGATTTTTAGCCGCTAATAGCGTTTATGTTTGCATTGAACATACTCCAGATATTGTTGATAGTTATTTTGAGCTGTTAGATCCTCTATTTGGCATTATACGAGAATTCGAAGATGGAAGAGATGTGAATGCATCCCTTATAGGCCCAGTATGTCACGCAGGATTTAGGCGATTAAATTAACACTTATTTGATTTATATCAAGTATTTGTCCAATAGTATAATTCATAAGCCTATATACTTATAGGGCATGAACCGAGACTAATTTCTAAAGAAAACCAACTGTGCTTAGCTTACCCAAACCCCAACGTATATTAATAATTGCAGATTATTCTAGTACGACTGGTCTGGGGCACGTAGTGCGGTGTTTATCTATAGCTCAAGCGTTAGAGTCTTGTGGGGCAAAGGTAACTATTGCTCTGCCTAGCTTCCCGGCCTTCCTGGACTTCAAATGTTGTCGAACCGTCAATACTCCAGAGGATTTATCTAATCCTTTGACTTGGTCAGAAATAAGGAATTCTGACGCTATAGTTTTAGACAGTTATCTCATAACTGATAAAATTCGATCTAAACTTAAACTGAAAGACCAACTGCTTATCTATTTGGATGATGATATTGGCCAGACATTAGTTGATGCCGATATGGTTGTGAATCCATCTCCTTTTGCGAATTTTGATTTTTATTTCCGCCGTGCTCCGAACTGCCGACTCCTACTCGGACCCGAATATGCCCCACTCGGCCCTCAATTTGAAAAAAAACCATTACCTTGGTTCTCTCGCCCTGAACGGGTACTAGTTTCTTTTGGAGGTGCAGACCCCAAAAAACTGACCTTAATAACCGCTAACATGCTCCTAGGGGTTTTGCCTTCAAATGTTTTTGTTGATGTTGTTCTTCCGTCAAACGTGAAAGAAGTCCCCACCCACGATCCACGGATCCGAATGCATACTAACTTGCCCAATTTATCAGACTTAATGCGGAAAGCCCGTCTCGCAGTCACTCAGGTGGGTGGTACGATAGGCGAATTGGCAGCCAGTGGCACGCCTGCAGTTTTTGCCGTTGTTCAGGATTCACAGGACAAGTGGCTCACTCCCCATCCAAAGGTTGCTTGGAGCTTAGCAGTGGACGGACGCACATCCAGGGATGACATAGCGAATTGCCTTGCAAAGGCAGCGGCAGGACTTTGGCTTGATCCTCCTTTACTGTCTACAATGTCATCAACTGGACGGGCAACCGTTGATGGACATGGGTCGAGGCGGATTGCCCGAGAATTACTTGAATTACTAACCGCCAAGGCTGCGCGATTGTCAGTTTCAACTTTCGATAAATGAAGAATATTTTGTCGCTTCACAAAAATGGGCTTCCTCCAAAAGCCTATATTTGCCCAGACATTTTTAAAAATGAAATGCGGGAAGTGTTTCATAAAAATTGGGTTTTCATTGGTTTTAAATCCTCTCTGTCCAAGCCAAACGATTTCATAACTGCATCGATTGGAGGTGTTCCGGTCGTAGTACAAAATTTCGATGGATACTTAAAAGCGTTCCTTAATGTATGTGCACATCGTCGTGCTAGTTTGCAAATTACTGATTGCGGCAACCGTAAACTAATATGCCCCTATCACGGCTGGACATATGACAAATACGGACGACCGGTCGGCATTCCCGACAATCAAAATTCTTTTCGTATCCAGTCTGATAATGAATCCAATAAGATTGGACTGAAAGAATATGAGCTTGAAATCTGTGGTAATTTTGTCTTCGTGTGCATTGAGCCTTCTCGTGAAACCTTACGCGAATTCTTAAATGTCCACTGGGATGTCATAGAACATATATCAAATTTAATTAAATTCCCATTAAAAAATCGAAAGATTCCATGGCTAGCGAATTGGAAAATTGGAGTTGAGAGCGTGCTCGAGATCTACCATGTCGCTCAAGTGCATCCTGAGACATTTAAAAAATTTACACAATCACGCTGGGATTTTTCGGCTCAAGGAAAACACTCTACCGGACATTCTGACTTATCTCCAGAAGCTATTAAATGGTGGGGGCGTGTCCGCAGGTTAATAGGTTTACCCAAAAGCGAACTTTTATCCGATTACAACCACTACTTTATCTATCCTAACTTAGCTATCGCTGTCACTAACGGAACGTTAATGTCCGTCCAGACCTACGACCCGGTAGATTCTGGGGAATGCTTTCTTAACTATCGCCTATTTGTCGGCGAGACAGTAGAGACTTCATCAATTAGTGGAGTACATGAGGACTCCATTTTTAATTCTGTTACAACTTTTAATGAACAGGTGCTGAATGAGGACCGGCTTATTTCGGAACAATGTCAACTCAATATGAACTTTGTCGATAATCCAGCGATTATGGGAACTTGTGAAGATCGAATCTTCGACTTTCATGAATCACTGCGTAGCGATGTCAATTATGGAGTTTTATAATCATGGAGAATTTAATAATTGATGGAACTATTATTGGAAAGGGTTGCAAGCCTTATGTTATTGCTGAACTTTCCGGGAACCATCAAGGGCAGTTGAAGCGTTGCTTGGAAATGATTGAGATGGCGGCGGCGTGCGGCGTGAATGCCATAAAACTACAGACTTATACGGCTGATACTATCACAATAGACCATGACGGGCCCGAATTCCAAATAAAAGGCGGGCTTTGGACGGGCAAGACACTTTATGAGCTTTACCAAGAGGCGCATACGCCTTGGGATTGGCATCGGACTATGTTCGATAAGGCTAGTCAACTTGGAGTCACAATTTTCAGTTCGCCATTTGATGAAAGTGCAATTGATTACCTCGAAGAATTGGGTTGCCCTGCATACAAAATA
>Ga0214919_10010057_pt1 | contig 12070 bp, 9 predicted proteins | sample LL1503_MetaG_FD_177994 | JGI IMG/M metagenome (GOLD analysis project Ga0214919, IMG submission 177994) | Freshwater microbial communities from Lake Lanier, Atlanta, Georgia, United States - LL-1503 | ecosystem: Environmental > Aquatic > Freshwater > Lake | place: USA: Georgia | collected 2015-03-15
AACTTGATCTTGGCGTTCGCGACCTAAGCAAAATGGAAGTAATCTGCATCACCAACAAAATCGGCGCAAAAAACCAAGCCCAAAAACCAAGCGAAAATCAACAAGCCAAAAACAGTTTTGGCATTGGCGAAGCGGCAAAAAACAACGGCAATTCAGGCAACCAGCAAACAGAAATAAAATTTGAAGTAAGCGAAATCGAGCGCGCCATTTACGCCCAAGTTGTTAAAAAATGCGGCAATCGCAGTCATTGGGAAGATTGGGCAAATGACATTTCAACAATTGCCAAAAAACATATCGAGCGCATTAACTCAATTTTAAAAAACCCCCAAAACTCACAAGAAATCAAAGCTTTCGAAGAATTTTTAAGTGAGCTGCGTGACGATCTAAACAACCAAATCACCGAAGGTGAAGCAATTGAAATGCTCGCTCAACATTTAATCACCAAGCCAGTTTTTGACGCGCTTTTTGAAGGCTATTCTTTCGCCAAAAACAACCCAGTTTCCAAAGCCATGCAAGGCGTGGTTGAAGTTTTAAGTCAGCATCATTTGCAAAAAGAAGCCGACACTTTGCAAAAATTCTACGACAGCGTCAAACAGCGCGCTGCGGGAATTAACGACGTGGCAGCCAAACAAAAAATCATCATCGAGCTTTACGACAAATTTTTCAAAAACGCCTTTCCAAAAATGACTGAGCGTTTGGGCATAGTTTACACACCAATTGAGGTGGTTGACTTCATAATTCACTCGGTAAACGACGCGCTAAAAAATGAATTTGGGCAAAGTTTGGGCAGTGAAAATGTTCACATCATCGACCCTTTCACGGGAACAGGAACTTTTATCACGCGACTGATGCAAAGCGGTTTAATTTCAAAAGAACAACTCGCCCACAAATACACTCACGAAATTCACGCCAACGAAATTGTGCTTTTGGCTTATTACATCGCCGCCATCAACATTGAATCGGTTTATCACGACATTATGGGCGGAGACTACAAACCATTTAACGGCATTTGCCTTACTGACACTTTTCAGCTTTACGAAAAAGAAGATTTAATCAGCGAGATTTTAGTCGATAACAGCGCGCGCCGTAAGCGCCAAAAGAAGTTGGATATTCGAGTGATTATTGGCAACCCGCCTTATTCATCGGGGCAAAAAAGCGAAAATGACAACAACGCCAACATCGAATATAAAAAATTGGATGAAAGCATTCGCGAAACTTACGCCAAAAACTCAAAGGCAACTCTGCAAAAAAATCTTTACGATTCCTACATTCGCTCCATTCGCTGGGCAAGTGATCGCATTAAAGACGCGGGCGTGATCGGGTTTGTAACCAACGCCAGTTTTATCGACAGCAATTCAAGCGACGGACTTCGCAAATGTTTGGCGCAAGAATTTTCGAGTATTTACATTTTTCACTTGCGCGGCAATCAACGCACCTCGGGCGAACTTTCGCGCCAAGAAGGCGGCAAAATTTTTGGCGGCGGCTCCCGCGCCCCAATCGCCATCACAATTTTAGTTAAAAACCCAAAAGCCAAAGAAACTGGTAAAATTTATTTCTGCGACATTGGCGATTATTTAAGCCGCCAAGAAAAACTCGAAAAAATCAGCCAGCTAAAAAGCATTTCAGGGATTGGTTTTGTTGAACATGCAAAAACCCTTCACCCGCATACAAAAACCCCTCACCCCAACCCTCTCCCGCAAGGGGAGAGGGAGCAGATCGAGCTTGGTTTAACTCCCTCTCCCCTTGCGGGAGAGGGTTGGGGTGAGGGGTTTTTGTCAAGCCAACATTACTGGCAAATTATCACCCCCGACAATCACGGCGATTGGCTAAATCAGCGCGACCACAGCTTTGCCAATCACATTTCTTTGGGCGACAAAAAAAATAAAAACGAGGCGGTGATTTTTGAAAATTATTCACAAGGCGTTTTAACCAGTCGCGACGCTTGGTGTTATAATTTTTCTAAAAATCAGCTCGCCAAAAACATGAGTAGCACAATTGATTTTTATAGCAGCGAAGTATTGCGCTATAAGGCGGCGTGCGATGGTTTGGCAAAAGGAAATTTTCCTAAAATTGATGATTTTGTTGCTAGCGATTCAAAGAGAATTAGTTGGAGCGGAAGTTTAAAAAATAGCCTGTCAAAAAACCAATTTCTTGAGTTTAAGGAATGTGAATTGATTCAAAGTCTTTATCGACCATTTAGCAAGCAATGGAGCTATTTTAGCAAAGATTTTAGTGAGCGTCGCTATCAAATGCCGCAGATTTTTCCTGCTGCTTCGGTTAAAAATTTGGTGATTTGTTTGACTGGTTTGGGAGTTACAAAAGGATTTTCGGCTTTGATAACAAATTCTCTTCCAGATGTTCAATTGCAAGCAAACGGTCAATGCTTCCCACTCAAACTTTTCGAGCCAAAAAAATCTCAAACCAATTCGCCACAAAACCAAGATTCAAGCCAATTGGCAAAGCCAGTTTCGCAAGATGAAATGTTTGATTTGGCGCCGTCAAAAACCGCCGATTTATTCGACGAAAAAACCGAAGGAAATTTTGTGGTGAAAGACGGCATCACCGACGCGGGTTTGGCGCATTTTTTAAAAAACTACGCGGGTGAAAAAATTTCTAAGGAAGATGTTTTTTACTACATTTATGGGCTTTTGCACTCAAAAGATTACAAAGAAAAATTCGCCGACAATTTGGCAAAAGAATTGCCGCGCATTCCTTGCGTGAAAAAATTCGTCGATTTTTTACATTTTAGCAAAGCGGGGCGCGAGCTTGCGGAACTTCACATCAATTACGAAAATGTTTCGCCTTTTGCGACAAGTTTTGCTGGTGGAAATTTGGCAATTGAAATGCTGAAAGACGCAGATTTCAGAGTCGAAAAAATGAAGTTTGCCAAAGTTGGCTTCGATCCCGACAAAACCAAAGTGATCTACAATTCCAAAATCACTGTCGAAAATATTCCGCTCGAAGCCTATGAATATGTGATCAACGGCAAACCAGCAATTGAATGGGTAATGGAGCGTCAAGGCATTTCAACCCACAAAGAAAGTGGCATTGTAAATGATGCCAACCTTTGGGCAATTGAAACCATGAACAACGCCCGCTATCCACTTGATCTACTTTTGCGAGTAATCACCGTGAGCCTTGAAACCACGAAGATTGTGCAGGCGTTGCCAAAATTGGAGATTTAGAATTGTCTGCTTGATTTTTCAAAATTTTACCAAAAAAGTGCTCAAATCATGTCAAAATATGGAATAGAAATAATTATCTAAAAGCGTTTAAAATTTAAAGCACATTAAAAACTATTTTACTAAATTTGAGCAATAAGAACAAATTGCAATTTTGCCCAATATTTAACAGCAATCCGCGACTCTTTCTCGCGCCAATCAATCTCACAAAACCTTTTATGATTAAAAAAATTTCAATTGTTGTTTTCATTTTTTGTCTCGTCACCGAATCAGCATTTGCGCGCGCAGGTGGTAGATCATCTTTTGGCTCTGGTCGCTCCTCAACTTCATATTTTAATCAAGGATCTCGCGGCAGTCGCACTTTTGAAGATGGCGGTTCTAACGGGAAAAATTATGCGCCGATGCAAAAATCAACAACTCCAAATTCAGCAAAAAACAATCCCAATCAAGCGCCAAATAATCAGCAGCAACCTCAACAATCTCAACAGCAGCAATCTTTCTTCCAACGCAATCCAATGCTTTCAACAATTGGTGCGGTTGTTGCTGGTTCTTGGATTGGCAACATGCTTTTTGGAAATCACGGCGCAAACATGAATGGCGCGGCGGAAGGTGGTAATAGTTTCTTTGGCAATTTTTTAACAATGGCGCTTTTGGCTTTCGCCGCCGTGATGTTATTTAGATTTTTATCGCGACGCAAAAATATGTCCAACCCACAAAATACTTACGCACCAACTCAATTGGTCGAAATTCAACTTGACGATTCAGAGATGCAAAAATTTTCAGAGCTTCTCATTTCGGTGCAAAATGCTTGGTCGGAGCAAGATTTAGAAAAATTAAAAACTCTAACCACGCCAGAAATGTCGAAATATTTTTCTGATGCGTTAGCACAAAATATCAGCCAAAATATCGCCAATATTGTTGAAAACATTGAAGTTACAGGAATGCAAATTTCTGAAAGCTGGCAAGAAGATCAAATGCAATATGCGACCGCGATCTTAGAGTGGTCTGCTTTGGACTATATGATAAATAAATCGAATGCCGGAGAAATAATTGAAGGAAGCAATCAAAATTTAGTAATCACTTCCGAAGCGTGGACTTTTGCGCGCTACAGCCACAACGGCAAATGGATTTTATCCGCAATCGCTCAAATTGAGTAAAATAAAATGAGAAGCATTATTTGTCACAGCGAAACCCATTTAATTAATAGAATTGGCTGGCTCAGAGCCGCTGTTCTTGGAGCTAATGACGGTTTAATTTCCACATCAAGTCTTATTGTTGGCGTTGCTGCAGCATCGGCAGGAAAGAATGATATTATTATTGCTGGAGTTGCCGGAATTCTTGCTGGAGCAATATCTATGGCGGCGGGAGAATATGTTTCGGTATGTTCACAATTTGATACTGAAAATGCTGATTTATCCAGAGAAAGAAAAGAGCTGGAAGAAAATCCAGAATTTGAAATAGCTGAATTAGCAACAATTTATGAGAAGCGTGGATTAGAAAAAAAACTTGCCCGAGAAGTTGCAATTCAATTAATGAAAAAAGATGCTTTGGCTGCGCATGCTCGTGACGAGCTTGGAATTTCTGATTCAAACAAAGCGCGTCCGCTTCAAGCTGCTGGCGCTTCGGCTTTGACATTTGCAATAGGAGCAATATTGCCATTATTAATGGCGCTAATATCGCCGCTAAATATGATTACAACCACGGTTTCAATAATCTCAATAATTTCATTGTCATTTCTTGGAATTATTGGCGCAAAACTAGGCAAATCAAACATATGGCGAGCCGCCATCCGCGTTACATTCTGGGGAGTTTTTGCAATGGCATTTACAGCAATTGTAGGAAGATCATTTGGTGCGGTTCTTTAGAAAATGCCTAAAATCTTTTGACTTCTTCATCAATCCAAGTCAGAGCTTGCGAGGTAACTTCAGCAGATTAGAAACCAGCAAAAAACTATACTAAACTCTTAACCAAATGTCCGACATAATTTCATTCTTTTTAGTCATCTCGCTAATAATAATCACAATCCGTTTTTTTATCGCCCGAAATTCCTACGAAAAAATCCTCAGTTTTTATTTTATTTTCACCAATATCATCATTTTGATTTTAGTTAATTCGATCGCCAATTTTGATGCAATTTTAGACATCGTAATCATTTTATTTTTATTAAAATTAGTCGCAGTTTTATTTCTACTTTTTAACCGCAAGAAAATTTAAATATGAGTTTCGTAGCTTTAATAATTGTTGTAATTGCTTCGTTTTTGTTAGTTGTAGCGGCACTGGCTTTCTTAAAAGCAAAAGATGTTTTTATCATGACTCATATTGTGATGATCACAAATACTTACATTATTCCTTTGCTATTATTGGGAGTTGAAATTGACCGTTTTTCTTGGATTTCTTTTGCCAAGATTATTGGCTTAATTGTTCTAAACTTGGTTGTTGTGAACCTGCTTTGTCATACGACTTTGAGACGAGCGATGATTAACAAAATCACTCCCGATGCTGATACTATTAAATAGCCCATTCTATACCAAATTAGCTATCTCTTGATAGCGCTAACGAAGTATTTTTGAGGAAAAATTGTGACTGGCAGCACTTCTTTGCAATTCTTCCGATGACACACTTGAAAAATGTTGAGAATGAGAAACGAATTCTTCAGCGCCGACTATTTAACGATCTAACTCACGAGACAAGATATTTAAAAGCTGCATCGAAAAATTGTGAGTTCTTTCGGTGAATTGGTTTATTTTTGTGCTGAAAATATTATAGAAAAAAACTGCCGGAATTGCAGCAAACAAGCCAACTGCGGTGGCAAGCAATGCTTCGGCAATTCCGGGTGCAACTACAGCCAAGCTGGTGTTTTTGGAAATTGCGATGCCTTGAAAACTGCTCATAATTCCCCAAACAGTTCCGAATAATCCAACGAATGGTGCGGCTGATCCAACAATTGCTAAAAAACTTAAACCGGATTCTAACTTATGCATTGATTGGTTTGAAGCAACTTGCATCGCGCTCATTAAGCGTTCTTTTAGTGAAGATTTTTTTTCAGGAGCATCATTGATTATTTTTTTGATGTTGCTGCCTTTCCATTCTTTCATGCAGGCGATGAAGATTCTGGATAACGGATGATTGTCGTTGGTTTTGGCAGCGGTGTAAATATCTTCGAGCATCATTGAGCCTTCAAAAACTTCTTCAAATTTATCGCTGCGATTTTTTAAGATGTGATATTTTATGATTTTGTCAAAAATAATTGTCCATGACCACATTGAAGCGATGACAAGGACAAGCATAACGATTTGGACGATAATGTCGGCTTGGGAGATTAAAGATAGAAGAGATAGTGAAGGGACTTTTTCCATAATTTTTGTTTGTTGTTTTTAATATTATTGTTTTTGAATGGGCTAAATTCAAGATCAGCCTGAGTTTATGTGATGGTTGATTTAAGAATGTCCGTTGAATCATGCTTCTACAAGCTCAGCATGACATTGGGTAATTATGCTTATTGGGTAAGTATGCTTATTAGGTAATTACCTTGATTCACAAAAAAACTCGATGTCACCCTGAGCTTGTCGAAGGGTGATTTATGTTTTTTGATGAATAGCTTTTTGCCAGAACTTTAATTTCCTCCCAATTTCTTTTAAATAAAGCTTCTTTCTTTTTTCTATTCCAGCCTTTCAATCTTTTTTCAAGTTCTATGGCTTGTAGAGGATCGTCAAATTGTTCGGAGAATTTTAGGGTTACAGGTCTTCTTTTGTAGGTATAACTTCTAATATCAAATCCTAAATTATGTTCTGAAATTCTTCTTTCTATATTGTTGGTAACGCCAACGTAATAGCTTTGATCAAAGCATTGAATAACATAGACAAACATATTTGTTGGTGAGCAAAAATATTATAAAATCAATTTCATGTTAAAAAAACTCGATTTCACCGCGAACTTGTCGTAGTCAAAACGATTATCGTAGCCACCCAAAACTTTCATGGTCACACTGAGCTTGTCGAAGGGTGATTCAAGCCCGAAATCTTAAATCACCCTTCGACAAGCTCAGGGTGACTATGAAAGCTTGGGGCGATAAATTAAAAAAATTTAAATCTTAAATTCTCTTAAATTCTAAATCCTAAATTCTAAATAAATCAGTCTTCAATAACCTCGCGCTTACCTGAAATATTAGGTGGCGTTATAACTCCCAATTCTTCCATTTTTTCAATCAAGGTTGCGGCGCGGTTGTAGCCAATTCTTAGCTGGCGCTGAACGTAACTAATCGAAGCTTTTTTATCGCGGCGCACGATCATCACTGCTTTGGTGTATAAATCGCCGTCGCTATTGCTACCACTTTCATAATCATCATTTCCTGATGACGACATTGGAATTGGCGCTTCGAAAGAAATTTTATCACTGTCAACAAATTCTGACAGATCCTGACCTTTAATATAATTCACAATATTCTCAATTTCAGTATCAGAACAAAATGGGCCGTGAACGCGAATCATTTTGCTGCCGCCCGACATGTAAATCATGTCGCCCTGCCCTAAAAGTTGTTCAGCTCCTTGAACTCCGAGAATGGTGCGACTATCAATTCTTGATGTAACCTGAAAAGAAATTCTAGTTGGAAAGTTAGCTTTAATAACGCCGGTGATTACATCAACTGAAGGGCGTTGTGTCGCCATAATTAAATGAATTCCCGCGGCACGTGCCATTTGCGCCAAACGTTGAACTGAGTTTTCAATTTCTTTTCCTGCTACCAACATTAAATCTGCCATTTCATCAACAATTACAACGATGAATGGCAGTTTTTTAGGATCAAATTCAATCTCTTCAATAATCGGCTGTCCCGTCGCAGGATCATAACCAGTTTGAACTTTGCGCGATAATTTTTCATTGGACAAAATCGCTTTTTCGGCTTTTTCATTATATCCAGCGATATTTCTGACAGCAAAACTCGACATTAAACGATAACGCTCTTCCATTTCTGCAACCACCCATTTTAGAGCAATCACAGCTTTTCCCGGTTCAGTTACAACTGGAGAAAGTAAATGCGGAATTCCATCATAAATTGAAAGCTCCAGCATTTTTGGATCGATCATGATAAATTTACATTCATCGGGGCGCAGCTTGTAAAGCAGTGACAAAATCATCACGTTTAAACCAACCGATTTTCCTGAACCTGTAGTTCCTGCGATCAATAAATGCGGCATTTTGGCTAAATCGGCAATCATGGTTTCGCCGCCAATATCTTTTCCTAAAATTATGGGCAGGAAATTTTGGGTGAATTTGTAATCTTTACTTTCAATTAATTCGCGAAAGAAAATCATTTCGCGTTTTGGATTTGGCAATTCAATCCCAATTGAAGTTTTTCCCGGCACAACCGCAATACGCGCAGAAACCGCGCTCATTGAACGCGCGATATCGTCAGCTAAACCAATCACGCGCGAAGCTTTGGTTCCGGCGGCCGGTTCAAATTCATGCAAAGTTACAACTGGACCAACTTTAGCGCCAATAGAAGTTCCGTAAACACCAAAATCTTCCAAAACTTTCAATAGCATTTTGGATTGATTATCGACCAAATCGCGACTGATTTTTTTATCTTTATTTTCGGCAGAGCGATCAGTTAATAAATCGGCAATTGGTAATTGGTAATTTGATTTTTTCGGACGTGTTGGTTTTTTAGTTTTGCTGCTGGTTTTTAATTTTTGTTTTAAAGTGTCGCGAGTTTCTTCTTCGTCAATTTCTTTCTTTTCTTGTGTAACTTCAAAAACTGGATTTTGCTTTTTTCTTGGCTGAAATTCTGCAGTTTGTTTTGTAAAAGATTTAGTAACTTGTTCAACCAAATAAAGCCCAGTTACGTAAGCGTAGCGGAAAAAATAAATCCAATCGCCAATTGAAATTTCGATAATTATTGAAGTTAAAATAATCGAAAAAAACAAAGCTAAACCAGAAGTTAAAGCGACTGGTAAATGCGGGATTTTTGCTAGAATGAAACGGCCGTTAACTCCGCCAAAACTGTCAAATTCCCACCAACTTGCTTGTGGCAAAGAAGCAAAAAAAACTGAAAGACAAAGAATGCAAAAAGGTGTGAGAATTATTTTTGGTAATAAATTTCTAATGCCGAAACGACCACTCATTTTGGTGCCGATGCTGAAAATTATTAAGCACAAAATAAACGACGAAAGACCGATGAGCTGGAAAGAAAGATCAGAAATATGCGAGCCGAACGTGCCCATCCAATTATTAATGTGATCGTCGGTGGAAACGGTGTTAAAAGATGAATCGTCGGAATTAAAACTTAAAAGTGCCAAAGTATAGGCGAATGAAAAACCTACTAGAAAAAGCCCAACAAGACGCAAAATAAGGCGGATGAAAATTTGGATTATTCTGTCTTGAGGCACTTAAGTTTTGCTTAAAATTAAAATTGAAGGAAAGAGTTTTTAATTCAGATTCGCCATTAAAAATTTGACGGTGATTTTTGCAATTTTTTTGTTTGGTTGAATTGATAGTTATTGAATATTTTAATTTTACTAGATCCTGAACTTGTTTCAGGATCTGTTTTTAACACCCAAAACTACTGCGGCAATGGAATCACCGGCAAACCTGGTAATGTTGAAATTGGGGTTACCGGAGCTTGATTGGTATTTTCAGGAACTTTTGTCGCATCTTGCTTCGCTTTTTCCAATTGCTGAAAAAATGGCGGAATTAAAGAAGTATCTACAGGTTGCTCAGTTTCAATTGGTTGTTGTGGATTTTGGCTTGGACTAGTTACACTATATGTCGGAGACTGTGTAGGCTGCGCTGAAGGTTGAAATTGCTCTGGAATTTGTGGAGCTGGAACATTTTTTGAAGCATTATTTTGCAACTCTTTCGAGCCTTGATCGGTGATTTCTCCAACTTTTTTAGCTAAATTATTTAGAATAGCTTGTTCATTGGCTTTTGCTTCCGATTTGCGCTTGGCTTTAGCTACATCTAAAATCTTTTTTTCCTGCGCTCGCTCTTCATCAAATATTTTTTTATAATCTTTTTTAATTATACAAGTATCGCCATTCCAACATCTATTGCGACCGCAATCGCAACCATAAGCCAAAACCTGCGGACAGATTGAAAATTTATCAAATTTAGCACTACATTCATCGATACAACCGTTGCCAAATTGCCGCCAAACTCCGCGCACTTCTTCGCAAGCTGGACGATCATCAAAAGTTGTAGAGCGGATTGTTTGAGAAAAAGCTTGTGACGAAATAATAAAAAACAAAATGGCAAAAATTTTAAACAACAAATGCTTTGGCTTTTTAAAAAAAGCTGCAACGCATTTGTTAAAAATTTTTGCCCCAATTTTTATCATGCAAAAGCTAATAATTTTTTTAACTCATCAGCAATTTTATTTCCCATTTCCGAGCATGAAATACGGGCTTCACCGACATTTGCAATGTCTGCCGTTCTAATGCCGCGATTAAGAACATTTTCAATAGCTTTTTCAATCGAATTTGCCTCTTTGGCATAACCAAAAGAATATCGAAACATCATTGCTAAACTTAAAATCGTCGCAATTGGATTAGCCATATTTTTACCCGCAATATCTGGTGCTGAACCATGAATTGGTTCATAAAGTGCAAATTGTTTTCCGTCATCTTGTTTAGCGCCAAGTGAGGCTGATGGCAACATTCCCAAGGATCCAGTTAACATTGAAGCGGTATCAGATAAAATATCGCCAAACATATTTCCGGTTAACATCACGTCAAATTGCTTGGGATTTCTAACCAATTGCATTGAAGCATTATCGACATACATATGTGACAATGCAATTTCAGGATAATGTTTATTACCAATTTCGGTGACAACTTCACGCCACATTTCTGTGGTTTCAATTACGTTAGCTTTATCAATTGAGCAAAGTTTTTTGCCGCGGATTTTTGCTAAATCAAATGAAACGCGCGCGATTCTTTCAACTTCTTTTGAATTGTAAGTCATGGTGTTGATACCTTGTCTGGAGCCGTCAGCCAAAGTCGTGACCCCGCGTGGTTCGCCAAAGTAAAGATCTCCTGTAAGTTCGCGAACAATCATAATATCAAGGCCCAAAACGATTTCGCGTTTTAACGTTGAGCTATCAGCTAAAGCGTTGAAAACTTTTGCTGGGCGCAAATTGGCGAAAAGTTCTAATTCTTTTCTAATACCAAGCAAACCGCGTTCTGGACGGTGTTTATATTCAAGAGATTCCCATTTAACTCCGCCAACCGCGCCAAGTAAAATCGCATCAGATTTACGAGCCAAATCAATTGTTTCTTGAGGAAAAGGAGTTCCGACAGTGTCGTAAGCAATACCACCTAAAAGAGCATTTTCAGTTTCAAATTTTTTATCGGTATTTTGATTGAAAAACTCGATGATTTTTTTTGCTTGTCCAACAACTTCCGGACCAATGCCATCGCCTTCGATAAGTAATATTTTTTTAGTCATTTTTTGATTAGATTTAGTTTAGAATATTTTTCAGCTCAGAAAATAATTTTTCCTCAAGCTTCTCGCCTTTAGAATCAAGCCAGTTTTGCGAATTTTCGTCAAAAGCAAAATAATCAGCACCAGTGATTGGCGAAGAATACCAGATTTTTTGTGATGCCGCGTGACGGTTGATGACGTAAGTTTGAGAAGTTGTTTCGATTATTATTGTTAAAATTCCATCGGAATATTCAACATCGAGTTTGGAATTTTTATCTTTGATTTCAATATTTTCAGAAAGTTGAACTAAAATTTGTTCGCAGGATTTTAAAAAATCTTTTTCTTGCATGGAAAATTATATTTAGGATTTGAGATAGTAAAAATTTCGATCTAAAAAATATCTCATAGTCATGCTGAGTTTGTCGCAGCATGATTTTGGATTACGAACCTGAATCATGCTTCGACAAGCTTAA
>Ga0214919_10010058_pt1 | contig 12070 bp, 16 predicted proteins | sample LL1503_MetaG_FD_177994 | JGI IMG/M metagenome (GOLD analysis project Ga0214919, IMG submission 177994) | Freshwater microbial communities from Lake Lanier, Atlanta, Georgia, United States - LL-1503 | ecosystem: Environmental > Aquatic > Freshwater > Lake | place: USA: Georgia | collected...
ACCTTTGCGTAATAACGCTTTGTCGATACGTTCTCTAGTTGTATTGAACGTAGCTACGATCTGAATGGATAAGCAATCACTTAAGATACCATCTGTCATATTCAATAGATTGGCTACGCTTTGTCTATTGCTGCCATCTCCTTCTCTATCTAAAACTACCTTCTCAGCATCTTCAATGATTAGGATAGAGTTCGTATGGTCTAACAAGAATGGAATGAAGTCTGGCCCTGCGATATTCTCAGCTAGGAACGGTGGCAAGAATATAATCTCTTTCTTAATCTCTTTACATAAGTGTCTGATATAGCTTGTCTTACCTGTGCCTGGAACTCCGTGCAAAAGAACTAATCCCTTACCTAACGGATCGTTTAACTTCTCTACTATCTTATCGTGAACCTTCATGAATTTGTTTCCATAGTTGGCGGCGATATCAATATTAGTATTCTTAATGTCTTGAGGTATAGTAGATAAACCCACTCTAGTTGAAATCACTAGAGATATCTTAGCTCTATCTTTATCTTCAATGATATGCTTTTTAGCTAATGCTATAACCTCATCTAACATCTTATCATCTTTGTAGTACATACGAGCTACGATGCGTTGAGGGATAGTTGTATCCAAAGTAGGCTCTTCCGTTTCTTCTAAATAATCATTGAGTTTTCTCTTAGCTTCTCCTCTTCTGAATTTAAGCTGGACTAATAAACCTTCTTTCTCATAGAACTGTTCTACTGGAAACAATGAATTTAAATGGTGCTTCTTAGCTGTCCATATTAATTTGTATCCGTTCTTGATAAGTGTGGTCACAAATTCTAAATCTAGTTTATCATCGTATACACAGTTAGATATCAAGCTATCATACTGATAAGTAAAGTATGCTCCTAATGGAAAATCATCTGGGTAGTCTATATTGTATAGCTGTACCTCTCTATTGAAATTCAATATCTTATCCTCAAGCTTAATAGTAAAAGCATCAGAATTTAATATCTTCTTAAGATCTTTATCAAGTAAAGGTTTTTTTGCCATTGTGTTGTGTTGGGATTCAAAGATAAATCAATTTGCAATTACTTCCAAAATTGCCACCATCTTTTTCTAGTAATAGGAACACATTGACTAAATGGGTTGTCTCCGAATGATACAGCGCCTGAATACTTAGATGTCATTACATTAAAGAATATTTCATGGAACAGTTCTGGTATGCTGTTGAAATCTGCTTCTATCTTAATGTCTAACTGTACTGCTTTGTTGTCGTGTATAACCGTTAATGTTTCGTGTAGTGAAACTAACTTGGATGTAGTAACAATCATATTGTTACCACCTCCTAGATTTATTTCTTTATTCATATTTTATTAAGCAATATTATCTATCGCTTTCATATTCCATTATAATAATCGTAGCACCATATAGGAGTTTTTTCTCCCACATAAGCACCACCTATGTTATAATCAAAATGTTCGAAGGCATCCTCTTCAGTCATACCTTCTTTGATTAATATCTTTATGACTTTCTTAACTGAGTAGATTAAACGCATGCTGTGTTCGTCAATGCCTATAACAGCATTATCAAAACCATCTGCCTTTAATATTTCCTCATCGCTGAAATTTTCAATTATTGCCTTCAAGATATTACCCATACCCCAAAGGTAATAACAAAAATTAATACGAACCAAATATTTTTTATTTTATTTTCCAGTAGACTCCAGCACCTATGTATGGTATGAACTGACCGGTAGTACCATCTGTTAATCTGTTGGCTACACCTAAATCTATCTGGTAGATCTTTTCGGTCTTAGTTTTGATCATGATACCTGTTCCGATATGGGATACCACATTGTCTCTGTTGAACCCAGCATTGAGTCCATAATATATCATTCTCTTAGGTTGTTCCTTAACTACCTCTGTAAATGCCCTCTGGTTAAGCTTAGGAGTCGTTTTACGGCCTACTAATTTGTTTTGGGCAATTGTATCTTGTACTAGTAAATAACCCATAGAACCGCTTAATCTTAGCGTATCCTTGAATATTCTCTTAAGGTAGTATGAAGCAACGATAGCTACAGTATCTGGATTGATAGCTGTCGGTACGTATACGATACTATCATGCACCACATCTTTACCTTTAACTTCTACGTATTCTACTTTAGGATAGTATTGAGTATCAATTACTTCTACTGGTACTTCGTAAGGGTCTCCCTTTACTTTTACTATCTTTACCTCTGGTTTACGAAAAGGTAAGAAGTATTGTATAACAATAACTGATACTAATGCTATGATGATTACGTTCTTTGTATTGAATATTTCTTTCATGTCTCTTTTTTTTAATAAATGTTATAACATCATTCTTGATCCTATTTGGAAGTTACTTAAGTATGTTGTCCCAACTTTAGTATTACCGCTTATTTTGTAGTTAAATGCAAACCCAAATCTCTTACTAATTTTGTAGTCAAATGCCGCACCTAATAAGAATCCCATGTGTCTGTTAACAGTAGATGTCCCTGTAACACTATTCCAACTGATAGGTGAAAACATTGTAAACACCTGTGGTGACACAGTTAGTTTCTTATTTATCGGATATGGTTTAGTCCAGAATACGATTGCGGATGTTGCCATATTATAATCAAATCCACTACTATCGTTCTTAAGGAATAGATTGATTACACCTACATTATAACCATATGTGCCTTTTTTTGGTGTTGGTTTAATCCAAGTATAACCCATTAAGTTCATATAGTTTCCCCCTAAATATGCAACTGCCGTTCCGTATGAGTGTATAGCATCTAATTGTCCATCTGCGGTCATTTTCATTTTTGTGATACCACCTGTCATTATAATAGAACTTAGGTCACTATTCACTATCAACCCCGCACTGTAACTCACATCACCCGCCATGGATGATTTACTAAGTCCTAATGATATAGAGGCTAAATACTTACCTCGTTCTGTTTCTGCTGTTGTTATATCTGATGCTAATAGGGTTGGATTTGTTACCTCTTGTTTTTTCTTTTTCTCTTCTTCTTTCTTTTTCTCTTCCTCTTTCTTCTCTTCTTCTTTTTTAGCTTCTTCCTTTTTTTCCTCAGTCTTTTTTTCTTCTGATTTCTTTTCTTCAGTTTTAGTTTCTTCTTTCTTCTCTTCAGTTTTAGCTTCAGTTTTCTTTTCTTCTGTCTTTTGTTCAGCTGGTTTATCTGCAGGCTTATCAGCGGGTTTCGCTTCCGCAGGTTTTGCTTCAGCGGGTTTAGCTTCCGTTGATGATGAACTACTTGATGAAGAAGATGAACCGCCGCTTGCTGGAGGTGGGGATGATGAACTACTTGTGGGAGGAGGTGCGGCAGCAGGCGGAGGTCCAGCTGCTGGTGGAGGTGCAACTACGGGTGGAGGTGGAGGCGGTGCCATGTTTATTGGCGGTGGTGCAGCTGCTGCGGATGCTGCGGCTCCACTTGCAGCAGATGATGCAGCCCCACTAGCTGCTCCACTTGCAGCTCCGCTCGCCGCGTTTGATGCGGCGTTACTTGCTGCTCCACTTGCAGCACTTGCAGCTGCTTTTGCAGCAGCGTCTGATGCAGCTTTTGCTGCGGCATCCGATGCGGCTTTAGCTGCGGCATCTGCGGCTGCCTTTGCGGCTGCGTCTGCTGCAGCTCTTGCTGCGGCATCTGCGGCTGCTCTAGCCGCTGCTTCTTGTGCTAATCTTATTGCGTCGTTCTGTGGACAAGGGGTTGCGAATACAGAATTAACCCAGACCTGGAAGGCTCCGCTGTTAATATCAGCTAAGGTAACGATCTTAGATTTACCTCTAATAACAGCTACGGTTGAGTTTTGTCCGAATGGAATAATAACAACATATACCTTCTGATCACAAGGGTCTACGTAAGTTTGGGTAATGGTTTGCCCTTGGGCATTAAATGCCGTTAGAATAAGTATTACGAACGATAGTACCCATGTTTTCATTAATGTTTACGTCTTGCAGATCTTTTATCCATATCATTTTTCTGATAGGACTTTAGCGATCTATATGGGATTATGTGGGTTTGAAGTATAACACCAAAACCTGGAACCCATGTAGGGGACGTAAAAGTATTCATACGATGTCTTTCGTAATAGTTATTGTGTCTAGTAACATCAACGTGTCTCACAGGAGAACACGCTGAGGCTACTATCAATAACATTGATAATATCTTTTTCATTAAATATATTTCTTTAGTATGGCTTGATTAGCTTTAACTAATTCAGCTTTCTTAATACCTGAGCGTCTGCTGCGCATTGCTCTTTTCTTTGGTGCTGCGTTTGCCATATTGAATTATTTAGCTGGTTGAACTGTATCTACTGCTACAGTATCAGCTGCTACTGCAGTTGAATCTGCTACGTTAACTACTGTTGTGTTGTTTGATCCGCAAGCTGATAAAGCTAAAACGATAACGATTACTGACAATGATAAGATTGTTTTTTTCATGTTTGTTTTTTGTTTTTAGTTATTTTTTAAATACATCTTTTTTAACCATGCGGGCTAGGATTCTAGCACACGCAATATCTAAAGCTTTCTTAGTAGCTATACTAACTGTTGATTGGTTGAACTTAACCGGATCAACTGTAGCGTCTGATAAGAAAGTTAATTCTCTTGTAGTCTTAGCTTCACCCAATCCTGATGCAGCAATGATCTCACCTGTTTCAGCATCTGTAAAGCGTACCTGTAAACCTAAGCGAGTCACCATTGTATTCTTAACTCCATCCTTTAAGTTTACTTCTTCATCATCTGATACTGACCAGTCATACACTTCGATCTCTACGAAGTAATGTGCTAGTCTAATCTTTCCCCTTCCGTCCAGTTTATCTTGAGAGATTCCTGCTGCCGACGCTTGGAACTGCTTGACCATACGATTCTTGATCTCCGTCTTATCTTCCGTAAATGTAAAGCGGTTAAGATTTTCAAGATATTCCAACGTGATGTTAGCCACACCCAAACCAACTTTCTTTTCTTTGAGCTCAGGATACTGCTCATAAAGATCATCACCAATACCACATTTGAGAATCTGAATCGGTATTGTTGGTCCATCATAGTTTAAGTATTGGCTAATGTCTAATTTAGTTTCAAACGAGGCTTTGTACTGCTCGGTCTTTGTCGACCCTACAGTTTGGGCACCCGCAGTGATGCTTAGTAAAAAGCATCCTAATATTATAAATAATTTTTGCATACATAGATTATATTAAAAAGGGGACGAGGTCCCCTTTGATTAAGAATCTTTTTTCTTTGCCGTGAACTTATCAATTGTGTCAGCACCCATCCCTACAGCAGTAATAAGCATTACAGCGTTTACCAGTTCGACTGATGGCTTGAATTGTTCATGAGAAAATGAATTAGCTAACATTGTTCCACATAAGAATAATGCGCCCATAAATGCGATAACAGGTTTGATTGAGATAGATCCTCTTTCATCCTTAAACAGTTCGATCACCCATTCTTTGAAATTCATTTTGTTTCAGTTTTGATTGTTATTTTAATTTATTTAAGCGTTTGGTATAGTATATGTATAAACCAAAAAAGAATCCCGCTATACAATACATTACGAAATTGGCCTTCCATAAACTCCCGGTCAGTAATATTAGGGAATACTGCACGGCATCGAATCCAAAAGGATTGAAGAATAGAGCTATCATCAGGAATAGATCCTTCAGAAATGGCACTCGATGTTCTTGATTTCTTAATTTGTTTATTGTTTTTATCACGATAAGGGTCTAGGTCCATATAGGTTTTATTAGTTTAACAATATCTTAATGACTCTCGTCCCAAGATTCTTTTAATAGTCCACAGTTCTGACATTCTAATTGTCCGTCATGATCTGCGTCTCCCCACACATGTTTACATTGTCTGTGAGCATGATGTTCAAATTCTAACTTCTCCATCTCCTGTACGTGCTCTTGTTGATCTACAGCCATAGCTTGACGATGTTCTTGTTCGTCTTTAGACATGTCGTAGTTTTGTTTATTCTCAACTACAGCTAATTCTCTAGCAGCTGCGGCACCTTGAACGAATGCATCTGGAATGATAGGTGTTGGAGTCTTGTTAGTTTCTTTCATGTCGTTAGTATGCGATAGACTAATTCCATCTTCTTCATCTGCTTTTTGTACTAACATCTTATCCTTATCTGAATCTGAGTAGTAGTAGTCTATAATCTTACCGTAGCTACCGATGAATGCACCTAACAATAACATTAACAATTCTTTCCATGCAGCCGCCATTGGCGCTTGAATTAAAATTGCTACGAATATACCTGCCGTGATTAGAATAAATAAACCTAATACCATAGCAGTAATGTACCATCTCTTGGTCATTATGTCTTTTAATAAGTCCGCAAACTTGGAATTATTATTTTGTTCTTGAGCCATTTTTAATTGCTTTATATGATAAATAACTAATTAACAAAACAAAGAACGTTACCGTTCCTATTTGATATCCTACCACTTTGGGTCTTCTTTTTTAAACTCATCACCATCTTTCTTCTTAACTGGTTTAGCTGGTTCTGCTGCTTTCTCTTTAATGATTACAGTTTTACCACCCGCTGCTGCTTGTTGTTGTTGACTGTTATTAATAATAATAGATGGAGCTGCTTGCTGTGTTGCCGGCGCTTCTTTGTCTCCCCCACCTGTTAATTTGTTAGTAATAAATCCACCAACTGCTAATGTTACTGTGCTTACTAAACCAATGATAATATTCTTAAATGATTTACCAGTTGATTCTTCTTGTTCTTCTGCCATATTATTATATTTTATAATTTATTAAAATCTGTTATAGCTAACAAGTTGTTGTTAGCATCATACAATCCAATTCTATATGCTGATGACGGTAACGCTGAGGTGTAAACCTTAACGATGTTGTCTCCTGCTTTTACGCTCAATTGTTCCTTAGATACCACTCTGTTAGAGATATCCATGATCTTGATAGTAACTGTGCTAGATACGTCGCTTTTAACGTTCATAGCTACCTCTGTAGTTACAAACGGTGATTGTAGCTTGATACCCAACGTGTTAGCTATCTTAAGCTCCTCAGCTACTTGTGGGACAGCTGGGATATCCATTTTTCTACATCCTACAAATAGGATAGCCGCAACCGCTATTAGACTTATTTTCCTCATTTGATTCATTTTTAATTAATTATTATAGTCGTTTTACCTATTTGTACCTTAGAGCCATCCTCTAATATCAGATATAAATATGTAGCCGATAACGACTTGGTGTATATTTTTAGCTTATTTTCCCCTACCTTGCCTGCAAATCTCTCCCTGGTTACCACTTGATTGGCTGCGCTATCTAACATGGTCAAAGTATATGTCCCAGATGATTTGAGGTTAAACATGATATCGGAACCATCTGTCACGGTGCTTTTGGCAACTGTAAAGATATCCTTGACAGTTGGAACCGGAGCTGGTACATCCATCTTTCTGCAGGATACTAATGCTAGGGTGAGTATGATTAACAGTCTTTTCATTAGTTTACTTTTACTTTTAATGATTTTCCACTTTGATTAACTGCATCCGTTGAACCTATTGAAATTAATCCCAATATGTTACCCAACTTTGTGTTTGACGAAAATGAAATCTTATATGTTGTTGTCTTATCCAAACTTGTACTACCGTCACTTATCAAAGAACCCAAATTAATATAAGACCCCTTATCGGTTGCGTAGTTGGTAGGTGAACCTTTTGTTGTAAATTGTATTCCTTTAAACTTTAAGACTGAATTATCGTAGTTTAATTGGAATTGAGTACCTACTACGTTTTGTCCTAATGGGTCTAATGTGATGTAAGCATAAATACTATCACCCAACACTTCTGTTAAGATTGATGCATTGATGTCAGTACTAACACTCATTCCTCTAACCGACATTGTTGTTAGGTTATTTGATTTGGGTGTTGTTGAGTGGGATAGGTTGACATCTCCTTTCCAGGATACTGTTAAGTTTAATGTATCGGTAGACTTTCCTGTGTTTATATCAAATGAATAACCGCTTCCTAATGGTGTTGTAAATGTTGTCCAATTAGATTTACCTATACTATCATATTTTGTTTGTGGTATAATTCTCATTGTTTTGTTCAAATTAAATGTGTCCACTAATGTCTTTGCACCGGTTAGGTTTTGTAGTAATCTAAAACAATCTGCTTCATTGAAATACCCATCATCATTTACATCTGCGTTCTTATACTGAATACCATATGTAAATTCATTACCGCTTTGATTTCCAAATATTCCACCATTTGCTAATTCCTTAAACGCCAAATACACATCGGATACCGTCACTATACTATTATATAATGTTGTTAAGTTATTGGTTGTTGTTAGAGATATTGATTGGGGTTTGTATGTGGATAATTGTGAAAATGTAAATTCTGCTTGTAATCCATAAAATCCATTTCCTGCTCTTATGTTTGATGAAAACGAGGAACCTGGGAAGTTAAATTGTGTGGGAGTATAAACATAAACTTCCGTCCAACCATTAGGGTCGTATGAATTAAATGTTACCGGACCATCCCATAAATCAAATAATTGTAAGCTACTGATTGATGATGGTGTTGACAATATACCATTTACTTCTCTACTATCTATTCCAATTCTATATCTTTGGTTGGTTGCATCGTATTGATAAATTACACACCACTCTACTCCCCCATTAGTTGTTGATGCTTTATAACCACCACTACTTACTTTAACACTATCTAAACTTGTTGTTATATCAACCAAACCTGCCGAACTTAATGCCGAACCTACTGCAAATGTGGTTGCAGTTAAATTGGTATTCAAATTAAATTTTGATACTGCTTTTTTAGTAGGTGTACTATTGATATTTGTTACTTCCTCATTCCAATATGAATATGTATTTGGTGCACTTGGTCTTGACCATCTTACATATAATGCATCACCACCACCGAATTCTTGGTATCTAGCAACAATTTTATAAGATGTACCTGCTACTAAATTTATTGAACCATATTGATATCCACTAGCACCATGTCCACCATAGTAAGTTGCAATTATTGTTCCGTCTACTGATATGTCACTTGCATCGTCCGAATTAACACCAAACCTATAACTTCCTGTCTCTTTTGGGATAAACCAAAATTCAAATTTAATTGCGTAAAAATCACCTCCCCAATGTGGTGTTCCGGTTGAACCATTACACATAGTTGTAAGAGTAACTTCACCTGTATGTGTTATAGTTGTATTTGAATTTGCTGTGTTTAATATAGCATCAAATTCAGCAGCCGTATTTGGAAATTGTAGGTATTGACTTGTACTACCATTTCCATTATGTGTTTTGTAAGAGGTATAATTAACATATCCCCAACCGGTTTGGGCTGAGGATATATTAGCTATTAGAGTAATTAATAATGCAACAATTATTTTTTTCATTATTCTACTATCAGGTTAATCTTATTTCCCTTACCATCAACAGCATCTGCTAGTACTGTGTAGAACAATCCAGATGTATTTGATAATGTTTCTTTTGCTGTGAAAGTCAACTTATATGGTGTGCCTGTTTTGATTCTTGCTGTTTTAGTTTGATCCATAGAACCGAATGTCAATCTACCTTCTGCGTTTGTTGAGAAGTTAGTTACGCTAGGACCGGCATCAAATGATACATTCTCCAAAGATAATTTAGTATTATCATACTGTAATATAACTTCTATACCAGCCAATCCTTCTTTAGTTAGGTTGCCACTCAATGTAACTTTACCGTTTTCTAATTTAGATACCAAACTTAATGTAGCATTTTCTAATGATGTTGTATATGATAAAGCGGTTATACCCATAGTTTTAACTGTACCCACTTCATCTTTAACTGAGTTGTAGTAATTACCAGTTGATATTCTACTTGCTATAGTATCTGGGTTAGATGAGTGTGACCAGTCTAAGTCACCACCCCATGCGAACACAGCATCTACTGTTTGATTTGGTGCTGTAACATAAGTTCTATTAGTAGCCGTACCGTTTAACCAACTTTGATTTAATAAACCGCTGTACCATTTATAGTTAACAACTTGATTTACTGGTGCCGCGTTAGATGGTATTGCTGCTTTAGATGTTACATCAACACCCATCACATGCGCAAACAAGTAATAAGAATCACTCTCACTGAACGTAGACTTATCTTTTGTAATCAATCCTATTTTCTTTTCTAATGTTACTCTAGTGAAGTAGTTAGCTGCACCTGTGATATCTGTTTGTGATATACCTAAGAATGCTTTGTAAGCATCTGAAACAGTTACGACATTGTTCATGAATGTCTTTTGGCTAGCTGCGTTTATGAATATACCTAAGCTGTCACCAACCTTAACCTCTGTTGTGAATATAGCTTCACCGCTAGCGTCTAATGCTTTAGATGCAACAGCTGTCTTAGTCCAGTCTATACCTCCAGTACCATCTGTTTTCAATGGCATCAATGATACCGTGTGAGATGTTATATCATATCCAGTAGGAAACAATGCTCTTACTTTGAATTGAGATGTGTTACCAGTTACACTTGATATTGATACCTTACCTGTAGTAGTTGTTATGGTAGCTATGTTTGCTGAGGCCTCGTCGACAGCATAAGCTAAGTCTAGTTTATGGATGTTTGTATAATCACCTAAGTCTTTGATCACATACTTCTGAGTTGCAATGTCTCCGTCTATAGAAGCATCTGTTCTTTGAACTGTTAACTGCCCAGCATTCCAATCTGCATTAGCTACGTAAGCCCAAGGGGATACTAAGTATTGTTCATACAAGTTGGTTGCCACTCTATTGTTAGTCGTACTAGCTGTAAAGCTATAACCAGTCCAGCCAGTATAATAAGTTTGAACGGACGATCCCTGAGACCAAGTGGTAGATACGTAGGCCAACGCCTTGTTGTTATACTGATATCTCAACCAGAAGTATCTAGGGGTTGTTGTGCCCTTAGCTACAGTATATTTGATCTGAATAGTATCTCCTACCTTATACGATGATTTAGTTACAATTGATTGGTTGACTGTTAACTGAGCCGATGTACTTAATGACAAAAGGGATAGTGCAATTATCCCTACGAGAATTAAAAGGTTTTTCATTTACTTTTCTAGTAGTTTGGTGATTAGTTTATCACAACCTTTCTTAAGCGCATTGCTCAGACTTGTTTGATTGAACTGTCCACCTTCGTCTACTATTAGTGTTGACATAGAGATTTCAGATGACGATTCTTCTACTATAACATCTTTAACCTTTTTGCCGTCCTTAGAGAGGATTCCCTTTAATCGGATAACGACTTCTTCTTCATTCTTATGGAACACTGAAACGTTCTTCTTGATAGTTAAAACGTCCAGATAAATAATTTGAACCTTTAATTTGTATGGGGATTCTGGGCTCAGATCGTATCCCTTCTCCTGAAGGAACTCCTCTAGGACATTCTTAACCCCGAAGGCTAAGTTCCTATTACCTGTCAGCTTACCCATCTTAACCTCATTGGTTACGCTCTCCACCCACATATGATCCTCAGCTTCATACCAGATATTCTCAGGTGAGTTCTTGAACGTACCATCTATCCTCCACATGATCCAGTTTGTTACGTCTCTAACGGTTTTTTCGTTACCTGAGACCTCTAAGTAGACCATCGACAATTGAAACAATATAGCAGACACAATGAAAAGGCCTACTAGAATTAGTAAACCTTGCACGATTCTCTCTGTTAATTGGGCTTTTAAAGCCATCACTTTTTGTTTCATCTATACGGTTATTCGAATATAAATATGATATATATAAACAAAAAAGGAAGCTCTAGGCTTCCTTATATATTCTCTTCTCTGAACACTTTTTCTACCCTTTTACTCATCTTCTGGTAGTTCATATGGAACGTCTTGGGCATAGCCTCTATAATCCGTTGATTTCTATAGGGACTGTTCTTGTTTGTAGCCCAGCGTCTAGTGTAATACATCCAGTTGTAGAACTGGACATAGGCGTTAGCCCTCCTGATATAATCCTGAATGTTAATGGAAAGATTAAATTTCTTAATATGTTTAACTGAGCGCTTCTCATTGTCTAGCTCTAGGTCACGGCTGTAGGCTAAATGCTTACGGATGTTAGCTACT
>Ga0214919_10010059_pt1 | contig 12069 bp, 11 predicted proteins | sample LL1503_MetaG_FD_177994 | JGI IMG/M metagenome (GOLD analysis project Ga0214919, IMG submission 177994) | Freshwater microbial communities from Lake Lanier, Atlanta, Georgia, United States - LL-1503 | ecosystem: Environmental > Aquatic > Freshwater > Lake | place: USA: Georgia | collected...
GGCACGTACGGCGATCTGGTTGCTTTGCCCATCCAGAAAAATTCGTTCCATCGTATGCAATATCAAGCCTTAAACGAAGAAACCCACTCTCTGGGTAGAGAGTGGGTTCCGTCATTTCAATTTTACTAAGTCAGACTTAGTTATCTTTCTCAGTTAGAACTTCGATTACTGCCATTGGAGCGTTATCTCCCTTACGTGGCCCAATCTTTGTAATGCGTGTGTATCCACCATTGCGAGTTGAAAAGCGTGGACCGATTTCAGTGAAAAGTGTATGAACTACACCCTTATTAGAAATCTTTGCCATCACTTGACGACGAGCAGATAGATCGCCCTTCTTTGCAAAAGTGATTAGCTTTTCTGCAAGTGGACGTAGACGCTTTGCTTTCGCTTCAGTCGTTGTGATCTTTCCGTGCTGAAACAATTGCTCAGCAAGTGTTGCCAGAATCTGACGCTCGTGTGATGGGCCACTGCCCAAACGAGGACCTTTAGTTGGTTTTGGCATTGTCGTATCTCCTAGGCCTGATCTGCGTCGACGAAATCATCGTCAACTGATGCGTTGTAATTCTGGTGTTGTGTTGGATCAAATCCTGCTGGGCTGTCCTTGAGAGACATTCCCATAGAGACGAGTTTTGCCTTTACTTCGTCAATTGATTTTGAACCAAAGTTACGGATGTCCATGAGATCTGCCTCTGAACGGTTTACCAATTCACCAACTGTGTGAATACCTTCGCGCTTCAAGCAGTTATATGAACGAACTGTTAGATCAAGATCTTCGATTGGAAGTGCAAGATCGGCAGCGAGCGCAGCATCCATAACAGATGGCCCCATCTCGATACCTTCTGCATTTACATTGAGTTCGCGTGCAAGACCGAATAGCTCAACCAATGTCTTGCCAGCTGATGCAACTGCATCGCGTGGCTTCATTGATGGCTTAGTCTCAACATCGACAACAAGACGATCGAAGTCTGTGCGCTGTTCAACGCGAGTTGCTTCAACTTTGTATGTAACTTTCAAAACAGGTGAGTAGATAGAGTCAACAGGAATGCGACCAATTTCTGCTCCCGCTTGCTTGTTCTGAACTGCAGTTACATAACCGCGACCGCGCTCAACAGTGAGCTCAATTTCAAGACTTGCCTTGCCATTGAGTGTTGCTAAGTGAATCTCTGGGTTATGAACTTCGATGCCAGTTGGAACAGCAATATCAGCACCGGTTACTGGACCTGTACCTGATTTGCGGATGTAGATGACGCTTGGCTCGTCGTTATCTGATGAGAGCACCAAGTTCTTGATGTTCAGCACGATATCGGTGAGATCTTCCTTGACGCCTTCAAGAGTTGTGAACTCATGGAGTGCACCGGCAACGCGGATGCTTGTCACTGCTGCACCTGGAATAGATGAAAGCAATGTACGACGCATGCTGTTACCAAGTGTGTAACCGAAGCCTGGTTCTAGCGGTTCAATGATGAACCGTGAACGGTTTTCGGATACTACTTCTTCACTGAGAGTGGGACGTTGTGCAATTAGCACTGCTGCTCCTCTTCGTTTCGTGGAAATCCACTATTTGATTTCCTGTCTAGGTCTTACTTTTACTGCGGGTGCATGCCGACTAAACGGCTGAAAAATTACTTGGAATAAAGTTCGACGATCAACTGCTCTTGAACTTGGGTATCGATAACAGCGCGAGCAGGGACACCGTGGATGATGATGCGCATTTGCGAACCAACAACCTCCATCCATGCTGGTACTGCTTTTTCACCAAGTTCGGCACTTGCGACGATAAATGGTGTTAGGTCGTGTGACTTTGGAAGAACATCAATGATGTCCATTGGAGTCACGCGGAATGAAGGAATGTTTACCTTCTTACCATTTACAAGGAAGTGACCATGGCGAACAAGCTGACGTGCCATATCGCGACTCTTTGCAAAACCTGCACGGAAAACAACGTTATCCAAACGGGTTTCAAGAATCACGAGAAGGTTTTCACCAGTCTTACCTTGGCGACGGTTTGCTTCTTCGTAATATCCACGGAACTGCTTCTCAAGTACACCGTAAATACGTGCGCACTTCTGCTTCTCACGCATCTGCAATAGGTACTCAGACTCTTTTGCACGGCCACGGCCATGTTGTCCAGGTGGATATGGACGTGATTCGATCGGACACTTAGGTCCATCGCACTTTGTTCCCTTAAGGAAGAGTTTTACTTTCTCGCGACGACAGCGCTTGCAATCTGCTCCGGTATAACGGGCCATTTATTCTCTTCCTTCCTTAAACTCGACGTGGTTTTGGTGGGCGGCAACCATTGTGTGGAGCTGGAGTTACATCAGAGATGGCTCCAACTTCAAGACCAGCTGCTTGCAATGAACGAATTGCAGTTTCGCGTCCGGAACCTGGTCCCTTTACGAAAACATCTACTTTCTTTAGGCCGTGCTCTTGCGCGCGACGAGCTGCAGATTCTGCTGCAAGTTGTGCTGCGAATGGAGTCGACTTACGTGAGCCCTTGAAACCAACTTGGCCAGATGATGACCAAGAGATAACAGCGCCGGTTGGATCAGTAATAGAGATGATTGTGTTGTTGAATGTGCTCTTGATGTGAGCTTGTCCAACAGCAACGTTCTTCTTCTCTTTCTTACGAATTTTAACTTTGCCCTTTGCAGGTGCAGCAGTCTTTGTCTTAGGAGCGGCCATTACTTAGTCACCTTCTTCTTACCTGCAATTGCCTTACGAGGACCCTTACGTGTACGAGCATTTGTATGTGTGCGCTGACCACGAACAGGTAGTCCCTTACGGTGACGAATACCTTGGTAGCTTTGAATTTCAACTTTGCGACGGATGTCACCGGAGATTTCACGGCGAAGATCGCCTTCAATCTTGAAGTTAGCTTCGATGTATTCGCGAAGTTTTGCGAGCTCTGGCTCCTGCAAATCTTTTACGCGAACATCTGGGCTGATGCCAGTTGCGGCTAGTGTTTTTTGGGAACGGGTAAGACCCATTCCGAATATGTAAGTGAGTGCGACTTCAACGCGTTTTTCACGTGGAAGATCAACACCAACGAGACGTGCCATTTATCTACCTATCTGTATCCGGAGGTCCTCCGCATTACTGTTCTCTGGCCTACCGGACCAAAGGTCTTCTATTAAATTAGAAGTCGTAATACGAGTTAGTTACTACTTATCCTTGACGTTGCTTGTGACGTAAGTTTTCGCAAATGACCATGACTCGACCCTTGCGGCGAATAACTTTGCACTTATCGCAAATCTTCTTCACGCTTGGATTGACCTTCATTGACGAACTCCTATTTCACTAAAAGTTACAGTTTTACTTGTAACGATAAATAATTCGACCTCGGGTGAGGTCATATGGACTTAGTTCAACAATCACACGATCAGCAGGAAGGATGCGAATATAGTTCTTTCGCATCTTGCCGCTAATGTGCGCAAGAATTCTGTGACCATTAGTTAATTCCACTCGAAACATTGCATTCGGTAGCGCTTCAGCTACGGTGCCTTCGATTTCGATAGCACCATCTTTACTCGCCAAGCTTTACCTACTTCTCTGTTGCGCATGAAATGACCACTTCAAATCTCGTGTGGATATTCCCCACAAAATATGAATTGGCGCGAGGGGTTAGTCTAAAGCGCGCGCTCAAAATAGGGAAATCGGCCTCATTGAGTTACATGGCTGTAATTCGTGAGCCGGACCACAGGATTTCACGCGAGAAGAAGTGCTTTTAGCTCTCGAAATCGTCGCGTTTGGTCCAAATAACCAAGATCCATAGTGAACACATAAGGGTCACAACGAGTGATGGGAAATAGACCAATTTGTCGATGAAAATTCCAATCGGCGGCGAACCTGGCATAAGTCCGCGAAGTGAAATCAAAGAATATGTAAGTGCTGCAGACCAAATAAGTGATGACAGTGTTGGCGGACGTCGTCCATTAGCAACCATGTAAGCCATGATTGAAACTGAAGTTAGCGCTGTAATCATAAGAAGCAGAATGATCACTACCAATAACTTTGTTGAATTTGAACGATCAGCAGTAAAGACAGATGAAGATAAGCCCTGATTGAATTCATTGACTGCATTATCTATTGAATCTTTATCTCCAAGTGTTACTAATTTATTGGGATCACTCCAGTATCCATGAGCCATTCGAATATCGAAGGTATCGATGTTTTTGGTGTAATCAAGGGGCAAGATTGCAAGATCTTGAGTATCTCCATTGTCATCCGTATATGACGCACTTACGGGTACCTCAAAAGCGTAAACATCAAGTGGATACCAAGAAACTTGAGAACGGTTTGACTCCCCTGGTTGTTGATCAATCTGTAAATCAAATCCACCTACAGGAACATCTTGTTTGAATTCATAAAGGTTGCTTCCGCCATTGCTCGCGCCAATGACTGAGTCAACGTGGAGCAAGACATCTTTCTTAGGCAACCAACCGCTCTTAAATTTATAACCGACTGCCTCGGAATTTGGCCATGGCAAAATTCGAGCTTCTGCAGTTCCTTTGAGCGGATCCACGCCAGTAATTTGCATGAGCACTTCTAGACGATCCTCAGAACTTTTCTCAATCAAAGCGTCATCAATGGCGTATGCATCTCCCCCTGGGTTTTGAGAGATCAGAATAATTATTGCAATATAGAAAACAAAGACAGCAAAAAAGCTTTGAACAAATCTATTGCGTAGATATTTCATTGCTATCCCTTTTTCTTATAACCAGTTGGGCACTTTGCGTTTACCGCAGTTACCTTCTTCGTGACCTTTCCTTTGATACAGGAAATTGTAATCTTCTTTGCTACGGATTTAGCAGTAACTGATGGAGTAGGCGCAGGTGTTGGAGTTGCAGTAGGCGCTGGAGCATCTTGCTCAAGTTTTACCTTGATGGTTGGTGATGAATAAGTAAAACCTCCAGCTGATAAATAGAGCCAGCCATTTTTTTCACCAAGAATTTCAGTTGCAACTTTTTGGCTACCTTGATCATTTACAACAGAGAGGGTCGCTCTAATTGGGGCTGCTGAAAATCCATATACACATCGGGCAACATCAGACCTCATGATCAAGTCATATGTTCCTAAGAATTCCGTGCCTTGGGTTGTGAAGTGTGGTGCAGCAACAGAATATTCGAGGGTTCCTTCACTCACATTGAGTTTAGGAGGGCCTGCCGAATATTGAGTTGCATTTGTTGTAACAATTCCGGTTACACCGTTATTACCATTAGTGAAACAACTTTGAGCTCCACTTGCTTCATTGGGGTCAAGGGTTCGCAAAGACCACGTTCCCAATAGAGCAGTCGCTTTGTCTTCAACGAAAGGTAGCCAAAGCTTCAATTGATCCATTCCATATTTACTTGATGGGCTTGGACCGATGATGACATTGCGAGTCATCGGATCGTCAGTGCATGCAGAACGACCACATCCTTGCGGAGCATCTGCGCTTTGTTGACTGAAATATATTGCTAAAGGTTTATATTGACCCGTTTTGAAATCATATTCATCCTTGAGGGCTTGAGGCATTTCAGGGTATCTATACATTTTATAAACGGCTGGAACTGCAACTGGAAAAGCTGAAATAGAGAATTTGTAAGTGCCATTTGCTTCAGTGATTTCTACTTCTGGCTTATATATTCGGCCGTGCATCCACCCTAAAGGCTTATTCTGCATTTTTAGTTTCAAATAAAATTTTTGATCTGCTGGGAATGAATATCTCTGAGCGCAAAGTTTTTCTAGTGCGCTACCTGCCACGCAAAAGCTTGTCCCTGAAAAACCAAATCCTGCTCTTCGCCATTGCCCGATGGTATGTCCGCTACCACCGTTAGTCTCTGGTGAATATCCTGAATCAATATCTTGTATCGAATTCACTCCAGTTTCAAGTTTTACTGGATGAATCTGTATTGATAAGTTTGAAAGTGTCGCACCACTTCCTGGATTTACATCTCCTTGCGTGAGAACAGATACATAATATAACCCTGCACTTTCACCGGCAGAATTTGGTATTTCGAAAATACTTCCTGTGCCTCCGTAAGGGAGTTTCAATTTTTCATTTGCTTCAAATTTGTTCAACGCCTGATTCGGAAAATATCTATTGAATTGGCCTTTACTTCCTTCTCCTGATGCAGAAATTACTCCGAATTCTTCAATACAGAAAACATTGCTAATCGCTCCACATGTAGGCAAAATGGCTGAATATCGCAGGGTCCCAGCGCATCGAGAATCATCTGTGCTTTTACATGTTGGATCAACAAATCGATTCATTTCAAGATCTGGATCAATAAGAAAAGAAACATCCTCTGAAGGTGGCGAGTCTATAAATTGTTGAATATGCATGCCACGGTCAGCATCATTTGGAATTGCCCATGAACGACCGGGATCACCCACGGAACTGCTTGCGGCACTCACTGAACTTATGGAACCTATGCCAATCAAGAAGGCAATCGCGATAGCTGCTACAGATTTAGATTTCATGGTCCCTATTTCTTCTTATATCCGGATGGGCATTTTGGAGAGACAGCTTTGACCTTCTTGATTGTTTTACCTTTGACGCACACAATGATTTTCTGAATTGGTACCGGTTTAATTGTCACCACTGGTGTTGGAGTGGGGGATGCGGTGGGTGTTGGGGTTACTACTGGAGTAGGTGCATCCTGCATCAATTTTACTTTGAGTATTGGGTTGGAGAAAGTAAATCCGTTCGCAGAAAGATACAGCCATCCATCTTTTTCATTGACGATTGTTGTTGCAACCTGTTGAGAGCCATCTCTTGAAACGATACTAATCGTCGCCTTTATCGGCGCTTTAGTAAAGTCATATAAACATCGCGCTAATTCAGATTTGATAGCTAAATTATAGCTTCCCTTAAATTCTTCCCCGTTTGCTTTGTAATGTGCAGCAGCAACTTTGTAATCAAGAGATTGCTCTGCCTCATTCCATTTAGGTGGGCCGGCAATGTATTGCGTTGCGTTAGTTGAAACAATACCGTTTAGTTCATTAGGAGATTCAGGACATTTTGAATTTGCAACATTTCCTTGTTCACCGCGAAAACTCCAATACGTAGGATCCTTTGTTGCCTTATCTCCAATCACGGGTAACCATTCCAAAAATTGCTCCATTTGAAAATTTTCGTATGCAACCGTATCGAACATCAAACTCCAACTATCGGGACTGCCTGATTGAACTGCCATATCACCAGCACCTGATCCGGAGCCACCTAATGGTTTTTGAAGTTTATTAATGAATGAATTTAGGGATTCTGGTAGCTCAGTTTTTTTCTTCCAGACTGACACTATTGGGCTTACAACAGGGGTTGCACTAATGCTAAATAAACTATTTCCGCCTGAATCTTTTGATACCTGAATTTCTGGGTTTATAACCCGCCCATGAAACCAACCTGGCAGTGAAAAAGTAGTCCTGATTTTAAAACCAAAACTCACATTTAGCGGCAATCTTTGCGCAAGTGCGCATTGAGTAGCATCTTGAACGATGCATTCTGGGTTAGATTGACCACCGCTGACCATCCATCCGCGGTCGACATACCTTTTAGAATCTGTTGATGCGTAATTACCAAATCCAAATGAACCATTCTTAATCGAAACTGCATACAACCCCATCTGAATTATTCCTGGATAAAACTTTCCAGAAGAGGCATCGTTTTCTTTTTCACCATCTATTAAAATCATTGGAATATAGAGAGTCCCTCCCGCATGGGGAGCGCCGGGAATATCTACCAGTGGAAGCTGGCTACCGTTAGGAAGATTTTGAGCGGGGTCTCCCGTGTAGTCCTGTTCTCTTACGGTTGGAAATTTTCTGGTGGAATTAACTGGCAATAAGACATTGTCTTTATCTCGAGCAATGACTTCATCGATGCAATTTGTATCGGCAGCGCTTTGGCACATTGGTAAAACCGCTCTGAATTTCCAGAAATTTGAACCTGCACATTTTGGATCTGCTAAAGAGTTACAGGCTACGACTTTATTTACAGTTACACCTGTGGTCTGCATTCCTAATAAATGACCTGTATTCGCATGTAATTGAAAATCAGGGAAAGAATTGAAACCAAAATATCCTGGACCAGGTTCGTTAGGAGTCGAATACTGCTCATCAGGGACAGAATCCGCTGCTGAAGAAAAAGCAGGAACTAAAGTTAGGAATAAGAAAGCTGCTGCAAATGCTGAGAGAAATTTACTCTTGCGACTTTTCACTGGAATCCTTTGCTCTAGTCATGTAACGCTAAAGATTTAGAGAAATCGTTCCCGGCTAGTAATTACTTACTAACCGGGAACGATTATTTCCCTAGTTACTCACCCAAGGAGAGGTGAAGTGATGCAGTTACTTCTTCTTATATCCGCTTGGACATACAGGAGATACGGCAGTGATCTTCTTAGTCGACTTTCCTTGTACGCAAGTAATTGTTGACTTAGGAGCAGTTGCCTTTGATGGCTTATAGCCAGGCTTGATACCAATCTTCAACTTAGGTCGTGAGAATTGGAATCCGGAGACGTCGATGATGATCTTTCCGTTCTTCACCGAAATCTTGCTGATTGCTGCAACACTTCCGCCAGCCTCTGTTGTAACAGAAACATTGAGAGCAGTTGCTGCATCATTTGGATTTGTCATTCCCCACAAGATTGCAGCATCACCTGTTGGGATGATTGCCTTGTAGAAACCACGGTTGACAGTGACACCATCTGGTGCAAAGTGTGGTGCTGCAGTTGTCCATGTGAAGCTCTTTGTATCTTCGCTCCACACTGGTGTGCTCAATTCACACACACCATTTGAACCAACGTACATATCACCTGATGTACCGTCAACGCCGAAGCCTGACATGTCATCATTTGATGGAAGAACGATTGCTTGGAATTGACGAACGTTCGCCTTTGAAACTCCAGCTTCTCCCTTACAGTCTGCTGCCTTTGCTGCTAGTGGAACTGTTACTGGTGTACCTGTAACAGTGATTGAGGTGTATTCACCTTCTTCTCTTCCATCAACAACGACGTCAACGCCTACTGCAACAGTTACGCCAGGCTTCATTTCACCTGTGCGAACCTTTGCTGAAATGACGATATCTGGATCAAGGCTTGTTGCATATGCCTTGTTACCAACCTGGCCAGCAAGATTAACTTTCTTGTCAGCTCCAGTAAGTGTTGGCAATACATCAATCATCAAGATATTTGTGAACTCGTTAGCAGATTTCGCTTCAATATAGAGTCCGTCATATCCAAGAGCACCGAGGTTGAGACCTTGCCAATCAGGGCTTGTCCAGCGACCTGGAAGTACGCGACCTGCCTCAGTTGGTTGACCAACTGTTGTTGCAGGATCTGGTGCAAGTGGTGCGGTAGCAGCTGTTTCTGCTGCTTCTACAGTCTTGGAATCTGTTCCTGTTGCAGCGGCGGCGGTTGCAGCGGCTGCATCTGTTGCGGCTGCTGGTACTGCAGCAACTGTTCCTGCAACAGCCCAACCATTGATAAGCGCATTCTGGCTAACCCAGATAGGAATAATAATTCCTTCTGTTGCACCAAAAGTCTTAGTAGCTGCATCGTATGTTGTTCCCCAAACAGGGCGCTGTTGAAGCGCTGAAATTTCTGCAAGATCAACGTAAGTTCCAGTCATAAAAAACTTGTTCTGCGATGCAGCTTCTGCAGCTGTTGCGTAGAAGAAAATGAACTTAACTTCGTTATCTAGCATGAATACGTTTGAGCCCTTGAAGCAATCACTAAATGGCTTCTTTGTTGCTTTCTTTGTTGCATGATCCCAGCAATCAACAGGGTAGGAATATGAATCGACCGCTTTGTTAATATCAAAAACTTTAGTTTTAGGATCATATTTTGCACCTTGTTCTGGGTGATTTGCAGTACCAAGTAGTGCTGAAAGATCTTGAACAACCATCTTTCCTGATGTTAAAACATCGCGCTGGTACTGTGACATCCACCAGTTATTATCTACAACTTTGCCATTTACAATCTTGGCAACAGGTGCGTAAAAATCAGCTGGGGTCTTCTTCATTGGAACTTCTGCACCTGAAGGTACATAGACCAATGGAATTTTCTTTCCATTTGAATCTGTGAGAGTCAGTGACTCAACACAGTAAATACCATTTGAAACTGCGCATGCTTGCATGGCAGTTTTTGGAACTCGTATCGTTGCTGCGTTAGCTGGCGCTACCGCAACAATGAGTCCCATGAGTAGGGCGAGAACACTTGTTCCCGCGATAATTGTTTTTTTCACTTCACTCCCCTTAGAGATATGGCGATGCTCAGCCGGGCGCTGGCAACACGATGTTCACCGTACCTTTTCGGCGATTTTATGCGGTTATGAGGGGTATTCCCAGTAGCGAATTGAGCGTGAATCGGGTTCTACCGAAGTGGGGAAAGGTACCAATTCCACTGCCAAGTGGCCGAAGGCGAGGTCTCTAATGAATCTTGGAATTCGGGGAATGAATACACCAAAAGTGCCGTCCCACCTGGAATCACAGTTGTTGGTCTGGAATCGCTTACTAATGGTGAATGACCCGTGAAGACACTCAATGATGGTGATGCAGAAATTAGATCATTAGTTTTATTTGTAACACTGAGTACCCACGTCACTGGACATTGTCCTTTACCGCAACGCTCCCATGAAATTTTCAATCCAGTTGCAGTAAGACCACCAAGTGTGTCACCAAGTCCACCTGCCGCACTGATTGCACCAACATCGCCAACGCTTTGTTCCCATGTAATTGGATAATCAGAAACTAATCCTTGTATTACTTGTTGCGTCGCAGCATTTTCACCGAGTGATTGGCTCGCTATATCAATTGCAGTCGACTTCTGAGTTATTGATTTGAATCCTTCGAAAAGTCCGATGCTTACAAAAGCAATTACCAAAACACTAGCCCCTGCAATAATTGCACGTCGAATTCTTTGGCGACGAACTTTTGCAATAATTATTGGAGCAAGATCGCGGTTCTCAAGCACACCAAGTGCCATCCATTGCATTTCACGGCGAATTAGTGGATCTACATCACTCATTGTTATCCACCACTTCTGCTAATAGGACTCGTGTTTCTTGATTAGAACCAGATATTTCTTTCTTTGCAGATTTCTCTAACTCTGGAACTAATTCGATGTAAGCAGCAACCGCGGCTTTGCCACGAGCAAGATGTGATGCTGCAGTGCCCATTGGAATCTGTAGAACGTCTGCGACTTCGCGCAAAACCATTCCATGTTCGTAAATAAGAACTAGCACTGCGCGTTGAGCCGCTGATAAAGTCTTGAGTGCAGCCTGAACTAACAATCGTTGCGTAACATCATCAGTCTGATCTGCAATATCTCGAATGTTTTCAGCAAGATCCCAAGAGGTTTCTTTCTCCTGCTGTTTACGCAACCATTTGCGGCGCATATCAGCATGCTTGCTAACCATTACGCGCATTAGATATGCATCAGGATTTTCATGTTCGCGAATCTTGCTCCAGCGCTTATAGACATCAGCTAAAGCCTCTTGAAGTACATCTTCAGCATTTTGTGTGTCGAAACAGATGACTCGAGCAGCGCGCAAAAATGCACTCTGCTTCTCACGAAGCCAGAGGGTGAATTCCACCTGATCACGGCTATTCATAAGGGCATACTAGATTGCAAATAAGAATTACAGAAGGTCAGAGATGCTAATTCCATATGAATTCAATTTAGATGCGCCTCCATCGAGGGCGGTAAGCACGAATGGCTTGCCATCGGGGCAAATTACATATGAATTTTCAAAGTGTGCCCCACGGGATTTATCCTGTGAAACAACTGTCCAATCATCAGATAAGACTTTAGTCTTTGCGCTGCCTCGAGTGATCATTGGCTCAATCGCTAGAGCTAAACCGGCAACAATTTCTGGACCATTTCCCGGACGTCCAAAATTGAGAACGTGTGGTTCTTGGTGCATCTCTGTACCAATTCCGTGACCACCGTATTCTTGCAAGATTCCATACTTACCTTGTGAATTTATATATTCTTCAATTGCGTGACCAATGTCGGTCAGCTTTGCACCATTTTTACCTGCAGCAATTCCTCGCCACATTGATTCTTCACAAACATCCATCATTTTTTGATC
>Ga0214919_10010060_pt1 | contig 12069 bp, 9 predicted proteins | sample LL1503_MetaG_FD_177994 | JGI IMG/M metagenome (GOLD analysis project Ga0214919, IMG submission 177994) | Freshwater microbial communities from Lake Lanier, Atlanta, Georgia, United States - LL-1503 | ecosystem: Environmental > Aquatic > Freshwater > Lake | place: USA: Georgia | collected 2015-03-15
TGCACCGGCATGTGCGCCGGCAGGTGCGCCGGCGTTTCCATGTCGATGTCGCGAAGCATCCTGCAAGAGTGCGCGCCCGCCACGAACCAGTCACGCGTGATGGCGGTGCAATCACTGCCATCCGTCGGCGGCGACCCGCTGGGCGCGCTGATCATGGGCTTGGCGGTGAGCGCCTTCGGTGTTCGATGGGCGGTGTCGCTGCCGGTGCTGGGCGTGGTGCTCACCATCATCAGCGTGCCGGCCAACCATTCGATCTGGCAGCTGCGCTCGCTCGACCGATAGACCGGCAGCGTGCCTGGACGCAAGCACAGCGGCCAGCGCTGACCCGCTCATCAACCTATTCAACAAAATACACGAGCTCATGCTGCGGTCCGGCCGCCGACTGGCGGCGACCGGGCAGGAAAGGGTTCCCGATCGAATCCAGACAGCAGCAGTGACTGACCGCCTAGCGGTCTTTTCTCTCTTCAATCATCGGTCAAAATTGAAGACGGCTCGCAATTCAGTCTGTGCGCTTAGCTTCGATCAGGGCGAGCGTGTTGCCGGATGGGGAGCACTCAAGCACAGCAAGCAGCGTGTCAATGATGTTGTCCAGCGTGTGTGGTGGCGTCCAGAAGCGGTTGATCGCGTGGCCGTCGTCGAGCGCCGCCTCCTTGGCGGCAAAAAGGGCGTTGGCGTAGATGCCCATCATCGAGATGCGCTGCTCCAGAAGCGGCTGTGGGACGTCAGTCAGCAACTCGCGCAACAAGGACAGGCAGCGTCGGTAGCCGGCATTCCAGCGGTCGCCAAGCGTACTCCGAAAAAAAGCTCGGTGGTTCATCTGCAGGTTCGCGATGAAGCGGATATAGGTGTTGCCGTGCTCCGTGTCCTCAGTCATCAGGCTGACGGGACGGACCAAGGCTTCTAGCACCAATCGCACGCTCAAGGGTGCTCCCTTCGCCGTCATCGCGTCGAGCATGGCCTGCCGGGTGGCATCGATTTGTTTAGCACCGTCGATCAGCAGTTCGCTGATGAGATCCGTCTTGGAACCGAAGTGGTAGTGCAGCGATGCGTTGTTGCGCTGACCGGATGCAGCCACGATGTCCTTGATGGTGACGCCGTCCACTCCGCGCAACGCGAACAAGCGCTGCGCCACTTTTTTCATGCGCCGGCGCGTTTCCTCGCCATCAGATCTAGTGGTTTTCACTGTTGACACTGTTAGTTAGGTCACTATTATTAGTTAAGTGATTGCGCTTAAATTCAACTTGTCCGGTCCAGCTTGACGCAGAGCGTCGATGGCCGTGGTCAGAAAAAACGGGAGGCTGTGGTGAGCATGAAGATCATACTGGTGGGAGGCGGTATCGGAGGGCTGGCGGCGGCGATGGCGTTGCAAGCTCATGGTGTCGAGGCGATGGTGCTGGAGCAGGCGCCAGCGCTGAAAGAGATAGGGGCCGGGGTGCAAATCGCCGCCAATGGGGCGCTTGTATTGCGCCGCCTCGGCTTGGAGAAGCAACTTGCCGCGCTTGGCACCCAGCCAAAGTCCTGGGAGTACTACGACATGGAGTCCGGCCGTGCCATGGTCTCCTGGCCGGTCGGCAAGGACGCGGAAGACCTCTATGGTGCGCCGCTCTACAACCTGCACCGCGCTGATCTGGTCAAATTGCTAGCCGACGGCTTGCCAGAAGGCACCATTCGATTCGGTGCCAAATGTGCAGCCATTGGGCAGGACGCGGACTCGGCCTGGGTGCAATTGGAGTCGGGCGAAACTTTGAGGGCTGATGCCGTGATCGGTGCGGATGGCATCCACTCCGTCGTGCGCGATAGCCTCTACGGCACTGCGGATGCCAGTTTCGCTAACCTACTGGTTTGGCGAGCGTTGATCCCCGCCGATCGGATGCCAGCCGGCGTGTTCGAGGAACGTGGCAATTACTGGGTTGGCCCGGGCCGCAGCATCGTCTCTTATTGGGTACGCCCTGGCGAGATGTACAGTTTTCTTGCGTCGGTTCCTGTCACTGAAGTTCACCGTGAATCCTGGGCCCAGAGCGGTGACGTGAGTGAGTTGTTGAAGTCCTTCGAAGGTGCCGAGCCAAGGGTGCAACGCATGCTCGAGGCGATCGACAGCACCTTCATTACTGGCATGTATTACCGCGACCCACTGGAACGTTGGACCGAGGGCCGCATCACGCTGATGGGCGATGCCGCGCATGCGATGGTGCCCTACCTAGCCCAGGGCGCTTGCCAAGCCGTTGAGGACGCCTGGGTGTTGGCGGTCTGCTTAGCGCGGCATGGCAAGGCGGATGTACCCGGCGGATTGCGTGAATACGAACAGCGGCGCCGGCCGCGTACCACGCGCATACAGGCAGCGGCACGCAGCATGGTCAAACTGGTGCACGAGCAAGATCAAAACCGCATCAATGCCCGTAACGGCCGCTGGAAAGGGATGGCCCGTATCGATCCCCTTGGTGAGACTACCTGGAGCTTCTGCTGGGGCTACGACGTCCTGAAAGAGGTGGAGGAGCCTATTGGCAACGTACTGGGTCTGACCGCCACGCGCGAAGGTGCGCGGATGCAGCGCCGAGAAAGTCAACGCGCTTTCGACCTGTGGAAAAACACCTTTACACAGGAAGACATCGCACGCGGCTACGACGGCATGCGTGAGGCATACGACCGCATGTTGTTGGCTAATTTTCCGCCGCCGACCGATCTCGACATCCAGTCGCTCGAGCTGGGCGGCGTGCCTTGCCGACGCGTTAGCCACCAGCCCACTGCGCGCGGCCCGAGTGTCCTGCACTTTCACGGCGGGTCTTATGTGATCGGCTCTGTCGAAAGTTCGCTGGAATACGCAGGGCGCTTGGCTGCAGCGGTCGGAGGAACTTGTTTTTCGGTCGACTACCGTCTCGCGCCTGAGCACCCCTATCCCGCAGCGATCGACGATGCATTGCACGCCTATCGCGGCCTGCTGGCTACCGGTGTGCCCGCCTCAGAGATCTTCTTGAGCGGCGAGTCCTCGGGCGGCGGCCTTGCCGTGGCGCTTGCTATCGCAATCCGCGGTGCGGGCCTGCCCCCAGCGGCGGGCATCTTTGCGGCCTGCCCGTTTGCCGACCTGACGCTGTCGTCACCCAGCGTGACCCGATTCCACGGCGGTGATCCAGCCGCCAACCGGGAAATGTTGTCTTACCTCGCCGCCTCCTACTTTCAGGGCCATGAGCCGACCGATCCGCTGGTTTCACCGCTGTTCGGGGACCTGCGCGGCTTGCCGCCGATGTTGCTGACTGCCGCCACCAACGAGGTGCTTTTCGACGACACGACCCGCTTAGCCAAACGAGCCGATGAGGCCGGTGTAGACGTCACGCTCAATCTGGTGGACGACTCGGTGCATGTCTTCCCGGTTTTCGCCTTCCTACCCGAAGCAGTTGCCGCGCTCGACCAGCTCGCAACTTGGGCGAACCTGCACAGCAGTATCGACATGGAATCTCGCCGCGCAGCCTGAGCCGCGCAAATCTCAAAGTTCGTGCACGCGGCCACCTACTCGTCTGTGCTGACCTATCTGAAGGCTGTTCAACTCGTGGGGACTGATTCAGCCCCCGATGTGATGGCACAGATGAAGAAAACCACCATCAATGACGTCTTTGCCGTGAACGGCAAGATTCGCGACGACAACAAGATGGTGCATGACGTGTACGTGATGGAGGTCAAAAAACCGAGCGAGTCCAAGGCTCCCTGGGACTACTACCATGTGCGTCACACGATTCCGGCCAACGAGGCATCGCAAGCACTGGCCAAGTCGCGCTGCCCGATGGTGACGAAACCGTCTTGACTCGACTCACTCGTCAATCCGCCCATTGAACCATCACGAGCCTTGAGTCGCCGTTTTCTCCATCACGATGGCTGGCTGATGTCGCGCAAATCACAACTCTCCCACCGCCGCCGTAGCCCCCGCGACCTGACTGTCCGTCGTCGCCGGCGGTGATGGCCGTGGAGCGCGGGTCGACCGTTTGAGCAACGACCTGGCCCAGGGTGTTCATGACGACGCAAGCAACGCCGCCCTTGGCCGCGCGTGGTGCCGTCAAGGTATTGCTGCGCCGCCCGCCGCCTAGGGCCGTTGTGAACGCCATGCCGCCCCAACTCAGCACGGCGATAGAGATGGCAAGATGGTGCCGGACCTGCTGCGCGCCAAGCTGTTGGCAGGACCCCTGTTGAATCGTTTCTCAACCCGATCCCTGATGTGCCGAGCATGCCCCGATCACGGGTCATGGATCCTGAGGTCTGAACGTCTTTTTATGAGGTAAATCGTCCCATGAGTACCCTGATACGCCGTACCACCGGCTTGCCGGTGAATCTTGCCTACCTCGACGCGGGACAAGGCAGCCCCGTGATCTTCGTGCATGAATTCGCAGGCGACATGATGAGCTGGCTACCCCAGGTCAATGCCTTGTCGCGTCGATTCCGTTGCATTGCCTACAGCGCGCGCGGCTACACGCCCTCCGACATTCCGACCGACCCCAAGGCCTACGGCTGGGAATTTTCGGTATCGGACCTGATCGCCTTGATGGACTTTCTGAAGATCCCCAAAGCCCATATCGTGGGCCTGTCCATGGGCGGCTACGGGGTGGTCTCGGCGGGATACCTGCATCCCGATCGCATCCTGTCGATCACGCCCTGCAGCGCAGGCTCGGGGTCGGTCACGAAAGGGCGCGAAGAGATGGTCGCGTCCAGCCGGGCGCTGGCCGACCGGATCGAGCGCGAAGGCACGCGCAGCGCTGTGGCCGAGTACGCGAAAGCCGCTTCGCGCCTACCCTTCTTGGAAAAAGACCCAGTCGGCTTCGACACCTTCTTCGAGCAGTTCTCCAGCCATGATTCACTCGGCTCGGCGCTGACGCTGCGCGGTTTCCAGGCGGCGCGCCCGTCGCTGCTGGACAAGGGCCAAGAGCTGTCGACGATCCAGGCGCCAGTGATGATGATGCTGGGCGACCGTGACAGCGGATGCGTGGAGCCGACCCTGTTCATGTGGCGCACCATTCCCGGTGCGACCTTGGCGGTGTTGCCCAATTCGGGCCATTGCATCAACTTGGAGGAGCCAGAGGTCTTCAATCGCCTGCTGCTGGACTTCATCGATCGCGTCGAGGGCGGTGGCGGCGAGTTGAGCTGAGCGCCCCAAGGCCGGCCGAAGCCGGCCGCCCCCAGTGGGGATCAAGGCAGCGCTTGCGCAGGGGCTGCCACGCGCAGGCCCTCGGGTAAAGTCTAAGATTCCCCTCTGAGAGTTGCCCCATGCCTGCTGCGTTCCGTGTCGCTTTCTTGATGGCCAACCGATGAGCGCCAAACCCAGCGCGCCAGACTCGGCCTCAGCACCCTCAGCGGCCTCAGCGGCCTGGATCGGCGGAGGCAGCTACGTGTTGGCCTGCGTGTTTTGGGGGATGAACATCCCGCTGACGGCGACCCTGTTCCAGACCTACGATCCGTATTGGCTGGCTTTCATGCGGGTCAGCCTGGCCGCGCTATTGCTCGCTGGCGTGCTCGCTGTGACCCGGGGCTTGGCGGCATGGCGCTCACCGATCCCGATCTGGCGAATTGTCGTGATGGGTGTTTTCGCCAGCACCTTCTTCGCGATGTACAACATCGGTTTGCGCCACACCAACACCATCACCGCAGCGGCCATCGTTGCCGGCTCGCCGGTGTATGGCGCTGTCGTGTCGCGCATCATGATCGGCGCCCGACTGGAGAAGGGTTTCTGGGGGGCTGCGCTGCTGACCCTGGTGGGTGCCGGCATTGCGATCTACGGTCGCGCTGGTGCCACTGGCCAGTTCTTAGCCCTCCAGGGTGGCGAGATCCTGCTGGTGCTGGGCCTGGGCTGCTGGGCGGTCTATTCGATCCTGTCGCAGCGCTGGTTCACGCCGCAAACGCCGCAATTGCAACGCACCTTCCTGGGCTTGTTCGGCGCATCACCCTGGCTGTTGGTGTGGTGGTTCTTGGCCAAGGCGGCTGGCATGACCGAGACGATCAACCTGCACCCGAGTGCGACCGCGCTGACCTATCTGTTGCTCACGACGGTGTTCGCCACCGCGTTGGGCGGGGTGGTCTGGAACATCGGCGTGGCCAGACTGGGCGTCAATGCCGGCATGATGTGGCAAAACACCGTGCCGGTGTTTGCGGTGCTGATCTCGCTGCTGTGCTTCGGCGTCGAGCCGCTGCCCGAGCAAGTGGCCGGCGGCGTGACCGTGCTGGCCGGTGTGTTCTACATGCAATGGCATCGGATCCAGGCCGCCCGCAGCGCGCCAGCGGCTCGCACCTAGGCGGTGGCCGCAGCGCCCGCCTGGGACAGGCCGTCAATCTGGCGACCTGAGCGGTAGCGCGGCAAGAGCGGTAGCGCGGCAAGAGCGGCAAGAGCGGCAAGAGCGTGCAGAAGCGGAAATAAGCGCGACGCAGCGCGCTGTCCGCGCCAAAGCCGAAACCGGTCACAGCCGCAGCCGGTCACATCAGCGCTTGCCGCGCCGCGCCCAGCGCAGCCCACTGGACCGGGTCGTGCCCGTACAGAATTTTGGTGCCGGCCTGTTCGCCCATCGCGCGCAGACGCCGCATCGAAGCTAGCATCTGATCGCCTTGCCAGACCACCGAGGGCAGAAGCTCGCGCGCCATGTGCTCGCTCGAATAGCAGGCGTCAGCGGTCAGCACGAAGCGCGAGTCACGCGCCACCTGCACCACCAGCGACTGATGGCCGGCGGTGTGGCCAGGCGTGGGCACCAGCAGCACGGTGCCGTCGCCAAACACATCGTGCTCACCATCGATCAACTGGTAGTTCAGCGGATGCTGCCAGAGCCGCGCATCGTAGCGGCTGCCAGGGGTCTGGGCGGCCTGCATCTCGGCACGCTGGATCAGAAAAGTGGACCGACCGAACAGCGGGTTGCAGCCGCAGTGGTCGAAGTGCAGGTGCGAGTTGGCCACATACAGAATGTCGTCGGGAACGAGTCCCAGGTGCGCGAGTTGGCCCGGTACGTTCTCGTCCGGCGCACCGACCATCTGAAACGTGGTCGCGAGGCGCTGCCCCAGCACCCCGACCGGATCGACGGCAGCTTCGCAAGCCACGCCGGTGTCGAACAGCAGCTTGCCTTTGGGATGGATGACGAGAAAGCCCGGTACCGGCACGGTGGTGATCGTGCCAGGGCTGGCGTCGGGGAAGAACACGCTGCGATCGAAGCGCAGACGTCCACAGCACAGCGGATGAAGAGCGGGCATGGTGTCGATCCTTGTCAGTATGAAGCGGATTGTCGGGCGGGCCGGGGGGATGCGCCACCCTCGGGTATTCACCCATGACCAGCTCACCACAGCTGGCATGATGACCGTGGATTGTTTGTCTGTGAGATGTCTGGTGGCACGGTTCGCGGTCGGCAGTCCCGGTTTGACCGAATCGATGACATCGGACCTGCAATTTGCGCGGCGCCGACCGCGAAGCCGGCGCGGTACGCTGGTTCGACCGAGCCCCCAAGGGTTCATCTCAGGAGGAGAGCGGAATGACCATCATCGACAGCACAAGCGGCGCAGCCGACAGGTCGGCCATGCCCGCGACTGAATCGACGCCAGCACAGCCAGGCAGGCGAACTGCGCTGGCCCGAATTGGCGCGATCGTGGGCGCGCCGCTGATCATCGGCAGCGAGGCGCGCGCCCAGGCGGCTTGGCCGACACGAACGGTGAAATACATCAACCAGTTCCCGCCAGGTGGTGCGACCGACACGCTGTCTCGCATCTACTGCGCCAAGATGAGCGAGTTGACCGGACAGCAGTTCGTGGTCGAGAACATCGGCGGCGGCGGCGGCGATCTCGGCGTGTCCGCGATTGCACGCGCGCAGCCCGATGGCTACACGGTGGGCATGGGCAGTGTTTCGTCGCACGGTATCTCGCCGACGCTGAAGGCCGGCAAACTGCCATTCGATGCGAGCAAGGATTTCAGCTTCGTCACCAATCTGTGGTCGCTGCCGAACTTTCTGGTCGCTTTCATGGGCTTGCCCGTCAGCACCGTGCCTGAGCTGATCACGCTGCTGCGCCGCAATCCGGGCAAGTACAGCTACGGCTCGTCCGGCCTGGGCACCACCTTGCACATATCAGGTGAACTGTTCAAGATACTCGCCGATGTCGACATGGTCCACGTGCCGTACCGTGGCGGTGGCCCAGCCATGATGGATGTGATCAGCGGACAGGTGCACATGATCTTCGACAACATCCCGGGGTCGCTCGCCCAATACAAAGCCGGCAAGGTCAAGGGCTTTGGCGTCACCAGTGCGACGCGCAGTCCGGTGGTGCCCGACATGCCGGCACTGGCCGAGTTTTTGCCGGGTTTCGACATCAATTCCTGGGCCTCGCTCTGTGGCCCGGCCAAACTACCGCCTGCCGTGGTCGAGAGAATGTCGATGTTCTCCAAACAGGCGCTGGAGAGCCCGGAGTTGAAGAAGGCATTCTTCGATCGAGGGGCTACCGCGATCTATTCAACACCGCAAGAAGCGACGGCCTTTCGGGCGAGTGAAGAGAAGCGTCTGGGCGACATCATTCGCAAGGCAAAGATCACGATTGATTGAGCAGCCCTCCAGGCTTGACTTACAACTTCCAGCAAGCGTCAGAAGACTCTTTGCCTGGACTTGGACACCGAGAACCCGTGGCGTTTCGAGTTCATGCAAACCAGGTCGTGTTGATCCAACTGGCAGACAAAGCCAGCCGTCTTCCACGTTGACCCAGGCGCAAGGATCAAGGCATCGGGCTGGGTGACCTCATCGGATGCACATTCCGCCTTGCCAAGCCTGGCGTCAGCGCCGATGGTGAAAGCGTTCAAGCCATGGGTCTGCTCGATACAAGCAGAAAAACCCCCAACAAAGGCAGCGCGATCGAGAAGGTTTTCAAACCGTCATCCTACTTTTTGAAAATTCAACGAGCTGTCGCCAGACAGTTGGCCGACGGGCCGTCAGCGACCAGACCGATCGGTCGTCACCAGCGCGGCCGCCCTCACCAATAGAGCATGCTGGGTGTCCCGGGCGTCAGGCCGCATGTCAAAGCGATTGTCGGCGACGCATCACACCAGCGATCACGAAGGCGACGAACAGACTGGGCGATGAGCGCTTAGACTCAAGCCCGACATCCGTCTCGGCGCTGCGAACCCCTGCGAGATCGCAGCAGATACAAATTTGAAGGAGAACCAAACCATGAAAATCGACGTAAGCACCAGCGCAGTTGTTACCGGCGGCGCTTCAGGCCTGGGCAAAGCCACAGCGCAAGCCTTGGCCGCTGCCGGCGTGAAGGTCGCGATCTTTGACGTGAATGACACCAAGGGACCCGAAGTCGCGCAGTCCATCGGTGGCGTCTTCTGCAAAGTCGACATCACCAACGAAGAAAGCGTCATCGACGGCTTCGCCAAAGCCCGCGCCGCCCACGGCCAGGAGCGAATTCTGGTGCACTGCGCGATGACATCGCGCCGCGGCAAGACCTTGGCATGGGACAAGACAGCCGGCAAGCTCAAGCGCCTGCCGACCGCCGACTATGAGTACGGCGTGCAGGGCATTCTCGTGGCCAGCTATCGCGTGGCGTCACTGTCAGCTGAAGGCATGGCCACCCTCGAGGGGCTCGAAGACGGCGAGCGCGGCTGCATCACGCTGACCGCATCGGTCGCCGCGCAGGATGGCCAAATCGGCCAGCTGATCTACGGCTCAGCAAAAGCCGGCGTGAATGGCCTGGTGCTGCCGATGGCTCGCGACCTTTCGGACCTCGGCATCCGTGTGAACTGCATCATGCCGGGCATCTTCGCAACGCCGCTGATGCTGGGCGCTGCGCAGAAAGTTCTCGACAGCCTGAGTGCGTCCGTGCCCTTTCCGAAGCGCCTGGGCAAGCCAGAAGAATTTGCCAGTCTGGCGCTGGAGTTCGTGCGGAACTCGTACTTCAATGGCCAGTGCATTCGACTGGACGGCGCTATTCGCATGGCGCCACGCTGAGCCTGTCACGCAACGGTGGCGCCGCGCTTCAACGCGTCGCGCCACGCGTCAGCGGGCTTGGGCGCCGGTCGATTCGCTGCAACGACGGGGCATTGTCACGGCGAAGCAGACCCGCCCGCGACAGATCGTCAAGCGAACGGCGCGTCAAAGACAGCGCTCAGCGCGGCAAACGCAACATCGCAATCATGGTTGGCGTCGTGCCGGTCTGGATTTCACCGATGACCTCGAAGCCGTGCCGCTCGTAGAACGGCACGTTGCGAGGGTTGGAAGACTCCAGATAGGCAGGCAGACCGTCGCGGTCACAGCGCTGAAGACCGTGCTTGATCAACAACGACCCCAGCCCCTGGCCTTGTCGGTTGAGATCGACGCCAGCATAGGCGAGGTACCAATGAGGCTCTTCGGGATGGAACTTGCCCATCTGCGCCATGATTTCGTGCAACTCGGCACGCTGTTTCTCGGCCACCTCAGTTGCCATCAGATGCCCCAGAAGTTGCTCGTCGGGACTGATGCCTGGCGGCAGCCAGAGCGCCACGCCTGAGAAGTCCTCAAGCCGGTCGGCGGATCCGTGCGCAAACGCAGCGCCGCCCAAGCCCAGCGCTATCTGGCCCAGGTTCTTCAGGTACTGCGCCGGGTCAGGCAGCACCCAGCGATTCATAGGGTCCTGCACGAAGGCCAGCGTCAATGTGGCAAACGCCTGCGATGCTTCCTCCGGCGTTGCGGTGATGACTTTGGGCACGGTCATGCCATAGCTCCGGATTGATGAGAATTGAGGGGAGAAGACTGCAGGTCGCCGCCACGAAAACGACTGAGCGCCCGCGGCACCAAAGAGCAGTTTCGTTCGCAAGGAATGAGGCCAAGCTCAAGAACTTGGCGCTTGGGGTGACGACCACCTGATGCTAATCTTGCTCAGCACCGGGCCTCGCTCTCAGTACAGATCTAGCACTTATCCAGTATGACCTGAGCGGTACTAAAAATCTTAAATTCAGCTTAAAAATTTCTGGAAATACACCGACCTGCAGCCGAAGCTGGCCTTTCACGCAGAGAACATAACAGCCTTAGACGCCATCCGCGATAGCTTGAAATACCCACTGCAGGTTCGGATCGGCGCTACGCTCAGGCTCATCACCTGTGCGACTTGAGTGGGTACGCGGCGCAGGCCGGCGGCACAGCGTAAAGCACGGGTATTCCCTCTGGTTTCGCTGGCGATGGGTGACATGATGACGTTGGACCCGTATCTGCTCGCCCTCCATCATGAGACCAAAATGGCAATGACTGCCGGTGACTCTGCAACATCCGTTGCCAGCTTGTGGCGCTTCCCGGTCAAGTCGATGCAGGGCGAGGCCGTCACAACGCTAGACCTGCGAACCAGCGGTGCGGTCGGTGATCGCTGTTACGCGCTGATCGACGTCGCAACGGGCAAGGTGGCGAGCGCGAAGAGCACCAAGCGTTTTCCGAACCTGCTGCAGTGCAGCGCTGCATTTGTCGCCGCACCGATACCGGCGCAAGCTGCGCCGCCAGTGCGCATCACGCTGCCGGACGGCAGCAGCGTCCGCAGCGACGATGCCGATTGCGATGCGCGGCTTTCACGCTCGTTCGGTCTCGAAGTTCGGCTGGCCCGCGCGGCGCCGGACAACTACACCATCGATCAGTTTCATCCTGACATTGAGGGTGTGGATCCGAGGGGTCGCCGCAATGAAGTTGTCGAACAGAAACTCGGTGCAGCTTTGTTCGGCTCCGCTGGCATGCCGTCACCAGTTCCGACCGGATCGTTTCTGGACCTGTTCCCGCTCACGGCCATCACCACCTCGACGCTTGCACGGCTGCAGTCGCTTGCACCTGGCAGCCGCATCGACGCGAGGCGCTTTCGTATGAACGCCGTGCTGCAAACGAGCAGCGAGGGCTTCGTCGAAAACGACTGGGTGGGCATGGCCATCGAGCTCGGCGACGCACGCTTGCGCGTGACGCTCGCCGATCCGCGCTGCGTCATGACGACGCTGGCTCAGGGCGACCTGCCAAACGACACCGCTGTGCTGCGAACCTTGGTGCAACACAACCGACTGCAAACTGCATTCGGTCAATTTCCATGTGCAGGCGTCTACGCGTCTGTGGAACGCGAAGGCGTGGTGCG
>Ga0214919_10010061_pt1 | contig 12069 bp, 12 predicted proteins | sample LL1503_MetaG_FD_177994 | JGI IMG/M metagenome (GOLD analysis project Ga0214919, IMG submission 177994) | Freshwater microbial communities from Lake Lanier, Atlanta, Georgia, United States - LL-1503 | ecosystem: Environmental > Aquatic > Freshwater > Lake | place: USA: Georgia | collected...
CATGGGCAGGCAATCCATGTCAGCGCGCAGGCCCACTGCACGTCCGCTGGAGGACTTCCTGCCCTTGATCACGCCGACCAGGCCTGTCTTGGCCAGTCCGCGATGCACTTCTATGCCCCAGCCTTCCAGTTTGGCGGCGACCAGGTCCGACGTGCGCTGCTCGGTGAATCCGAGTTCGGGGTGGGCATGGATGTCGTGCCGGATGCCGGTCAGTTCGGCGTGGAAGGCACGGATGCGCTCCACAGGGGTATCGAGCTTGAGGGGTGCGTTCACGGGTTTCTCCTAATGCGCTGCTGCGGCGCGGTCGAGGCGCAAGCGGGGGTCCACGGCATAGTAAAGCAGATCGACAACGAGGTTAATTACGACAAAAATAAGCGCGATCAGGCAAAGGTAGGCGGCCATGACCGGGATATCGGCCACGCCGACCGACTGGATGAACAGCAGCCCCATGCCGGGCCACTGGAACACGGTCTCGGTAATGATGGCGAAGGCTATGATCGACCCCAGTTGCAGGCCCGCAATGGTGATCACGGGCACCAGGGTGTTTTTCAGGGCGTGGCGGAAGTGCACCGAACGGTCGGACAGTCCGCGCGCACGCGCGAACTTGATGTAGTCGGTGCGCAGGACCTCGAGCATCTCCGAGCGCACGAGGCGCATGATGAGGGTCATCTGGAACAGGCCGAGCGTGATTGCGGGGAGGATCAGCGATTTGAGGCCGGAGGCCGTGAGGAACCCCGTGGTCCACCAGCCGATCGCCACGGTGTCGCCCCGGCCGAACGAGGGCAGCCAGCCGAGCAGCACCGCAAACACGAGGATCAGCAGGATGCCGATCAGGAACGTCGGCAGGGACACGCCGATCAGTGATACCGCGAGGAAGACCTGCGACAGCCAGGAATTGCGCCTGAGCGCAGCGTATACGCCCATGGGAATGCCGGCGGCGAGCGCCAGCAGCGCGGCAACCAAGGACAGCTCAAGCGTGGCTGGCAGCCTTTCCACGAACAGCCTCGATACCGGCTGCACCTGGCGCAGGCTCAGGCCGAAATCGCCCTGCACGGCCCGGGCCACGAAATGCGCGTACTGGACATAGAAAGGCTGGTCGAGGCCCAGCAGCTTCGTCACGCGGACGCGATCTTCCGGCGTCGCGTCCTGCCCGAGCATGAACAGCACCGGGTCGCCGACGAAAGTGAACAGCGAGAACGCGATCAGCCCGACCGCAAGCATCACCAGAACGGCCTGTCCAATGCGGCGCAGAACGAAGGCAAGCATTTTTCGGTAGGAAATCCAGAGTTGCCACCGGGTAGGGGCTGGTTCATGGTGCCGAAATCGTAGTGCAGAGTCAAACCTGCACTTAGAATCCGCGGGTGACCGAAAAAGACGCCGCTTTCGCCCGGAAAATCATTGCCTGGCAGCACCAGCATGGTCGTCACGGCCTGCCCTGGCAGGGTAGCCGCGATCCATACAGGGTCTGGCTATCGGAGATCATGCTGCAGCAAACCCAGGTCGGTGCGGTAACCGGGTACTTCCAGCGGTTCTTGGACCGGTTTCCCGACATCCGTGCGCTTGCCCGTGCGAGCGAAGATGAAGTGCTGCAACTCTGGAGCGGGTTGGGGTACTACGCCCGGGCCCGCAACCTGCACAAGGCTGCCCGGGCGATAGTGGATTCGCCCGGGGGGCGCTTCCCATCCACTGCGGCCCAGATTGAGCTTTTGCCGGGGGTTGGCCGGTCGACGGCCGCGGCTATCGCGGCATTCTGCTTCGGGGAGCGCGCGGCGATCCTCGACGGAAACGTAAAGCGCGTGCTTGCGCGCCGTTTTGGCGTTGAAGGCTTTCCCGGCGCGTCGAAAGTCGAGGCTGCACTATGGGTGCTGGCCGAACGCCTGCTACCGAATACTGCGGCGCCGGAGGCAATGGAGGCCTATACGCAGGGCTTGATGGATTTGGGCGCGACCGTGTGCACCCGGAGTGCCCCGGGGTGTGCCCTGTGCCCGGTCGCGACCGAATGCGTTGCACGCGCAACGGGGCGGACGGCGGAGTTGCCTGCGCCACGCCCGAAAAAGGCCTATCCCACCCGGCAGGCGGCGTGGTTATTGCTGCGCTACCGGGGCCTTACAGTGATGGAGAGGCGCCCCGCTCCTGGAATCTGGGGCGGCTTGTGGGTATTTCCCGAGTTCGGTGGCGAGGACCCGATACGGCATTGCCTTGCCGAATTCGGTTGCGAGCTTTCCTCGCACAGGGAACTGCCGCTCCTGAGGCACGGCTTTACCCACTTTCGCCTCGAGATCCGGCCCATCGTCTGCGAAGTCGTGAAGCGAGAAAGGCGTGCCGAATCTCCCGGGAGGGCGTGGTTCCCGTTGAAGGAGGCCGCTTCGGAAGCGGTGCCCGTTCCGGTCAGGAAACTGCTGGCTATGCTCTAGCCGGCAATCCTGTGCTGAAGCAGGAATTTGTTGAGGATCTCGATTCGTTGGCCTGCGTCCACCAGTTCGAGGAGCTTTTGCTTTGCGGCGAGCGGAACCGGCAGGATCTCGGTCAGCCGTGAACTCACCCACGAACTTGAATCGAACAGGTACGGCTCGGCGATGATCTGCGGCCCGTGCTCCTTGATCACCGCCTTGAGGACGTCTGCACAAGCGCTAAATTCAACTGCGAGGTCCGTGTCCGCATCCTGCGGAAGGATCTCGACGCGGGCGCGAGTCAGTCCCGCCTCCGTGATGTGGGAGTCCAGGATCCTGAAACGTTGCCCGCCCAGTGTCTTGACCGACAGAACGCCGAGTTGCTTCATATCCCATTCCACGATCTTTGCCGTGCACCCGATCGGTTCCGGCGTCGCAGGGGCGCCCACTTCGCGTCCGCTGCGAATGAGGCATACGCCAAAGGGTACGTCGTCGCGCAAGCAGCTCTTGGCCATGTCCATATAGCGCTGTTCGAATACGCGCAGCGGCAGCAGCCCTCCGGGGAACAGGACTGCGTTCAGCGGAAAGATCGCGATATCGGCCGGACTGGCGATCAATCCGAGGGTTCCTTGTTGGCAAGCCCCCGATGCCTGACCAGCACCGGCCAGGTCTTGCCGAACTCGGCGGCAAGCTTTTCCGCGAGGTATACGGAGCGGTGCTGTCCCCCGGTACATCCAATTGCGACCGTGACGTGGTAACGGTTGTCACGGACCATGTCCGGCAGCCAGCGGGAAAGAAAACTGCGCACGTCCTCGTACAAACGGCCGACGGCATCCTGCCCTTCAAGAAACTCGACTACGGGCGCGTCGCGGCCCGTAAGCGCGCGCAGCCTGGGCTCGTAGTACGGGTTGGGGAGCATGCGCGCGTCGATGACCCAGTTTGCGTCCAGCGGAATGCCCTCCTTGAAGCCGAAGGACTCGAACAACAGCATCATTGACCCTGAGTGCAGGCCAAGGAGGTCCTTGATCCAGTGGCGCAGCGCCTTGGGTTGCAGGTCGCTGGTGTCGATCCTGTGGCCGAGTTCTGAAATCCCGCTGAGCAGTTCGCGCTCGCGCTCGATCGCCTCGGCAACGGTCAGGTTCTGGCCGGCCAAGGGGTGCCGGCGGCGGGTCTCGGAGTAGCGGCGTAGCAGCGACTGCTGGCTTGCTTCCAGGTACAACAGCCGGGAATTGATTCCGCGGCTGCGCAGCTCGGCGAGGCTTTCCGGCAACGCAGAGAGCGACACGCTGCGTGCATCTACGCTTACGGCCAGGTATTCCTGGCCGGCCTCGGAGAGCATGCGGACAACTTCGGTCAGAAGCGGGGCGGGCAGGTTGTCGACGCAGTAATAGCCGGCATCCTCGAGCACCGTGAGCGCGATGCTCTTGCCCGAGCCGGACAACCCACTGACGAGAACGAGATGCATGGTCATGCGTAAAGCTTATAACGAAACCGGTCGCTGCGTCGCGGTTTGACCGGAGTGGCTACTCGTCTTCGCCTTTGCCGTCGTACTCGATGGCCTGCTTTTGGCGGGTGACGAATTCCGCAGTGCTGTCGATGCCGCGCAAATGCAGGATGTAGTTGCGGACAGCCGCCTCAAGGAGCACGGCGAGGTTGCGTCCGGCAGCAACCGGGATTACGACCTTGCGAACGGTGTGGCCCAGGATGTCCTCGGACTGCTCCGCGAGCGGCAGCCGCTCGATTTCCGCGCCGCCCGGCGAGGGCTTTGCCAGATGTACGATCAGTTTCAACCGCATCTTGGGCCGCACAGCGGTCTCGCCGAAAATGGTGCGGACGTTCAGCAAGCCGAGTCCGCGCACCTCGATGAAATCCTTCAGCACCGGCGGGCAGCGACCTTCGAGGATCTTCGGCGCAACCCGGGAGATTTCGACTACGTCGTCGGCGACCAGGCCATGTCCGCGGCTGATGAGCTCGAGCCCGAGTTCGCTCTTCCCGACGCCGGACTCGCCGGTGATGAGGACTCCCAGCCCGAGAACGTCCATGAAGACACCATGGCGCGTGGTTTTCTCGGCGAGGGCCTTGGCAAGGTAGCGAGCCAGCGTCTCTATCACCCGCGGCGCGGCCAGCGGCGTGGCAAAGAGCGGGGTATGGGACTCTCTCGCGCCAGCCAGGATTTCTGTAGGGGCGTGCACGCCGTCCGCTACGATCACTGCAGTCAATGGACCGGTAAACAGCTTTGCCACGAACTCCGTGCGCGCGCCGGCAGCGAAGGCATTGAACATCGATGCCTCATAGTCGCCCAGGACCTGGACGCTGTTCGGGTGTGTAAGGTTGAGGTGCCCGATCAGCGCCGCGGAAGCAGCGGCTTCGCGCTTGACCGCGGTACTGCCGTCCTGGCCTGCTATCCAGGTCAGTTGGAGCGGTTCGCGGTTATCGTCATGCAACCGCGTGACGTTGACCTGCAGCATCGGGTTGCCATAGTGAGATGAGTTGGTGAACCGCCGCAGCATCGGCTGCTGCGAGCATTGATTCCCGCAGGGGGCGATCGCTGAACATCTGCGCAAGCTCGGAGAGGATTTGCAGATGTTTTTCCGTCGCTTGTTCGGGGACGAGAAGCGCGAATACCAGGCTCACGGGCTTGGCGTCCGGGGCGTCGAACGACACTGGCGCGGCAAGGCGGACGAAAGCCCCCAGCGCGTCCTTCAGACCCTTGATTCGGCCGTGAGGAATGGCGACTCCCTGTCCGAGCCCTGTTGAACCAAGGCGCTCCCGGGCAAAAAGGCTTTCAAACACAACGCTGCTGGCGATCCCGTGGTGGTTCTCGAAAAGCAGTCCCAAGTGCTCGAACAGGCGCTTTTTGCTCGATACCGGAATATCGACAGCAACGTTGGAGAGCGGAAGGAGCTTGGCGACAAAGGTCATTAGGCGGGCCGCAGGAGGGTTTGGCCCCGGCAAGGGACTGGCTGCGAGGCGGCGAATTATAGCCCAACCCTGCAGCAGGGCTCTACAAGGACTTTCGCAGATTTACCGGGGGTATCTGCAGTGATTCCCGGTACTTGGCAATGGTCCGCCTTGCGACCACGATGCCTTGTTGCCCCAGGATTTGCGATATGCGGGAATCCGAAAGCGGTGCTTTCGTATCTTCACCCGATACGAGCTGCTTTATCAGCGCGCGAATTGCGGTCGCCGAGCAGGCGCCCCCCGTCTCGGTCGCGACGTGGCTGCCGAAGAAATACTTCAGCTCGTATGTGCCGCGTGGCGTCGCCATGTACTTTTGCGTGGTGACCCGGGAGATCGTGCTCTCGTGCAGGCCGAGGGTCTCGGCGATTTCACGCAGCACCATGGGACGCATGGCAACTTCGCCGTGTTCGAAGAAGTGCCGCTGGCGGTCGATGATGGCCTGCGAGACCCTGAGGATCGTATCGAAGCGCTGCTGCACGTTCTTGATGAGCCAGCGCGCCTCTTGGAGCTGGCCGGGCATTGATCCGGTGGAGTTGCGATTGCCCGACAGCAGCGATGCATACAGGCGGTTGATGCACAGCTTGGGCATCGCCTCAGGGTTCAGGCTCGCGCGCCAGATGCCCTCTATCCTGCGCACGACCACATCCGGGATCACATAGCGGGTTTCGACATTCGAGAATGCCGAGCCTGGGTGCGGGTTCAGCCGCAGGATCAGGCGCTGTGCGGCGCGCAGGTCGTCGTCGTTCGCCCCGGTGAGTTGCCTGAGCCTGGAGTAGTCGCGCTGCGCGAGGGATTCGAGGTGATGCTCCACAATGGTCGTCGCAAGTTTTGCGATGCGCGTATCCGTGTCCGTCTCGGGCATCAGCGCCCGGATCTGCAGGAGCAGGCATTCGCTCGGGGAGCGTGCGCCGACGCCGGCGGGCTCCATGTTCTGCAGGTGCCGGAGCGCGATGCCGAGGTCCTCCATATCCGCGTCCGCCTCGGGAGGCAGGAGCAGGGCGATTTCCTCGAGCGGCTGGGTGAGGTAGCCGTGATCGTCCACGGCGTCAATCAGCATCCCGATCAGTGCCCGGTCGCGTTGTGGAAGGTTTGTCAGCGACAACTGGTCGTTGAGGTGCTGCCGGAGTGAAACGGTCTCCGGGGCAACGAAAGCCCGGTCCCCGTCCTCGTCGTCATCGCTGCCAGTGCGGGGCGTTTTCGAGAAATCCGGTTGCCATTCATCGGGGCCTGCATCCTGGGACTCGCTTGCGGGCGCTGCAGGAGCCTCCGTAGTGCCGGGCACCAGCGGGTCCTGGGATGAATAGGTGGTGGAGGGCGTGAGCCCGTCCTCCGCATCCTCCCGCTCGAGGACCGGATTCTCCATGAGCATCTTCTCGATCTCCTGGTTCAACTCGACCGTGGACAGCTGCAGCAGCCGGATCGACTGTTGCAACTGCGGAGTCAGCGTTAGGTGCTGGGAGAGCCGGAACTGGAGGGTCGGCTTCATCGAGACGCGATAATTGGGCGCAAAGTTTGGGGTCTGTTGTCCGCCGTTCGGCCGGGCGGTGATCCGGCCCCGGCCCTGGATCAGCCTACATGCGGAAGTTTTCGCCCAGATAGACCCGGCGAACGCTGTCATTATAGACAATTTCATCAGGATGGCCTGATGCCAGTACGGCGCCGTCATTCATGATGTACGCGCGATCGCAAATGCCGAGCGTTTCCCGGACGTTGTGGTCGGTGATCAGGACGCCAATTGAGCGCTCTTTCAGGAAGCGGATGATTCGCTGGATATCCAGCACCGCGATGGGATCGACGCCGGCAAACGGTTCGTCCAGCAGGATGAACGACGGGCGCGTACCAAGGGCGCGTGCGATTTCAAGCCGCCTGCGCTCCCCTCCTGACAGGGCAAGTGCCGGGTGCTTGCGCAGGTGCGTGATATTGAGGTCGGTCAGCAACTCCACCAGGCGCACCTCTATCTCCTCTCCGGCGAGACCCTGGAGCTCAAGTACGGCCTGTACGTTTTCTTCGACAGTCAGTTTGCGGAAAACGGAGTTTTCCTGCGGCAGGTAGGAGATCCCGAGGCGGGCGCGGCGATGGATGGGCAGGTGGGTCAGTTCCTTGCCATCGAGGTGGATCCGCCCTGCGTCGGCTGCGACCAGCCCGACAATCATGTAGAAACAGGTGGTCTTGCCGGCGCCATTGGGGCCGAGCAGGCCGACGACTTCTCCACTGGACACTGACAGGGAAACATCCTGTACGACCGTGCGCGACTTGTACCGTTTGCGCAGGCTCTCAGCGGAGAGTGCGCTCATCGCGCGGGCGTCTTGGGGGCGGAGGTGGCCTGCTCGTCAGGTTTCGCCTTGGGCTGGATCACGGCACGCACGCGACCCTCCGGGTTTGCTGATGTGGCGACGCTCTTGCCGCTGAGGACCGAGAAGAACTCCGATCGTTGGTCGACCGATATCGCGTCGCCGCGGACTTCGTCTTTGTCGCGAAGGATGCGGGCCTGCTCACGAAGGTCGATCCTCTCTTTCTTGTCGTCGATCTCGATGGTGAGCGCCTCGCCGTCTATCCATTCGTCCTTGCCGTCACGCTTCTGGCGGAAGCGTGCGGGGTTCCCAGTGGCGATCGAAATCTGGTAGCCCTCTGGATCCTGCCTGACGGTAATTCGTTCGGCTCGCACCAGGATCGTGCCCTTCGTCAGCACGACGTTTCCCTCGAAAATGCTGATCCGCCTGGCGTCGTCCGAGCTCATGCGGTTTGCCTCGATGTTGGTCGGCTTGTCCTTGTCCGCCTTTTCCGCTTTGGCCGAATCGGAGGCAAGCAGGGCCGTCACTGCGGCGACCAAGGTGCAGAATGTCCGAACGGCCTGGATTGTGGAGTTCACTTCCTGTTCTTCCTTTCCTCGAATCGGCCGCGCACCTTTTCGTGCAGGAGGAGCAGGCGGGCCGCGTTGTCGTACTCCATGCCGCGAGCCGTAAGGGAGCGCCCCACCTCGGTTATGGCGACGTTCCGGTCCGTCAGGACCAACGAACGGCTCCTGACGACATGCAGGAAGTCCGTCTGCATGCGCATTTCCGGTTGCAGGGGGATTTCCTTTCGTACCACCAGAACGTTGTCGTACAAGAACGTGTCCTCGCCATCCTGACTGAGTGCCCCGCGGTCAGCCACCAGCGTCATGGGCGCTTCGCCGGGCTTGGTATTGAATACGCGCGGCGCGTCGAGGTCGGTCGAATCGTCGTCCGGATAATGTACCATTTTGCGGGCGGAGAGCGTGGATTCCGCAAGGCCACCGGGACCGTATCCGGTGATCTTGAAGTTGTTGACGATGTAGTCGGGATCGTGCCTGCGGAGGGACGGGTGGGTGTCTTCCACGCGCGCCGTTCGTTCAAGCCAGAAGGTCAGCAGCCCCAGCGCGAAGAGGAGCAGTAGCGGGAAAAGGCGCGCGTGGGACAGCTGCATGGCTGGTCAGGCGAGATAGGGCGCCAATGCGGCGTCGAGTTTGCCCTGGGCTTTCAGGATCATTTCGCAAACCTCGCGCACGGCGCCCGCCCCTGCCGGCTGGGTAGAAATGAAATGTGCGTGGCGTTTTACTATCTCCGGGGCTTCGCGCGTTGTCGCGGCGAAGCCGCATCGAGTGAGCACGGGCAGGTCCACCAGGTCGTCGCCCATGTATCCGCTGGATTCAGGGGCCAGGCCCAGTGAGGCGGTCAGGCCGAGGAATGCAGGACGCTTCTCGGCAACGCCTTGCATAACACGGCTGATCCCTAGATCGCGCGCGCGGTGCGAGACCACCTGAGAGCGTCGGCCTGTGATGATTGCGATTTCGATCCCGCTCGACATGAGCATCCGTATCCCAAGACCGTCAAGGGTGCTGAATGCCTTCATTTCCGCGCCGGAGTCGGTGTAATACAGCCGCCCGTCGGTCAGAACGCCATCCACGTCGAATATCATCAGCCGGACCGACTCCGCCCTGCGCAGCGCATCGTCCAATCAGACCACCTTTGCGCGGAAGAGGTCATGCATGTTCAGGGCGCCAACCAGAACGCCGTCCTCGCCTGCAACGAGAAGCTGGTTGATCATGTCTCGCTCCATGAGTTCGACGGCTTCGACTGCGAGGGCTTGCGGGCCTATGGTGCGCGGGGCCTTGCTCATGAGGTCAGCGATTCTGGCACTTTTGAGGTCGGTGATTTTTTCTACCGTACGCCTGAGATCGCCGTCGGTAAAGATTCCCGCAATGCGACCAGCGGTGTCCACGACCGCGGTCATTCCCATCCTCTTGCGCGAGATCTCTAGAACGGCAGTCGAAAGGGTAGCCTCGATTGGAACAGTCGGTATGTCGGCATCGCGCCTCATCACGTCGTAGACCCGCGTGAGCAGCCGGCGCCCGAGGGATCCGCCCGGGTGCGAGCGCGCGAAGTCGGCTTCCGAAAAGCCGCGTGCATCAAGCAGGGCGACCGCAAGTGCGTCGCCTAGTGCCAGCGTGGCTGTGGTACTCGCTGTTGGCGCGAGGTTCAAAGGGCAGGCCTCTTGAGCGACGCCAGCGTCGAGATGCACATCGGCCTCCCTGGCAAGCGTGGATCCGGCTTCGCCGGTAATCGCGATCAGCTTGGCGCCCTGCCGCTTGACCAGCGGGACGATCGCCAGCAGTTCGGACGACTCGCCCGAGTTGGATATGCAAACGAAGATGTCTTCCGGTCGGATCATGCCGAGGTCGCCATGCCCCGCCTCGGCGGCGTGGACAAAAAACGCGGGTGTGCCGGTGCTGGCCATCGTGGACGCGATCTTGCGTGCTATGTGCCCGGATTTCCCGATCCCGCTCACCACCACGCGGCCCTTGCAGGCCAGAACCAGGCGCAGCGCCTTCAGGAAGCTCCCGTCAATGCGGCCGATGAGGGCGCGCACCGCGTCAGCTTCGATTTCGAGCACCCGTCGCGCCAGGGCGAGGGACTTTTCGCCCGAATCTTGGATAGTCTCGATCGCTGCACTTATCATAGTCACGAAGTGTAGCCCACCGCGCAGTCCAAGGCATAGCCTGAGGAGTACGTTCCCCCAATGGAAGCAGCAGGCGTCTCCCTACAGCCGGTCCTCGTCCTGCTTGCCTGCGCGGTGCTGGCGGTTGTCGGGTTTCGCAGCCTGCAATTGCCTCCCATGCTGGGATATCTGGTCACCGGCGTCGTTCTCGGGCCACACGCATTCGGGCTGATTCCGGATACCAGCGAAACGCGGCATTTGGCCGAGTTCGGTATTGTCTTCCTGATGTTTTCGATCGGGCTGGAATTCAGCCTTCCGAAGCTGATGGCAATGCGCAGGGTGGTGTTCGGCCTTGGCCTGACACAAGTGGTTGCCACTATGTCCGTCGGTCTGGCACTCGGCATCGCATCCGGTGCCTCGTGGCAAGCCAGTCTCGTTTTCGGGGGGGCGATTGCAATGTCTTCGACCGCGATAGTGTCGAAGCTGCTTGCCGAACGGCTCGAGCTGGATACTCCTCACGGACGGGAAATCATTGGCGTGCTGCTGTTCCAGGACCTCGCCGTGGTGCCTCTCCTTATCGTCATTCCGGCCCTTGGGCGGCCACCGGAGGAGATTGGTGTTGCCGTTGGGGGCGCACTGTTGAAGGCGGCGTTCGTACTCGGTGCGCTCATCCTGGCGGGTCCCCGGCTGATGCGGTACTGGTTCAATGTCGTGGCTAAGCGAAGATCAAACGAATTGTTTGTTCTGAACGTGTTGTTCATAACCCTCGGGCTTGCATACTTGACCTCCCTGGCGGGCCTGTCGCTTGCGCTGGGCGCCTTTCTCGCCGGCATGTTGATTTCTGAGACCAAGTATCGCTACCAGGTTGAAGAGGACATCAAGCCGTTTCGCGACATATTGCTCGGGTTGTTCTTTGTGACGGTAGGCATGTTGCTGGACCTGCCAGCCGTCGTGGAGCGGTGGTGGGTCGTCGGGGCGGCCGTCTTGCTGATCGTGCTGGCAAAGTTCGCCCTGATCGCCTTGTTGGCGCGGCTGTTCGGGGGAACACAAGGTACGTCGCTGCGTACGGCGCTGTCCCTTGCGCAGGCAGGGGAGTTCGGATTCGTCCTGATGAGCACCGCCGGAGGGGCGGGATTCGTGTCGACAGAAATGTCGCAGGTTCTCCTGGCGGCGATGATCATTTCGATGCTGCTGAGCCCGTTCATTATTGGCGCAAGCGATGCGATTGTGATGCGATTTTCCGCTTCAGAGTGGATGTTGCGCTCGCTGGAACTCCATCGCATTGCCGTTCAGTCTATCGAGTCTGATCGCCACGTCGTGATCCTGGGGTATGGCCGCAACGGCCAGCGGCTGGCACGCCTTCTCGAAGCGGAGGGGATTCGGTACATCGCGCTGGATCTGGATCCGGAGAGGGTGCGGGAGGCTGCGTTGGCGGGCGATACCGTCGTTTTCGCGGACTGTTCGAGGCGCGAAGCGTTGACTGCAGCTGGTCTCGCCAGGGCGGCGGCTGTGGTGATTACGTTTGCCGACGCGGATGCCTCCATCCGGGTGCTTGCGAACATCCATGCATTGAATCCCGCGATCCCGGTGATCGTGCGCGCAAGGGAAGAGAGCGAAATTGATCGCTTGCATGCCGCGGGGGCGTCGGAGGTGGTGCCTGAGGCCCTGGAGTCCGGCCTGATGCTGGCTTCGCATACCCTGGTATGGATCGGAGTGCCGCTGTCGAGGGTGATGCGCAGGCTGCGCCTGGTTCGAGACCAGC
>Ga0214919_10010062_pt1 | contig 12068 bp, 11 predicted proteins | sample LL1503_MetaG_FD_177994 | JGI IMG/M metagenome (GOLD analysis project Ga0214919, IMG submission 177994) | Freshwater microbial communities from Lake Lanier, Atlanta, Georgia, United States - LL-1503 | ecosystem: Environmental > Aquatic > Freshwater > Lake | place: USA: Georgia | collected...
CGCGTTAGATCACCATGAAGCAGAACAAACCGAAAAGATTGAACAGCATATGCGAGCAGCAACTTTTGTGCCTGAAAATAAGATGGCAGATGATTTATTGCGCGAAATGCAGCGAGATCAGATCCACCTTGCAATCGTGGTTGATGAATATGGCGGAACTGCAGGCATCATCACAATCGAAGATATTTTGGAAGAAATCGTCGGTGAAATTGCTGATGAATTCGATGATGGGGAAGAAGCTTTTACTTGGCTCACAGAAGATAAAGCGAGAGCTAAGGCGACTCTGCATATTGAAGACTTGGCCGGTGAATTGAAGATTGAAATTTCTGAAGAGGATTTTGAGGATGTAGACACTATTGGTGGCCTCATGGCTCAAAAATTAGGCAGAGTACCAATTGCTGGCAGCACAATTTCTATGCATGGTTGGTCTATTACCTCAGAGCGCCCGCTCGGGCGCCGCCGTAGAATTAGTAGCGTACTTATTGAACGACTCGAAACTGAGGTTGAAGATCATGAGTAGTTTTGAAAATCCAGAAGATACAAAACTTGCAACCTTAGCAACTGCAACCCTCAAAAGAAGTGGGGCCCAGCAAGCTGCAGCACTTCGAGATACAACAGGGCGTACATATGTTGCTATCAATATTGAAACAAACTCATTGCAACTCAATGCGCTAGAGGCAGTATTTACAGTTGCACTTGCCTCACAAATCACAGGTATTGAAAGTGTTGTATATACAGGTGAAATAACTGCGCCAACTCAGTTGATTAGAGAATATGCACCGCGTGCTTCAATTTTTTATCTATCTTCTAAGGGAGATATCGTCGCTTTATAGCCTTCATTTCTCATAGTGCAATTAGGCCGATAGAATTGCCGAATGCGCATCGTCCGTTTTACACCTGGTCCAGATACCGGTTTAGGTACTGATCCACTCTTTGGCGTGCTCGATCAGGACATTATTACTGTGATAACAGGCGATCCGATTTATCAAGGAATTCAAAAGACTGCAGCAACTGTTGCCCTTTCAACTGTTCGCTTACTCGCCCCTGTTATTCCTCGTAGCAAAGTAATTTGCGTGGGAAAGAATTACGCAGATCATGCAGCAGAAATGGGTGGGGTAGTTCCAGATCAGCCAGTTATTTTCCTCAAGCCAAATACATCAGTAATTGGTCCTAATGACACAATCGTGTGGCCAGAGATGTCTGAGCGCGTAGATCATGAAGCAGAATTAGCAATTGTTATTGGTCGAATTTGTAAGGATGTGCCACAAGAGCGTGTCAATGATGTGATTTTTGGTTACACAATTGCAAATGATGTAACTGCTCGCGATTTACAAAAAGTAGATGGTCAATGGACTCGTGCGAAAGGCTTCGACACTTTTTGTCCTATTGGCCCTTGGATAGATACTGACTTTGTACCAGGTACTCAGAAAATAACTGCATCCGTCAATGGAGAAATCAAGCAATCATCGACACTTGATGAGATGTTCTTCAAGGTGCCCGAAATCATTGCTTTCATAAGCCAAGTGATGACACTTCTTCCTGGTGATGTTATTTTGACTGGTACACCATCTGGAATTGGCCCAATGGTCGCTGGTGGTCATGCAACAATGGCAATTGAGGGACTTGGCGAACTAACAAATAAGGTGAGTAAGCGATGAGTAAGAAAGTAAAAGTTCGTTTCGCACCATCGCCAACAGGTGACCTCCACGTTGGAAATATCCGCACCGCCCTTTTTGATTGGGCATACGCGCGCCATACCGGTGGAACATTTCTTTTCCGTATCGAAGATACCGATACAACCCGCGTTACTGATGAATACATTGCAGCCGCAATTGATACTTTGAAATGGCTTGGACTGCATTGGGATGAGGGTCCTGAAGTTGGCGGCGAGAACGGTCCTTACTTGCAATCACAACGCCTTGATATCTATGCAATGTGGGCACAGAAATTCCTTGATCAAGGCGATGCCTATCACTGTTATTGCAGTGCGGAAGAGTTAGAAGCAACGCGAGAGCGCCAACGCGCAGCAAATGTTGCGCCAGGTTATGACGGAACATGTCGAGATTTGAGCGCTGATCAAATTGCGGCTCATAAAGCTAATGGTCGAATTCCAGTAATCCGCATGCGTATGCCCGATGGTGGAACTACTTTTGTGGACCGAATTCGTGGTGAAGTCTCCTTTGATCACAAGTTTGTTCCTGACTTTGTTTTAGTTCGAGGCGACGGTTCACCTCTCTACACACTCGCTGTTGCAGTCGATGATGTATTGATGAAAGTTACACACGTACTTCGCGGAGAAGATTTACTCTCATCTACTCCACGCCAGATTCGTGTCTATCAAGCAATGGGTGTAGCAGAGGCTGAATATCCACTATTTGCACACTTGCCATTCGTTATGGGTCAAGACAACGCAAAACTTTCAAAGCGCAATGGTGAAGTTTCAATTGCCTGGTATCGCGACAAGGGTTTCTTGCCCGAAGCAATCTGTAATTACTTGGCACTTCTCGGCTGGTCACCAGGGGATGATCGTGAGAATGTTTCAATGAAAGAGATTTGCGAACTCTTCACGGTAGAAAAGGTTCACTCCTCACCTGCTCGCTTTGATATGAAGAAGTTAGAAGCAATAAATGGCGACAAGATTCGAGCCCTGACGATTGATGAGTTTCTAACCTGGTCACTGCCGTTTCTCACAAAAGAGAAGGTCATCACGGGCACAGATGCTGAGATTGCTCTTGTAAAGAAAGCACTTCCACTAATTCAAGAGCGCATCATTATGCTCAGTGAAATTCCACAGATGCTCAAGTTCCTCTTTGTATCAAAGTTTGAAGTTGAGGCAGATTCTGTTTCAAAAATTATAGATGATGCGTCAAAGAGTGTTCTCATGCGCGCACTCAAGGAACTAGAACCAATCTCTCAGTGGAATCATGATTCAATTGAAGGCGCACTACGTTCTTCTTTGATTGAAGATATGGGACTCAAGCCACGTATTGCATTTGGCGCGGTTCGGATTGCAACAACTGGTAGCACCATTTCGCCACCACTATTTGAATCAATGGAATTACTCGGCAAAGATGCATCTTTAGCCCGCATCTCGCAGGCTCTCGCACTCTAATCTTTACGGTATTCTTACGCCTGCACTATTGGGGTATGGGGTAATTGGCAGCCCTGCTGATTCTGGTTCAGTAAGTCTAGGTTCGAGTCCTGGTACCCCAGCGAAAGCGAAGTACAACTACATATCGTTCTAGGAAATTATTTCTAAGTATGTAATCACCATACATATGAAGATCTATGGCCCCGTCGTCTAGCGGCCTAGGACTCTGGCTTCTCAAGTCAGCTACGAGGGTTCGAATCCCTTCGGGGCTACCAACGAAATCTCTTATCTCGTACTTACACAGTGCGAGATGAGAGATTTTTTTATCCAGCCATCTCCATCGACCATTCATCATCCATGGAGTTTAGAAGTGGCAGTGCTTTCTTATCTTTACTCTCAACTTGCACGTACGTAAATGCCTCTTTGCCACTGATGGTTTTTAGTTTAGATAATTTCACGTAGACCTCTTTAGTAAAAATTGTTCCATCAACGCAACTAGGGTCGCAGTTATTTGCTACATATTTTCCAGAGCCCTCAGCGCCATCCTTAGTCCACTGAGTCCATTCAACTTCACCTATTCCAACACCACCATCGGCGCAGAACTTGAGCAGAACATCTGGCTTGTAATCAACGATGCCGCAATTAGTCACATAGAGCTGCTGCGAAACAGCGCGGTGAATATATGTATATCCACCAACACCAAGGCCAACAACTGTGGCAAGGAGAACGATCCATCCTTTAGAGCGTCGAGCTCTTTCGAATTTACTCATGCCTAGAGTCTAAAGCGAATGCCTACTATCCTTACGGTATGTCGAAAAAATTAGTCTCACTAATTTCGATATTCCTTCTACTCTCACTGCCACAAGCCCAGGCAGAAAACTTTGAGCTGGCAATTGCCTCAGATCATGAGGGTGGATATGAGCGGGCACTCTTCAAATTATGGATTGATGCCGATTCTGATGGCTGTAATACTCGCGAAGAAGTACTCATTGAAGAAGCAGTAGTGAAGCCAACTATTGGAAACTCCTGCACTCTCACGGGAGGTGCATGGCTAAGTCCATATGATGGAATACGAACCACGAAAGCATCTTCATTAGATATTGATCATCTCGTTCCATTATCTGAGGCCTGGAAATCTGGTGCGTGGGCATGGACACCGGTACAGCGCCAGGCATTTGCAAATGATTTAGATGATCCGCGGACATTAGTTGCAGTATCACTTGGTCAGAATAGATCTAAGGGGGATAAGGATCCATCTCAATGGCTCCCACCTAAAGGAGTGTGCACATACATTGCAGATTGGATTTCGATAAAAGCTCGATATCAATTATCGGTTGATGCAATAGAGGCCGCATTTCTTACTTCAAAAGTAAAGCAATGTAAGAGTTCTGCAGTTGCTGTTGTATTCACTAAAAAAGTTACAAAAAAAGTGAGTCCATCCCCATCACCAACAGCTACAGGTCTTGCACTATTCAAATTTGCTAATTGCGCTGCTGCAAAAGCAGCTGGAGTAGCACCCATCAGGAAAGCAACAAATCCCGGCCTATATGAACTCAACGCTTCTCTTGATCGCGATAAAGATGGAATTGCATGCGATGCATGAGCAAAAAATTCGTTACTGGGGAGTTCCCCTGATTGAGAATGCTCGATTCAGATTTTCAATCATCAAATGAACAAAATGATTGTAAATCAATCATCCTTCGCGCTAACCCCATGGTGCAAACGTTATCTAGACGTTACCTAAAGCCTCTGCAAATTACTTGCAAGTAAATGCACTTTTCAATAACCTAACGTTCAATCTCGAGCAAGTGGCGAGATATTCATCTATATAGGAGGAATAATTTGATCAAGCAACTCGCTACACGTAAGAGCGTCGCTGCAGTAACTGTAGTTGCACTCGCAATTAGCGTTCTAACAATGGGCACTAGCTCGGCTGCAGATGCAACATGGAACTGTAAGCCAACTAAAGCTAAGCCTGTAACTGTTCGTCTCATCGAATACTTCGCGGGACCAGCTCGTACACCACTTCTCAATGCGTATGCACGTCAATTTGAGTCAAAGAATCCTGGCGTGAAGGTAGAAATTATTTCTCCATCACAAGCAGATTCACCAGCAAAGATCACACAGCTTCTACAAGCAAAGAATGTAGATATCGTTGAGCCAGCTGGCGCAATTATGGGACAGGCAATGTCTGCAAAGCAGCTTGCAAATATCTATCCATACTTCTCAAAGACTAAGGGCTGGGCTGGTCTAACTGACTACTCCAAGTTCCAAGCACAACTGTACGGAAAGAATACAACTTACATGGTGCCAAATGGTTACTACGTAAAGGCTGCATTCGTTCGTCCAGCACCAATTGCTGCAGGAGCACCTGATGTACTTGCAAAGATCAAGAAGGGTACGGCCACATGGGCTGACATCCTTGCAGCTAAGTCTTCAAACACTGCAACATCATCGATGTATGCAATGCGCGGAGCTCGTGCTTCATTTACACAAGCAATCTTTATTATCCGTGCATACAACGCACCTGACCTAAACTCAGGTGGATACTGGAACAAGAGCACAAAGACAAGCATGTTCAATTCTGCTAAGTCAAAAGATGCACTTGATCTAATGATGAAGATCTGGAAAGAAGCATCACCTGCAGCATCTGTTGCATGGGGATACCCAGAAATGGTTCAAGGCTTCGTTGATGGAACAGCTAATTATCTAATTCAGGATAACGAAGTTATCCAGATTGTTGATGAGAAGTATGCTCCATTTGATAGCGGTAAGTGGTTCATGGCTCAAATGCCAAAGGGCCCAACAGGTTACTCAGCACAAGATGTTAGTGGCGGCGGATGGTCAGTTGCACAGTCTTCAAAGTGCAAAAATATCGCAACTAACTTCCTTGACTTCATCACAACTGATCCACAGCACTCATCATTTGCACGCGCTTATGGTGTTGGTCCTGTAACAAAGACAGCTGCATCTGATCCATTCTTCAAGACTGGCGCATGGGCTATCTACGACAAGATCGGTAAAGATCCAAAGGAGCTAAAGCTCGATGGTTCTGATGTTGCTCAAACTTGCTACGGTGAGTTCTTCACCCAAGCAGATAAGGATATGCAGGCAATGTATGCAGGTTCACTTTCAACTTCAGATGCGCTCAAGCAATGGGCAACATTCTGGGATACAAAGTGCATCAATCCCGTCAAGTAGTAATAAGCACTGAATAAATAGTTCAGGCGTTTATGGACGGTGGCTAGCTCTTCATGAGTTAGCCACCGTTCGCGCTACATCGTTTCTCAATAATTAGCGACAGGAGAAATACCGCAATGGCGGCCTCGGTACATAAGTTAGAGCGTAAAGATGGAAAGAAAGCTCAAAATATTCTTGCGCCACTCTGGTTCTTATTGCCGGCACTCGTCATGGTAGCGATTTTTATTTATTACCCAGTTTTTGCAACTGCGAATATGTCTTTCAAGAATTACAAACTTTTCGATCAAAGTAATATTTTTTATAATGGATTCGAGAATTTTCGAGGAATATTCAAAGATTTAGCATTTCGTCGAATTATTCAAAACACAGTTTTATGGGTATCAGTTTCACTCTTCTTTCAATTTTTTATCGGATTTGGTTTGGCTCTCTATCTAAAATCAAAGTTCAAATTTTCAGGGCTATATCAAGGCATTATCTTCATTCCGTGGGCTCTCTCAGGTTTTCTTATGGGACTTGTTTGGAAATGGATATTCGACGATAACTTAGGCGTTCTCAATGACATGATGCTCAAGCTGGGTCTCATTGAAACCCCAATTCCTTGGCTATCAAATGCAAACTGGGCGATGGCTGCAGTCATAATTGCAAATATTTGGTATGGCGTAACATTTTTCGTAATTATGATTTTGGCAGCACTTCAGGGCGTGCCTAATGAGATTTTAGAAGCTGCCGAACTCGATGGCTGTGGAAAAGCTAAGTCACTCTTTCTCGTAGTAATTCCTTTTATTCGCTCCACTCTTATTTTGATTATTTTGCTTCGAATCATTTGGATCACTAACTTCCCTGACATTATTTTTGGTATGACCAGTGGCGGCCCAAATCAACAAACTCACATTCTTTCATCGTGGTTAGTTCAAAAGATTACCTACGATCAAGACTGGGGTAGTGGTTCAGCTTTGGGCTTGCTAATGCTTGGAGTTCTATTTATTTTCACTGTTTTTTACCTCTTAGCTACCCGCCTCGAAGCAGAGTCGGAGGCATAAGCGATGTTTAAGACTCTAGGTAAAGCAACGAAATTTTCTGTTCTAGCAATCTGGTTAGTTTTTACAATATTTCCACTTTATTGGATGTTTTTGACTTCAATACGTCCTGTACGTGAAGTAACTAAGAAGTTCTATTACCCACATGCAAATTCGACCCTAGATAGTTATCGCACGCTCTTTAATCAATATGCATTTGGCACATATATCCGAAACAGTTTTATAGTCTCATTCGCCGCCTCTGCATTCGTGATTTTTATTGGAATGCTCGGCGCATATGCCCTTGCTCGATATAAATTCAAGGGCAAGTCACAAATCATGTTGGTCTTTTTAGTTACCCAGATGATCCCTGGACTTATTGCGCTAGCACCACTTTATTTATTACTGAGCAAAGTTCACTTGCTCAATACCCTCATCGCACTCATATTCTGTTATGTAGGTGGCATGGTTCCTTTTGCAACAATCATGCTTCGAGGATTCTTGCAGAGAATCCCACCTGAACTTGATGAAGCAGCCCTCATTGATGGTTGCAACCGTTTCACCGCACTTTTTCGTGTTGTTTTCCCAGTTGCACTTCCTGGAATTGCTGCAACATTCATCTTTGCATTTGTGCAGTGCTGGAACGAACTCTTCTTGGCGATGGTTCTTATCGACTCTGATGCCAATAAGACATTCCCAGTTGCAGAGCGCTCATTCGTTGGCGCTTATTACATCGAATGGGGCGGTCTTGCCGCATCTGTTATGATCGGAATTATCCCAACAGTTGTGATGTTTGGACTGATGTCAAAGTTTATGATCTCGGGTCTTTCTGCTGGAATTGTGAAGGGATAGTTATGGAGTTTGATCTTCAAGAATATAAGTCAGCATGGAAGTTAGAAGAGGGTGTTCATCACTGTAATCATGGATCCTTTGGCTCAGTGCCAACTATTGTGCAAGAAGCACAGCGTGCGATTCAAGATCGAGTTCAACTCAACACAGTAAAATTCTTTGCACGAAATGCAATGAATGAAGTTCAAGATGCCCGCGCAAAAGTTGCAACTTTTCTAAATCAAAAGCCAGAACAGATCACTTTGGTTCGCAATACGACTGAGGCAGCAAGTACAACAATGCGTGGATTTCCCTTCAAAGCAGGGGATGAAGCAATAGTCCTTGATCATGAATATGGCGCAGTGATGTATGCAGTCCAGCGCGCAGTTGAAGCAGCTGGTGGAAAGATGATTGAAATTGTCGTACCACGCCTTGCAACAGATGAAGAGGTAGTGGCACTCGTTGAAGCTGCGATAACTCCGCGCACAAGAATGTTTGTTGTTGACCATGTAACTTCTGCAACAGCTCGCACATTTCCTGTTCAAGCTTTGAGCGATCTCTGCCGTGAACGTGGTGTTGCTATTGCAATTGACGCCTCACACACACCAGGAAACTTTGAATTAGATCTCGATAAGTTAGATGCAGATTTTTGGTTCGGAAATCTACATAAGTGGGCATCTGCTCCACTCGGTTGCGGAGTTTATAGAGTTGCAGTTCGCTGGCATGGAGCAATGCGACCACTTATCGTTTCTTGGCAGGATCATGAAAATTATCCATTGCCCTGGGACATGCTTGGCACAGTAGATCTGAGTGCTTGGCTTGCCGCCCCTGCTGCAATTGATTTTTATTCTGCAATTGGATGGAAGAGAGTTCGCGCAGCGAACACAGCCCGTATGCGTTATGGCCGTGATTTAGTAATGGCAGAACTCGGTGTCGGAAAAGATGAGTTACGAGAAGAAGAATTACCTCTTGGTGTAGTCCGCCTGCACAAAATGGATGGTGGCCGCGAAGGTTGTATCGCTCTTCAGCGTCGTTTCGCTGAAGTACATAAAATCGAAGTACCAATTACAACAGCATGTAATCAATATTTCATGCGTATCTCAGGTCAGCTCTATAACACTCCTGCTGACTATGAGGCACTAGTTGTAGCGGTGCGCAAAGAGCTCAAATAGCAATGGGTATTTCTGAAAAAGATTTAGCGATTCTTGAAGAGATTCAAACTCGCACACTTTGGCTCACTGTTCGCATGATTGATTATGCAAACCACGATCGCCCAAATACTGATGGAATCAAAGTAGGCGGGCATCAAGCGTCTAGCGCTTCGATGATCTCAATCTTGACCTCACTTTATTTTCATCATCTTGATGCCAATGATCGTGTGAGCGTGAAGCCACACTCATCTCCTGTATTCCATTCAATTCAATACTTACTTGGAAACTTAGATAAGAAGTACCTGACATCACTTCGAAGCGCTGGTGGACTTCAAAGTTACCCATCACGTACCAAGGATCCAGATATCGTCGATTTTTCTACGGGCTCAGTAGGCCTAGGCGCTGCTGCACCACTGTTTGCAGGCGTTACTCGTCGCTATGTTGATGCCCATTTTGGTGCGCGTCCACACTCACGCTTTATTGCTCTTATCGGTGATGCTGAATTAGATGAAGGAAATATCTGGGAAGCGGTCGCTGATCCTGCAACAGATGGCGTTGGAAATGTTATGTGGGTTGTCGATTTCAATCGTCAATCATTAGACCGTGTTATTCCAGGTATTCGCATTGCACAATGGCGCGCACAATTTGAAGCAGCTGGTTGGCATGTGGCTGAAGTCAAATACGGTTCTAAACTTAAGAAAGCCTTTGCAGTTGCAGGTAGTGAATCGTTCAAACAATGGTTTGATGATATTCCTAATGAGCAATATCAATCTTTATATGGACAGAAAATAGAAGACCTTCGTGCTCGCTTTCTCGATGGAGCGCCAAAGGGTGTAGAAGAACACCTTAAGCGTTATAGCGATACTGAACTTTTTGAAATCCTTAGCGACCTTGGTGGTCACAATATTGAATCCCTTGTTGAGACCTTTCAAGAATGCGATGCAGAGACCACTCGTCCAAGTGTTGTATTTGCCTACACTGTAAAGGGTTGGGGACTGCCGATGGCAGGAGACCCACGTAATCACTCAGCGCAGATGTCTAATGAACAAATCAATGTATTACGCAAAGAATTAGGACGCACGCCTGAAAATGAATGGGATGCCTTTGATCTCACAACGGATGCTGGCAAATTCCTTGCACTTCGTAGCGCAGCGCTCAAGCGCCCTGAACCCGTTGCACAGATAAACGCTGTAATTCCAATTACTACAAATGTGAAGAGCACGGGAACAATTTCAACTCAGGAAGTATTTGGTCGAGTCCTTAGCGAAATTAGTCGCGATGAAGCGATCCGTCCCTACCTCGTAACTACAGCACCCGATGTTGCAACATCGACAAACCTTGGCGGATTTATCAATCGCACTGGTGTGTTTCATCCTAAAGAATTACGTCGCTGGAATGAAGATCCAATTCTCAAATGGGCTGAAGGCCCAACTGGCCAACATATTGAACTTGGTATCAGCGAGATGAATTTATTTATGCTCCTTGGAATGCTCGGTCTCTCGTATGACCATTCCAACCAACCTTTGATTCCAATCGGCACCGTGTATGACCCTTTTGTTTTGCGCGGTCTTGATGCATTTATTTACAGTGTTTATTCAGGTGCAAAATTTATTATTACTGGAACTCCTTCGGGTGTAACTCTTGCGCCAGAAGGTGGCGCACATCAGTCAACAATTACACCATCAGTTGGTATGGAATTGCCAGGCGTTGTTCTTATGGAACCGGCATATGCCCAAGCACTCGATTGGATGCTCTGCGATGCAATTGCACACGTAGCAGGCAGCAAGAGTGATACAACTCCTGATTTGCGACCAAGTGAACTTGCCTTTTATTTCCGTCTAACAACTCGTCCCATAGATCAAACACCATTCAATGATGCGCGCGATCGTTTAGGTGAGGCCCTTCTTCGCTCACAAGTATTAGCTGGGGCATATCGCTTAGTCGATGGTCGCAATACAGCTGGTGTAACAATTGAAGACACAAATGCACCCGTTGTTCACCTTGTTGGTACTGGCGCTGTTATGCCTGAAGTATTAGAAGCTGCAAAAGAGTTAGCAAGTGAAGGAGTAATTGCACACGTTGTAGATATAACTTCACCTGGCCGCTTATATGGAAGTTGGCAGCGCACGTTGAAACAAGGAATTCGCACTGCAAGTACTCCATCTTTTCCTGGTGCACTTCGACCAATTTTTACAGAACGCGCACCAATTGTTTCAATTCATGATGGCGCATCACATGCAATGGCGTGGCTTGGATCAGCATTAGGTATGCCACAAGTTGCAATGGGCGTAGATACTTTCGGTCAATCAGGAACAATTCAAGAACTTTATAAAATTCATGATCTTGATGCAGGCTCAATCGTCAACGGCGCATTAGCAGCCCTTAGTTTGAATGTGTAGACTACATATATGACCACGCTTTCAGCTGGTGCACGTTTTGTGAAAGCCCTTGCCGATGAAAAACCATTGCAAATTGTCGGCACAATAAATGCTAATCATGCACTCCTTGCACAGCGCGCAGGATATAAAGCAATCTATTTATCTGGCGGGGGAGTTGCAGCAGGTTCCCTAGGCGTGCCTGATTTAGGTATTACAACTCTTGAAGATGTTTTAGTCGATGTGCGTCGCATAACAAATGTCTGCGATACACCATTATTAGTCGATGCTGATACTGGCTTTGGACCATCTGCTTTCAATATTGGCCGCACAGTCAAAGATTTGATCAAAGCTGGCGCTGCTGCAATGCATATTGAAGATCAGGTCGGTGCAAAGCGTTGTGGAC